>Ga0209536_100007531_pt1 | contig 16495 bp, 13 predicted proteins | sample DeeMarSeWOR28_12_FD_187461 | JGI IMG/M metagenome (GOLD analysis project Ga0209536, IMG submission 187461) | Marine sediment microbial communities from White Oak River estuary, North Carolina - WOR-2-8_12 (SPAdes) (version 2) | ecosystem: Environmental > Aquatic > Marine > Intertidal zone >... | reverse complement strand
CGCACGGCAGGCCGCCGTGCGGACCCTGCAAAAAAAGTGCGCCATTTTTGCCGGGGGCTGCCGCAAGCGGGGCAAAGACGCCGAGGCGCGATATTATGAAAAGTTAACCGCCAATTATTGATGTTTTCGGATTTAAAAGCATGGCGCATACCGTTAGATCTCTCAGAAGTTGCTGAATGGTCGATTCTGTGCCGGGCGCCATGCCTGTTGCGCTATGCAGTGGCTCATTGCGAACCCTGCAGCCGCAGCCTGCAACCCGTCACTTGATATTGTTTGTCAATACTGCCAGATATGGGTTGCAATTCAATTTTTGTTTTGATAGGGGTTAAAGGTGCTGAGAGCAATTCATATTTTAATTAAATGTTAGTTTCTAGATAGTGCAAGGAAAGCAGTGAGGAACTGGAGGGCAAATCTGATTTTCACTGATCAACAAAACGGCTCAAGCCGCTAATCAACCAAACAAAGGAGGTTTTCAATGAAAAAGCTATTTGTTATTTCGCTGGCACTCGTCGTAGGAGTTGCCTTTTCGGTCGGTATGGGGCCTTTTGAAACCAAAGCCGAAGCCAAAACCACCTTCGTCACGATCGGCACCGGCGGGATCACCGGGGTTTACTATCCCACCGGGGGTGCCATTGCCAAGATGGTCAACAACAAACGCAAGGAATACGGCATCCGCGCCACGGTGGAGTCCACCGGCGGGTCTGTGTTCAACATCAACGCGATCATGTCCGGGGATCTGGAATTCGGCGTGGCCCAATCGGATCGCCAGTACCAGGCCGTCCAGGGCATCGAAGACTGGAAAGACAAGGGTCCCCAGAAGGATCTGCGGGCGGTTTTCTCAATTCACCCTGAAACGGTTGATCTCATTGCAGCCGTGGATGCCAACATCAACAGCCTCGAGGACCTCAAGGGCAAACGGGTTAATATCGGCAATGTCGGCTCCGGTTACCGCCAGAATGCGATTGATGCTCTCGAGGCTAACGGTTTGAACTGGGAAAAAGATTTTAATGCCGAAAGTCTCAAGGCTGCCGAAGCGCCCGGCCTGATCCAGGACGGCCGCATCGATGCCGCCTTTTACACCGTCGGCCATCCCAGCGGCTATTATAAGGAAGCCTCTTCCGGTACGCGCAAGATAAAGTTCGTTCCCATCGAAAATGTCGACGGGCTGCTGGCCAAATATCCCTATTACGCCAAGGCTGTCACCCGGGTACCCGAGCTTTACCCCGGAGCGGCCAATGACAAGGACGTCCCCACCTTCGGCGTCAAGGCCACGTTTGTGACATCGGCCAAGGTCCCGGATGAGGTCGTGTACGCGATCGTCAAAGAAGTCTTTGACAATTTTGAAGATTTTAAGAAATTACACCCGGCCTACGCCGGTCTGACCAAGCAGAGCATGCTGGAAGGTCTGTCCGCGCCCTTGCATCCCGGAGCATTGAAATACTACAAGGAAGTCGGCCTGAAATAGACCGTCAGTCCGATCCCTGAATTTGCAGGCGGCAGATCGAGGGCTCCAGAGCCCCGGGATCTGCCGCCTCCATTTGCCAGAGCATATATCATTTTTCCTGATTGGTTCGCCTCTCTGTCTCGATCTGCGCACGTTATCCTCAATTAGACTGGTAGCCTGAACGTTCTGGTGGCGTTGATGGGTCGTTTTCAAAATTCGCATATAATACTGACAAGCTAGGTGAGCGTCATGACAAAAAATGAAATCCAAGAGCAGGATGAGGGCCTGGAACTCGCGAAACGAATGGCTGAAGAAGAAGAGGGGATTGGACGGCGCCCCAGAGGATACGCCCAATACGTCATTCCCTTCGTGTGTGTTGTCTGGAGTTTATTTCAACTGTCGATTGCCAGCTGGCTTATCATTGATTCCACCTTTATCCGGGCCATCCATCTCGGATTTGCCCTGCTGGTGGTCTATCTGAATTACCCCTTGTTTAAAAAGGCACGCTTCGGCCTCAAATATTTTTCCGCCGTGGACAGAATCCCTATACTCGATTATGTTGTCGGGATCATTGCCGCTTTTGCAGCCCTGTATATCGCCATTGATTTCGTCGGCATGACCTCGCGCTACGGTGACCCGATCTTAAGAGACATTGTCCTCGGTCTGATTCTGGTCGTGCTGCTGCTGGAAGCCGCCCGTCGGGTAATCGGTCCCGCCCTGCCGATCATTGCGATTGCATTTATCATTTATGCATTCTTCGGTCCTTACATGCCGGACCTCATCGCCTTCAAAGGGGTGTCGCTGAACCGTTTCATGGGGCAGATGACCATGTCCACCGAAGGCATCTACGGCATACCGCTGGACGTATCGGCCACCATTGTCTTTTTGTTTGTGCTTTTCGGCGCCATGCTGGACAAGGCCGGGGCCGGTAAGTACTTCATTCAACTGGCGCTGGCCCTGCTGGGGGGGTTCAAGGGCGGACCGGCCAAAGCGGCCGTTATGGGCAGCGGGTTGACCGGCTTGGTGTCCGGCTCCAGCATCGCCAACATCGTCACCACCGGTACCTTTACCATTCCGCTGATGAAAAAAGTCGGATATCCGGCCAAAAAGGCTGCCGCGGTCGAGGTGGCCGCCAGCACCGACGGTCAACTGGCCCCGCCGATCATGGGCGCGGCTGCTTTCATTATTGCCGAATATGTCAACGTCCCCTACGTGGAGGTCATCAAGGCCGCTGCCGTGCCGGCCTTTGCCTCCTATGCGGCCCTGTTTTACATTACCCATATCGAAGCCTCCAAGCTGGGCCTAAGGGGTATGCCGCGTTCCGAGCTGCCGCCCTTTTTCAAGACCCTTATCTCCGGCGCCCATTATCTTCTCCCGCTGGTTTTGCTTCTCTACGAATTGATCGTGGTGCGACATTCACCGGAACTGGCAGCTTTCAATGCCATCTGGGTGATGGCTATCGTCATGCTGCTGCAAAGACCGGTTCAGGCGTATCTGAACAAGCAACCGCTCGGTCCGGCCTTTAAACAGAGCATCGTCGAGATTGTTTCGGCCCTGGCCAACGGGGGCCGCAACATGGTATCCGTTGCCCTTGCCACTGCTGCCGCCGGGATCATCGTGGGGGTCGTGGCCATGGGCCTCGGTCAGCTGATCACCGCCATTATCGATACGCTCTCCATGGGCAATATTTACCTGATGCTGGTCATCACCGCACTGGCCAGCCTGATCATCGGTATGGGGCTTCCCACAACGGCCACCTATATCGTCATGGCATCCCTGACGGCCCCGGTCATTGTCGAAATCGGCAGCTACAGTGATTTTATCGTCCCGCTCATGGCAGCCCACCTGTTCTGCTTTTATTTCGGCATCCTGGCAGACGACACCCCGCCGGTGGGTCTGGCGGCCTATGCCGCAGCGGCGATTGCCAAATCAGATCCGATTCCCACGGGTCTGCAGGGCTTCATGTATGATATCCGCACGGCCATTTTACCCTTCATGTTCATTTTTAATACCGATTTGATTCTGCACAATATCGACAACTGGCCCCAGGGTATATTGATCTTTTTGATGGCCTGCATGGGCAATTTTGCCTTCGCGTCGGCCACCCAGGGATGGTATTTCACCAGAAACAAGTTCTGGGAGATCCCGATATTCCTGGCAGCCACCCTGTCGCTGATGCGGCCGGACCTGATTGCATCATGGATCGGTGTACCTCACGACCAGCGCTACTGGACCTATCTGATCGGTCTGGGGATTATGGGGCTGCTGTATTTCATGCAAAAACCCCGCATCCGCAAGGCAGAACCATTACCGGCAACAGCTTAAACGATTCGCTGGCCGGAGTTAATTCTTGATCATCAGCGCAATAGATCAAAAATGACTCCGGGCCGGCGGGGACCATAAGGAAACCATCATGGATGAAATCAAGAAGATTTTGGTTGCGTTGGGTTTTTCCGATTATGCCCAGGGGATTTTCAACTACGCTGACATGCTGGCCGATAAACTGGGGGCCGAACTGATCGTTGCCAATATCATCAACTCCCGTGATGTCGAAGCAGTGACGGTCATCAAGAACATGGGGTATGATCTGGATCCCGAAAGGTATATCAAAGAGATCAAAGAAGAACGGCGCAAGGCCTTTGAAGAGGTTTCCAAAAATACCACCCTTGCCGGGGATTCTTTGAAGCTGATCGTGCAGGTCGGCAATCCCGCAGATGAACTGCTGAAGATTATTGTCAGGGAGAATGTCGATGCGGTGGTTATGGGCGTTAAAGGCCGCACGGACCTGGAGCATATCTTCATCGGATCGGTCGCTGAAAAATTGTTTCGCCGCTCCCCGGTGACGGTAATATCCTATCGTGACGAGAAAAATAGGGAGCGCCTGGCAAAACGCATAGACGTCACCTGACCTTTTGCGAGAGGTCGGTGAAGGGGGCGAAAATGTGCAGAAATAGATTATCATCTGGATTGATAATAGTTACTTGCATCTTGCTCGTCTGGTCAGCGGCATTGGCCGGGGATCGGTTCACAGATAATGGTGACGGAACGGTTACAGATCTTCAACTGGGCGTGATGTGGTCCAAAACGGATAACCAGGGCGACATCAACTGGAAACAGGCAACCCAGTGGGTCAGGTACACCTTCGGTGACACCCTGGCGAAGCGGTATGACAATTGGCGCATGCCGACCCTGGCGGAGCTGCAGAGTCTCTATGTTCACTCCAGAGACTACCAGGGGTATGAGACGGACTGCGGGCAGCATGTCAAGATCGTGCCGGAAATAAAATTAAGCTGCGGGTGGGTGTGGACCTCGGAAACCTCAGCCATTCAGGCCCATATTTTCAATTTTAACCGTGGTTATCATTACACGGATCGGATGGTGCATAAAAAGGCATACCGTGCCTTGCCGGTCAGGGATTTAAAATAGTGCAGTCCTGGCGCGGAAACTTTATCGGTCCGGAATCAAATTTACGAGAAGAACTTACTGGTATAAGGTATAAGGTATAGGGTATAAGGATTAGGCGTGCAGACGGGCTGACCTTCCACCCTATACCTTATGCCTTACACCGTATACCAGCGCGATATGATCATAACAATATGCTGGTACATGGATAGAGAGATAGGAAACAAGAAACGATCGAAGGACCCTACTTCTGCGTTACCCTCAAGACTTCCTCGATGGTTGTAATACCCTGTAAAACCTTGTAAATGCCGTCCTGGCGCAGGCTCATCATTTTTTCCCGGCTGGCTGCCGCTTTTATCTGGTTGGAATCAAAGGTTTCGAGAATCAGATTTTTTAACCGATCCGTCAGGACCATAATTTCAAAGATGCCCAGCCGGCCGCTGTAACCCGTGCCGATGCATTTTTCACACCCGGCGGCTTTGTAGATATGGCGTTTTTTGAAATGATTCGGTGAGACCCCGATGCTCTGCAGGTAAATCTCGCTGGGCTTATAGGGTTTTTTACAGTTGCCACACAGGATGCGCACCAGTCGCTGGGCGACGACGGCCAATACCGAGGAAGAGATCAAAAATGGTTCAACCCCCATGTCAACCAGGCGCGTAATGGCACTGGCCGAATCATTGGTGTGCAGGGTGGAAAAGACCAGGTGACCGGTCAAAGCGGACTGGACGGCAATCTCCGCGGTTTCCTGGTCTCGAATTTCACCCACCAGGATGACGTCGGGGTCCTGGCGGACGATGGAACGCAGCCCCCGGGCAAAGGTCAGGTCAATTTTCGGGTTTACCTGGATCTGGCTGATGCCCTTGATCTGATATTCAATGGGATCTTCGATGGTGATAATATTGATGTCCGGCTTGTTGATGGACTGTAATACGGCATATAAGGTGGTGGTCTTGCCGCTGCCGGTCGGACCGGTAACCAGGATGATACCATTGGGGGAGGTCACCAGCTGGTGTATAAGTTTCAGGCGGGCCGGGTTCAGACCGATGTCCGGAAGTTCCAGCAAAGAGCCTGATTTATTCAACAGCCTGAGAACCACCCGCTCGCCAAAGGCGGTTGGAATCGTCGATACCCGCAGATCGATGTTTTGATCACCCACCTTGACTTCAAAGCGACCGTCCTGGGGCAGTCGTTTTTCGGCAATGTTCATTTTCGCCATGACCTTGATTCTGGAAATCAGGGCCGGCTGAATCCATTTGGGTGGACTCAGCAAATCGTACAGAATGCCGTCAACCCGGTAGCGCACGGTAAAACTGTGCTGGTAAGGTTCGACATGGATGTCACTGGCACGGGCTTTGATGGATTGGGATATAATATGGTTGACCAGTTTGATGATCGGGGCTTCACTGGTGTCATCGAGAAGATCGGCCGTTTCCTCGATTTCACTGAGGATGGCGCTGCCGTTTTCCTGCATATCCTGCACCAGCTGTTCGGCCGAGTCCCGGCGCAGGTCATACTGCAGGTTGATGGCCGACAGAATGGAGTCACGGCTTGCCAGCACCAGCTTAAAATCGGTCAATCCCATGAGCCGCACCAGGTCATCAAGGGCATGGAAATTCAGCGGATCGTTGATGGCGATCACATGGCCGGGGGCGGCCGCCAGTTTGTCGGCATCTGCGCTATTGGGCGGCACCATTCCGCAATTGGCAGCCGTAACCGGATTGAGATACTCCAGCGGCACCATATGAAATTTTTTCAAATACTGGATCGAAATTTTGTCGGTAAAATCGGATTCAATGTTGTCCAAAGGCAGTTGGGGCCATAAGGGAAGGCCGTACTGCCGGCTCAGCGCTTCGAGCAGCTGGGTTTCGGAAATATTTTCCTGCTGGACCAGGATTTCGCCGAGGCTGCCGCCTTTCTCCTCTTTGAGGCGATAGGCCTCGGCCAGGTCTTCTTCATTCAGGCCGTAATCGGCCACCAGTATTTGAGATAATTGCGGAGCCATATGGGGTAATAATTTTTATACTATTTCTTAGAGAATCTATTAATCAATCAAAGTTACCATTCAAATAAACGATTTAGTGGTTAGTGTTTTGTGTTTCGTGTTTGGGGCCTGACCGGCCGTATCTTCAATCTAAATACCAAACACCAAATACCAAACACTTAAGTTTTGTTGATTGCCTGAGTTGCAGTAAATCAGCAGCAGGCCGGCTGGAAAAATTAGTCAATTTGCGTCCCCTCCGACTGGGATTGATTGATTTTAAAACTGCCGCCTCTAATTGCGTCCATCTGCTTCTGTTTTTCCTTCAGGACACTGTCCGCTTCAGCCGGGTTTTTTATGACCCTGGGGGTCAGGAAAATGTAAAGATTGGTTTTCTGGTTGGTCTCAGCCTGGTCTTTAAACAGCCAGCCCAGGATGGGGATGTCGCCCAGCACCGGGACTTTGGTTTCGGTGAGGGTTGTGGTATCGTCAATCAGCCCGCCGATGACGATCGTCTGACTATCGCTAACAATCACGGTGGTGTCCACCGTGCGCTTCAGGGTAACCGGCTGGGTGGCTGATGTAAGCGCCGTGGCCGACGCATCGATGGCCGTGACCTCCAGGTTGATTTGCATGCGCACCAGGCGCCCCTCCGTGACGTGGGGCGTAATCTTCAAAATCTTACCGACATCACGGTATTCAAAAGATTCAAAGGTACCGCCGGATACATCGGTGGTGGATCGGGTCTGGTAGGGACGGTTTTCACCCACCGTGATGCGGGCCTCTTCGTTATCGGTGGTCAATACCTGGGGGGTTGAAAGAATGCGGAAATCATCGTCGGTTTTAACGGCATTCACGATGGCCGAAATATTGTTAACGGTGATTCCGGCGATGGTAATGGGTTCGGTCAGCAATCCCATTGTGAGGCCGCCTTGCAGCAGCTCACCCGGACTTACTTCGATACCCCGCCGGAAGCCGCCGCCGATCGCCGTTTCCTTGCCGTCAATGGTGGTCTTGCCGAAGACCGACCAGTCGACACCGATATCCAGGCTTTTTTCCATGTCGACTTCCATGATCAACGCTTCGATGTATACCATGGAGCGCGGGATATCGAGTTTCTTGATGACCTCTTCCAGAACCAGGTAATCATCCTTGTCGGCCATGATAATTAAGCTGTTGGTGGCCTTGTCGGCGCTGATCTGAACCGCGCCGGCCACCACCGGGGCCGCTGCTTTCCCCTTGGCTGCCCCGGCTTTTTCGGTTGGCAGGCCCTGCAGGACCTTGGCCAGTTCTTCGGCCGTGGCGTTCTTGCAGTAGTAGACGTGGATTTTGCCTTTGCCGCGCGGCGCTTCCTTATCTACCATCGAGATCAGTCTTTTAATTCTGACAGTGTCGACTTCGCTGGCCAGCAAGACGATGGTGTTGGTCCTTTCGTCCGCCACCATGGTGATGATTTTGTCTTCAACCCCTTTGCCTTTTGGGCGGGTCGGCTTAAACACCGTGCTCAGCAGATTCACCAGCTTGCTGGCATCCGAATACTCCAGCGGTATCACCGATATCTCCTGACCGATTCCGGTGATATCGATCTCTTTTAATATGTTCAGCAAGCGCTTGATGTTCGAATAAACATCGGTGACGATCAGGGTATTGGTCGCGGGATAGGCCAGGATAACGCTGCTTTTGGATACCATCGGCGTAAACAGGCGCTTAATTTCAACCGGGTCGGCGTATTTAAGCGGTATCAGCTGGGTGACCACCCGGTCCCGGGGGCCTGTCGACTCCTCCCTCAGCTTGGTTTCGATACTTTTGGAACGCGCATCCGGTGAGGGGATAATTTTAACCACTTCACCTGATTGCACTGTGGTATAGCCGTGAACTTCCAGCACCGATTCAAATACCTTATAAGCTTCATCCAGTGAAATCTTCGACGGGGATATGATCGTAACCTTGCCCTTGACCCGTTGGTCCACCACAAAATTGGTCCCGGTCAACTCACTCATAAATTTGATAAATACATTGATATCCACGTTGTTGAAGTCAATGGACACAAATTGCTGCGGATTTTCCTTTCCGGTCTCCTGGGCCAGAACCCGGCTGGATGGCAGCAACAGAGCGATAAGGGCAACGATTACGATTGCCCACAGAAAAGATTTAGTGGTCGCGTGGTATGGTTTCATAGAGATTCCGTTTGAATGCTATGTAATTTAGTAACTTTAGTAAAAATTTTGATTTTATTCAATACTATAATCAAGGGTCTGTTCGCGACCCCTGCGTTTTATCTGCAGCTGAATGTTGGATCCCGTCGATAATTCTTCAAACACCCTGACGGCATCCTCAACCGAACCGATGGAGTTGCCGTTGACACCGGTGATGACGTCGCCGTTGCGCAACCGCATTCTTCTGAAAATGGCGTTGGGTTTGATACCGGTGATGGAAATGCCGGAAGGTTGCCCGTCTTCGATATGCGGCCGCAGCGTGGCCTGTTCCATGAGCTGGCCCAGATTTTCCATGGCGTTTTGAATTTGATCGCTTCGCAGTTTGATTTTGCGCGGATAGCTCGAAACCGGCAGTTTTCTGTCCTGGGTGCTGGAAGAGGCCAGGGATCTTGTTGTCGGCGTGCCGGCGCCTGCCATGCGGCCGCGGATTTCTTCCATGGCCAAAATTTCATCGCGGTTGTCAACATTTAGGACCACCTTTTCCCTCAATATTAACTTGACCACCGCATTTTGGATGGTATCGCCGGCATGGTAAAGGTTTTGCTTTCTGGTTTTGGTGTCTTCGATGACCGCATAAGCGCGCCCGTTCTGGCCCGTTACCGTGCCCCAGAGTTTTAACTTCATATCGGTCTGCTTCAAATTTTCGATATCAACCTTGGGGGCCTGGGTGGCAATGACTTCGGTACCCGAATTGAAAATATTGCGCTCGGCGATTGCGCTGTAATCCCCCGGCGGCGGTTGCGAATACGTGGCCTTGGATGTTGATACCGGCCGGGCAACGGGGCTGACCGCTACCGAGAAATCCGGCTGCGGGGTGACAAGCGCGTAAAATGCTTTTACGCACAGAAATACCCCTGCGGTTAGAAGCAACATATTGGCAATGTTAAAATAACGCGCTGTCATAGATTACCGGCGCTTTGCGCCTCCGGAATAATGGAGTAATAAATTATTGCAATAATGGGGTTGAAGGAATTCTGTCGATTATAAGTTGGTCTAAAATTGCAACTATTAGAATTTTAACAGAAACCCTTTTTACCCATAATTCCAGTATTCCAATATCCCATCATTCCAATTAAATATTAGTGTTCAGCAGCCTTTTGCAGACACCTCATTACAACACGGACACAAAGGCGAGTCCGCTAGTCCAGTCTGAATTCCGGGGATTCCACCGAGCCCCCGATCGTAAATGAAATATCCATTTTCCCGGCGCGCTTTTGCTTCAAAAGACCGTCCGGAAGGCTGTTTTCAAGCCTGGCCAGCAACCCATGGTGGGGTGTCACTGAGCCTTTCAGGTTCAGGGTCCTGCCCCGACCGCTCCGGTTCAACGCAATGGAGCCTGAAATATCGGCGTCGAGCTGATTGCCACGGGCCCGACAGCTTTTAATGAACAAAGTGCCCTTGTCCACAAGCAGATCGGCATCGACATTTTTAAATCCCAATGACGACTGGTCGAATACGGGTTGATCGAAATCTATGCGGCCATTGGACAGGGTGAATTTGCCGGTCATTGACCGGCTCAGCCCCGTTCCGTCAATTTTAAAGTCTCCGTCCAGGCTGCCTGAAATTGTCTGAGCGATCAAGCCTTCGAGAGCCGCTATCTCTGCCACCTGAACACCGGAAAGCGTCCCCTCAATTTGTTCTTTCAGCCGACCGCCGCGGCTGTCGGCTTCCACCCAGCCGTGCAGGGTGCCGGCATTGATCTGGCCCTTGAATCGGGCGGTTTTTTTGCGGCTGAAAAGCGACAGCAGCCCGGGTGTCACCTTTATACTGTCGATATCAATCAGCGCTCTGCCGCTGTGCGCGATGTCGATAGCATGCAATTTGATCCCCGGCGGCAACACCGGGCTGATGCGGTCGATGGTAACGTTGATGCCCGGAATGGCCTGGCTGATTCTATAAACCACATAGTCCTTAACGGCGTCAGACGGAAAAAGATAATATAAAAAAAAGACGCTTACACCGATGAAATAGGCCGGGTACAGTAATTTCCTTTTCGATAAGTTCATACAATCGTCTATTCTCCGCCGCGCCTGTGTCTTGTATCTTTCATTTAGGTTCCAGTTTCAGATGACAGAGAACAGAGGACAGAAGACAGATGGAAGGTCAGAAGCTTCGGTGATGTTTATCCGATCCGTTCGCTGACCGGCGGAAGTCTCATCTGATTTCTGTCTTCTGACTTCTGTCATCTGAAACTGGAACCTATATCTCTAGGGTTTCAACCTGCAATACCGCCGTAAGTAATCCCTGTTCGCCGTCTTTTTTCGAAATCGATATCTTTTTGATCTGGACCATATTTTGAGAGGTTTCAACGCCATAAAGGTAATTTGCCAGTTGTTCCAACGTGATTTCATCAAGCTTCATTTCCACCCTGGAGATCTTGTACGGGCTATTTTTTTGGGCCGTTTTTGATGGTTTCATGTAGCTGATGCGATCTTTGATGCCGGACTCGCCGGCCAGCCGGTCCATAAAGGAATACAGGGTGAACCCCTTCGGCCGACGCTGAAAACGGGAAATCGACATCGTGGCCTGTTGGGTCAGGGAATTATATTCGGACTGCATGCGCTGCATGTCGACCAGAATATCCGCTTTGGCCTGCAGGCTGTTTTTCATATTTGCCGATCGGCTTAGAAAGGGTTCGATAATAAACACCGCTATTAAAAAGATAACAATGACGCCCGCCGCCAGCATTACCCCGTAGCGCTCGCGCCGGTTTAAATTTTTTAATATCGCCGGTAGCTTCATTTTAAAGCTCCACTTTCAATTGAAAACGGATTTCCTTGCCGGAGCGGTCCTTGTTCGTCGAGCTAATGGTCACTCTCTGGAAAAAGTCAATTTGCTCCAGATTGCTCTTGATGTCCTGTACGGAATTAAATGTATCGGTGGTGCCTGAAATGAGAACGGTTTCCGGCGAAATTACCATCCGGGTGACATCGACGGTGATGGTTGCCGGGATGCTTCTGCTAATGGCATTCAGAATGTCGATACTGCGCAAATGGGGCCCCGCGCTGCTTTGACCCACCGCATTCTTTTTGGCCTCGTTCAGGTTTATCTGCATTTGCTGAAATGGTTCGACTGATTTTTGTTTGGGAAATGTTGCTTTGAATATGCTTTCAATCTGCTGGTCATAATGGTTCAGCTGCTTATTCAGGGTATAGGAATCCGCTATAATGTTAAACAGCAGCAGCAAAAGGACGGCTGCAGCGAAGATGCCGGTTTTGATCCAGTTTTTTTTGTGTTTGACAAAGAGCTTCTTGAGGGCGAATTGACTTTTGTGAAAATTCAGTCCGCTGATGCCTTCGATTTCCACCATGGCCAAAGAGAGCGCACTGTCCATCAAGGCCGGATCCCACGGGTTGACGTCTTCGTCATCGATGGGAATTTTCAACTGGCCGCAAAGATTCAAGCGGTTGGCCGGCAGGTTCAGAATGCCGGCGACATCGCTGTCAAAGCCGGCACCGTTCAGACCGGAGCCGGTCATCACAATATCCAGGGGTCGGAAATCCGAACTGGAGAGCTCGCCGTAGGCGGCCAGCGTGCGCCGGACAAAGGCGCCCAGTGCGCCGGCGCGGGTATCTTCAGCTACGGGTGTCGGAATCGATCGCAGCAGTTTAATCCGGCCGTTGCTGACAATGAACAGGGTGCTGATCGTCCGGTTGATTTCAAGAAAAAGTTGATCCTCTCCCGGATCGGACAGGCGTGCCAGAAAGAGAGCCGACGGAACACCGCTGATGGTTATCATTTCCGGGTCAATTTTTACAGCGGCCAGGCTTTCGATATACAGGTTTAGCTCTGATTTCGGCACGGCCACGGCAATCAGATCCGTCTGGTCGCTGACGCGCTCGGTTTCCAGATCAATGTAATCGATAACCAGGTTGTCCACTGCAAACGGGACCATGGGCTCCAACTCAAAGGGCAGAACCATTCGAATTTTTTTGGCCTCCTTGAAGGGGACTTTCAGGATGCGATATGAAAAATGATCGGCCGCGATTGAGACAACGCAGTCACATCCCGCCGGATCGACTTGACTGGCGAGGGCTTCCAGGGCCGCTTTGATATTGTCCGGATCCTGTTCGGAGTCCGGTATGGGGATAAAGGCATGGGTATCGATCCGGTTTTCGCGCAGACCGGTCTTCACCACTACCGCGGATACGGACTCTTTGCGAATGTCGATGCCGAGTACTTTTCTGCTCATGGCTCTTATAAGGTCATTGGTTAAAAGGGTTTTCCCGATCTAATCGAAACTATTTTGTTGCTCACACAGCCGCCACGGCGCAAAGACGATTTAATTCTGCAACATTATAAAATTCATTGCGAGCGGTGCGCCCTGGCGTGCGAATTAAGTTAACCCGCCGTTATCGGAATTAATTTGAACCTGTTTTTTCGCTCAGGGCGTCTCCCAGTTTAGAACCCTGCATGACCATTTGCCGGATTCGGGGTTTTTGACCCGGTTTACCACCGCTATGACAGATGCCTGGATGCTTTCAAAGGACGCCGTGGACTGGATCCGAAATACATCGGATGCCACGGTAATGATCCTGGAATCTATCGTGACGTCACTGAGCCCTGTAATATTTTTATACCATTTAGGGTTGGAAAAGTCATGGACATCTTTTTCAGCCGCAATTTCCTGCCGCATTTCAAAAACCGTTTGGGCCAGATCCTGATTTTCAGTTCCCAGCAAAGCTGCCAGCACCGGGATATCAGCCGTGTTGATGTTGATGCGCCCCGGCCAGTTGAAATTGGTGCCCGCGGCCACGGCCAGCCCATGGACGGTCATATAATTGGCCAGACCCGGTGCCTCCTTGGTGCCGTAAAACAGCCGGGGGGTAATTCCTTTTATCAGCAAAAGTTCGTTCAGATCCTCTAAGGGACCATTGCGACTGGTATAAGGCGGGTCCTTTTCTTCGTAGTAGCTGGATTCTGCCCCGCTTAAACCGGTTGTTGCTTCGTCATCGCCGCTGTCGAGCCAGTCTTTAACTGAATTAACGATGGCGGTGGGGCTGCTGTCTTCCTGCAGATCGTCCTCGTTGCCGATGATACTCAACAAACGCTCCCAGAGCATCACCTGGGATTGGTTGAATTGGCGGCTGTCCGGAAACCTGACCAGGGCATTGACCTGAACTTTGCCCAGCTCGTCGGTGATTTTGACCGCGAGTTTTCCTTTTTCAAACGGGATCTCCTGCAGAATTTCGTCGATTTTTTCGGGATTGGCCCAGTCTTCATCAAGGGAGTCGAAATTCGACTCGCCCTTGTCTTTAATCAACAGGGCCATGGCAGCATGAACCCCTGAGGAAGCCATGTATGACAGCGTCATCCGATCCCGCACAGAAGCGGTGGAGATCACCTCAAATCTTGCCCGCCGGTTGTATTCCAGGGCAGCGGCTACAAGGATCGTTGTTACGGACAGGGTTATCAGCAGCGCGATGCCCCGGCTGTCTGCAATTATTTTCTTGAATAGCGGCATGGTGGAATTCTGATTATGTTTTTTTGAACACAAATTTGCACAGCCTTACACACAAAAGGCTTTTAAGGTTAACGCCTGAAAGCCCCGTCAAGACAGCCCCATTTTCCGTATAAGTGCTACCTTGATTTAAACTATCCGCTTAATCCGTGTCCCATGCAATATAATTACAGGCTATTCGATTTTCGCTCGCCGGGTTGCCAGGCGGACAGTGGTTTCAAAATTGTATGATATGGTTTCGTCACCGATTTCCAGCGCAATGCGGATGGCTGCCGGTGTCGCGTAGCCAACTTCGCTTGAATCGGAATCCCACTCATCGAATTCCTCGCCCTGAGTATCTATGTACTTGAATGCTAACGATTTTAAATTATTACATAAAACAGGGTCGCTGGCCCGTTCCTCAAATTCCGGATAGGGATATAAGGAATCCGCCCGTCTCAATACCACTTGACCGTTATTTAAGGCCTGGGCGTAATAAATAATTTCAGCAATTCCCTGCCGCCTGGTATTCTCCAGGGGAACATGGGCCCCGCTGGTGAACCTGATAGTTGCAAAACTTGTGCCACCTACATCCATTGTGGCGCCGACCAGGCGATAGGAATCGGGCGGATCGTTGAACTCGGGCTTTTTGTAAGGAGGCGATTGCCGGGCATATATGGCTCCCAGGTCAAGGGTCATGCGGTTCAGGCAACTTTTAGCCATTTCATAGTAGCGGCTGCTGGTATTCAACGTGTCGGTGGTGGAGAATACGGCGTTGAAAGAGGCCAGAACAGCGGTCACCACTATTCCCAGAATCAAAAACGCCAGCAGGATTTCCATCAATGTGAAACCATGTTGCGTTGCTTTTCTCTTTCGAACATATGTGGCTAACTTACCGGTCATAAGCTCGCTACCGGCGGGTATAAGGCAGAGGGTATAAGGCATAAGGTTTGAGGTATCTGTGGCACGGTTAAGTTCCATCGTCGGCTTTATCCTCTGCCATTCATACGCTGTTGTCTGTCCGACATGTTGTGACCTTCGGCCCTATACCTTCTATCTTCCACCTGATTACTATTAACTTTAGAGGGTTAGAACCCTTACTCAAATTGCTACTCTCGAATTAATCGATAGGTTCTTACGTTATAGGTGTATTCATTGTTGTTAAACGACACCATCAGATCGATCCTCTTCAGATCACTGGCCACTTCACCCAAAGCCTCCGACGAGACGTCCTCAACACTGACGTTCCAGCTGTAGCCGGGGAATTCTTCCCCGAAATCCCCCGAATCACCGGTTATTATTTCTGATCCGCCGGCCTCCAACTGGGCCAGTTTGCTTTGCGCCAGCAGGGGGGCCTGGGTGTAGAATCGGTTGGCGGTGTTCATTGTCAGTGTTTGCGAGTGCATTCTGTACACACTGACCAGAACGATGGCCATAATGGACATCGCCACCATAACCTCGAGGAGGGTGAAACCGGCGGGTGATCGATTAACCCCATTTGGAGCCCTCTTAAATATATATGGTGCTATCTTAAAATTCATCGCTTCCTAAACGCTGGCAGAAGGTATAGGGTGGAAGGTATAAGGTAGAATCCGAACCTCTGAAGATTACCTTCCACCTTCTACCTTACACCCTATACCCTTCTGTAATGATTTGAAATTTATTAACTTCCAGAAACGATAATCAACTCTGAAGAGTCCAAAATATCCAACATCACTCCCCAAATCCGGCGTAGGTTTCAAAAAATTGGACGTTCGACAGAAAGGGCTCGATTAAAAATGTCAAATACGTATCGTCTTCCTGCATGTGGACAAGTGCTTTGTCCGTGTAACCGGCCTTGTAAAAAATGATTTCTGACTGGCCGGTATATATTTTGCCCTTCTGCGGATACTCGATATCGATAATTCTCAGCCCATCGGGCAGGGAATAGCTGCGGTTTAAAGCCGCATCCTCGATGTCTTCCGGCGCCATTGATTCATTGGTCTCCCAAATGAGGCCGTTGTCAAGATCAA
>Ga0209536_100007529_pt1 | contig 16497 bp, 11 predicted proteins | sample DeeMarSeWOR28_12_FD_187461 | JGI IMG/M metagenome (GOLD analysis project Ga0209536, IMG submission 187461) | Marine sediment microbial communities from White Oak River estuary, North Carolina - WOR-2-8_12 (SPAdes) (version 2) | ecosystem: Environmental > Aquatic > Marine > Intertidal zone >... | reverse complement strand
GAGGAAGAGGAAAACGCCACCATGGTTGGTACCTACGTCCGGGGCGCCCACGAGGACATCGCTGTAGCCGTCGCCGTTCACGTCACCCGCTGTGGCAACGCATTTACCGAAGCCGTAAAAGGCATCGTCGCCTTCCACATTCCAGTGCGGCGTGTCCAGGAGCGGATCCACCACGATTGGATACTCGGCGCCGGTATCGTCGATGCAGAGGCGGATGGTTCCGTCGGCCAGGGCCATCTGCCCAGGCAGCTCGCGTCCGGCCGCGTCCCAAGCCACGAGCTTGCTGTATCTGAGAACGCGGGCGCTGCTGCTCTCGTCCAGGAATGCGATGGCTGTGCCGTCGTCCTGAAGCGCCGCCTCCAGATCACCACCGAGTCTGCCTTCGATGCAGATGTGCCCCTCCCCCTCGGGGGCCATCGCCACGGTGAAGCCCTGCTCCACACCTTGTTCGGCGTTTTCGTACCACTCCACGAGACCCGGGCGCCTGTACTCCACCCGGTGCGCGTCGGAGAGCGGTCTCGTGGCCGTCACGGACTCGAGCCGATCCTCACGGCCCCAGGCGGTGAGGCTCCAGGTGAAACTCCAGTCCGCCACGCGCAGATCGCGGGGCCTGACCTCGATGCCCGACTCCCGGAAGGTAGTCCGCAGGTTCTGGGCCCGGTTGGGTGCCTGGAGGACGCCCTCGCTTGCCGAAACCTCGTACTCTGAGGCTGCAATGCGGCGTGAGACCTCGGCCCACCAGTTCGTGCTCACACCTGTCGGTAGGTTTGGTATCTCCAGCGCAACAGAAGTTAGAGTTTGATTAGGTGCGTCCGACTGGGGAGCCGGCCCGCCTGGTTCGATCTCCCGCGTGTGCCGTTGTTCGGGTGTCAAAACAAAAATGAGGCAGAGGATCCCAGTCAGAAGAACGGTGCTAGTGCCTAACCGGAAGTAAGTATTTTTTGATTTGAAATACATGACTAACCTCCCACAAGATGATATGGGTTCCCCTGGTGTGAGAAGTGACTCTGCTCAGGATGTCGGACAAGGGAACCCGCCTATTCAAGGGATACATATGTTAGAACCCGTAAGGCTCCGGAAATCACAGTTGAGGGTTAATTTCTAGCGATTGCAGCGGCAGGAGAACTGGGCAGCTTGATCTCAGCTATAAACCGGAGAGTCGCACTATCGTAACAACGCCTATTTTATCAAGATCATTTTCCTTGTCTCGCTAAAGAGACCGGCGTCAATTCTATAGAAGTAGGTTCCGGAAGCCACCTTTTTCCCGGTGTTGTCCAGTCCATCCCATACCAATCTGTACCGGCCTGGCGGCCGGATCTCATCAACCAGAACGGCTATCTGGCGCCCTTCGATCGAGTAGATCGCAAGCTTGACAGACTGCACCTCCGGTAGATCGAAGTAGATCCTCGTACTGGGATTGAATGGATTGGGATAATTCTGAGCTAGGTGATAAGCTCGCGGTAATTGAGATCCCGTATCGACAACCAATTCGTAAGCCAATTCTTTGTTATAGATATTCCGCAGGTCGAGACTTACGTTCCCCCGATCAATAGCACCTGGGACCTCTATCCTCAAAAGCTCTCCTTTACCGTTCAAGCCGATCCCATAACCCAGTACTGCAAGGCTGACATCGAGGCCGTTCTTATTGCAATTCCGCAAGAAAACCGGCCCAGCCTGCCCTTGAAGCATACGACCCTCGGTCACTGCGGGAATGGTGCCAGCAGGCAAACGCGCCGTCATATGCAAACCCTTCAAGCCAGGACAAGGCTGCTCGAGCCGGAGAGACAAAGTCCACTCATCTATCCTCGTCAAAGTCAGAATCGGGCTCGCCATATCATCAGGCGGTGACTTATGAGGCGCTGACTTGGCTGGATTGACTTCCCCGTAATTGGCTGCGCTTATCATTAAGTCGTCAAAATCGATAATATTATCTGTGAGCGGTATCCCGGTACCACTGCCGTCATCTGTGGGGCCAACATCGGCTTCGGGATTGTAGAGATCACCATCTGCAGGAGTCGTAAAGTAGGTGGCTCCCAAGAGCGACAAGTCGGCCACATCGACATTGCCATCATCATTGGCGATATCGCCGAGAAAATAATTAGTAGCTCGATCATTGTCCGATGCTGGAGGACTATAATTGCCATCCATATCTTTCGCGAATATTTCGTAGTAGTAGACACCCCTAACCGCGACACTGTCTGTGAACGTCTGCTCGCCGGGATTCACTGCACCTGCTAAAATCCATTCACTACTTGTCGTAATCTCGTTCCTGCTAGTAGGTCTGGTCGGTATCACGTTTCCGCTTTGATCATCATATTCGGGGTATACCGAGTTCCCATTTCCGTCATGCCACAGACCTCGCCAGACTTCGATGAGGTCCAGATCGAGGGCACCGGGATCTGTCCACGTTACGACTATTTGCTCGTGGGCAGGATATGCCACGATATCAGGGACAGCGGCCGGCACAGAACAGTCGACAATTATTGATGCTGTAGCGCTGTAGTCTACGTCGATTGGTTGAATGTCGAGGTCACGCAAATCTGCATCGATTATGGATACTGTACCGACACCTTCACTCGCCCCATGAAATTCGATAGAGAAGAGAACTGCATCTGAAGTAATACCCGGCGTATCTGACCCCATAATCGTATAGTCAATGGTGAAATCGTTCGGTCCATTTTCGAGGAAAAAGTAAATCACCGCTGCTTCCGGTGGTAGCGTATTAATCGTGATATCAGTTGGCGTGAAAACCACTTCACTCGTGGAATGAATCTGAATTGAATAGGCTCTTATCGGCGGTGTGTTACTGCCTAGTCTGTATTGGATATTTAAAATCTCAGATTGGCTACAATTAATTGGACCGCCCTGCTCAGGTTCAAGGGCCACAGTGGCCACCGTCGCAGTACAACCAACCGGCAAGGCACCAATGAGACCACATTCAGCGTTGTTGTCTGGTGCACAGGGAGAAATTTCGCTCAACAAAAAATCGTTGGAATCGGGATTACAAAATCTCGGGTCCAGAGAAATATTCCCATCTACACTAAAAAGGGGCTCAATAACACCAATCCAGTCGTATTCATTGTCAAAGATGTCGGTACAAACAATCGATGGTGGAGGATTTTGAGGATTGCCATAAATACCATAACTATCATTTTTGACAATCAGGCAATTGTCAATTTGGACATTGAAATTGGTGGTATTTAAGAATATCCCTCCCGCAATACCGAGATCATCTGCAGGAAAGACCGCGTTTTCAAAAAAATTACAATTCACTAGCGTCAATTCACCCAGACTATATATACCACCTCCATGGTGGGCTGTGTTCCGAACAAATAAACAATTTTCAAAAAAACCTTTACCTAAAACGGCACCACCAATATATGAAAAGTTGTCGAAGAAACTGCAATTATTAAAATAACTGGTACCATCACCGTGAACAGCACCTCCACCCATATTGAGATTACGATTATTGGAAAATCGGCAATCATTAAATATTGTGTTCGAATTTTCTATGAATACCGCTGATCCTGAATCCCAGCTTTCGTTGTTTATGAAATTGCATTCATCGAAGGACACCACTGAATTGCCGACTATTGATACAGCTCGCGCACCGAGCTCTCCACCACCATTTTCGGTGAACATACAGTTCGTGAATGATGGAGATCCCCCGGTACAGTAGACCGCACTGCTTTGACGATCAGTATCGGCCACAACTATATTGCGAAAAAATATACAGTCGACAAATGACGGGGATGAGCTGTCAATATAGACGGCGCCACCGTTAGTATGCCAACCGCCGGTCAGCGTGATTCCTTCAACCCGGCAGGTTGATTCCTCACCAGTTATGACATTGAATATTCTCGTATAATCACCGAATACGTATGACCCTTGGGCGTCAATCACACAACTGTTTGGATCCCCATTTTGCGAACGGACAATTATATTTTTTCCCAGGAAATCGATATCATTATTTCCATAATCAGTATATGTGCCGTCAGCCAATTCAACTATTTCGCCATCAATCACTCCATAAATAGCAGCTTCGATCGTGGGGAAGTCACCAGTTCCAGCGGGGGTGACGAGGTATGGAGAAGAAAGTGGGTCCTCTATCAAATCACTTTGTATCCGGGGGGACAGCACTACGACCCCGTAGCGCATGAAGCAGGGGCTCAAAACTTTATATAGATCACCCACATCGACTTCACTGATGTCGACACCTGTATCAGGATCAATATCTACCTGGACCGTGAAACCGTTTTCTGTGAGAAAAAAGTGATCGGTTTCTTTGTTGGTCACATTGCCGACAGCGCATACAAAACTCCCGACATATTCGTAGTCAGTAATAAGGTCACCGATGAGGATTCTGTTCGGATACGGCTCGTGTTCATGGCTGACAAACACGAAGGTCGGATTATCCATGTATATCTGGCCTGCATAGTTCCACACCCAGCCAGTTACTTGAATCCTGTCGCCATAAGTGTAATCCGGAACATCGGGTTCGAAGACGTTGATGCCGCCAGTGGCATCTTGAATATAGTGACCCCCGATACTGTAGGTTCCCTTGACGACGTAGATATCTCCCTCGATCGTGATGAGTTGGTTTTCATAGGGACTCTGAGGTTCACCGGTCACAGGATCGTAGTATTGGACATCGTCAATCGGGATTATATCTCTTGAATGAATGGATGGAGTGAAGGCTTCAGCCCTCTGGGCAGCCGAGTCGGTACTGCCGTTCCTGACAACGGTTTTGTCTGTACCTGCCGCCAGGGAGAACATCGGAGAGAGGAGTGTCAAGAGCATCGAATGTATCAGGAGAATAAACAGAAGCAACAGGCCGGAAAGATCCTTCAGGCAGCGCATCGCTCAACCTCCATGTCTACCCGCCTATGCAGCCTCCTTGCGGCTGGCGGGATCCACCCCCAAGCTACCATGAATCCGGACGGTATTGTACCGGAATCCTGCCCCCCTCCCAAGGTGGTCGTTGGTCGAGCTCGGCGTGCCAATCTGCCCACGGTAGCTGGGGGATTGGCCCCGTCACAGCACTAGCTGTGGCCAGCGCCCGTTTAGAACCTCAGCACTCCCCAAGAGAAAAACCCGGCTGTTGTTCCCAAGAGGGTCGGAATTGGCTCATAACCTCAATTATTCACGGACACAATTTACAAGGCACAACTCACAGAATACATGTGAAGGGTAGACCCTGAACGTCAGTCCCGGTAACCTTGCAAGCCTGGACTGGCACATTCCGCTCCAAACACTGCCATATCGCGCGAAGGGCGGAAAAGCGACCGGCAGATACTTGCAACGAACATGGTGATGATCATGAGGCCTCTGGTTTGGTTTCGTAACGACCTTCGCGTCCGCGACAATCCAGCGCTATATCACGCGACACGAGAAGCCCGGCGCGGCCTCGTTGCCGTCTTCTTCGTCACACCTGCTCAATGGATCGCACACGACTGGGGCAACACCAAAGTCGAGTTCGTCATACGAAACCTCGAAGTGCTGTCCCGTGGTCTTGAAAAGCTCGCCATTCCCCTTCTTATCGAGCGAGTCGCTGACTTCGACGATATACCGGAGAAGATCCTCCAGCTGGCAAAACGGCATCATTGCGATGCACTTTTCTTCAATCGCGAATACGAGTTTAACGAGCAACGCCGTGACGAGCGGGTGTTATCGACTTTCCAGCAGGCGGGGATCCCAGTTCATGCGTTCGGTGATCAGACAGTCATCGAACCCGGAGCGTTACAGACAAAGAGTGGCCACTATTATTCTGTCTACGGACCTTTCCGCAAGCGTTTCCTCGAGCGGATCCTCCAGCCCGCGGCGCTCGAAATTCTCCCGCGCCCCCGCCGCCAAGCGGCGATCGTCTGCCGGCCGGGCAAGATCCCGAAGCGGATCCCCGGCTTCAGACTTTCTCGTAAGATCATCAACCAGTGGCCCGCTGGCGAGAATGCCGCGCGATCGCGGCTCAAGAGGTTTCTCCAGGGTGCGGCCCCCGTCTACGGCGACAACCGTGACCTTCCCGACAAGGACGGCACCAGCCACCTTTCACCGTACCTGGCGCTCGGTGTACTTTCCTCCCGTGAGGTGCTCGCCAGCGCGATAGCGGCCAACCGTGGGCGGCGTCAGGGAGGGAGTACCGGACTCTTGACTTGGATCGACCAGCTCATCTGGCGCGAATTTTACCGGCATGTTCTCTTTGGTTTTCCACACGTGAGCATGGGCCGTCCCTTTCGCCAGGAGGGTGACTCTATCCCTTGGCGTTACGAAGAACTCGAATTCAAGGCCTGGTGCGACGGCCGCACGGGACTGCCCATCGTAGACGCCGGGATGCGACAACTCAACGAAACCGGCTGGATGCACAACAGACTCCGCATGATCGCGGCGATGTTTCTGACCAAGCATCTCCTGATCGACTGGCGGCTTGGCGAACGCTACTTCATGCAACATCTCGTGGATGGCGACCTCGCCAACAACAACGGCGGCTGGCAGTGGTCCGCGTCCACCGGAACCGATGCCGCCCCGTATTTTCGAATTTTCAATCCCTGGACTCAGAGCCGCAGGTTCGATCCAAAGGGCGATTTCGTCCGGCGGTACGTTCCCGAACTCCGCCACGTGCCGGCCGCGGATCTCCACAACCCGGATCGCATGAAGCGGTTGCCGAGAACGACGCTCGATTATCCGCTCCCTGTGGTGGAACATCGTGCGGCCCGCGAACGGGCCATCCGGACCTTCAAAGTATCGCTCGGGAGAGGAAGGCCATAGCCTGGGACCAACGTACCCTTGAACCGGCACGGATCACACCGACGCGATACCACCTGGTCCCGCAACTTCTGGAAGCGGGTTGTCGAATTCGATCCCGGCGAGCGGCCGAGGCGGTTTGACGAGAGGAGATATACCATAGCTGAACATGTATTCATCCGTGAGCTCGAGTTGCCTCGACCCATCGAAAAGATTTTCGGGTTCTTCGCGGATGCTCGAAATCTCCAGACGCTCACACCCCCTTGGCTCCGCTTCGAGATACTCACGCCCGGACCAATCGAGATGGCAGCCGGCACGCGCATCGATTACCGCCTCAGACTGCATGGCATTCCGTTGCGTTGGACCAGCGACATCACCACTTGGGAACCTCCTTTTCGCTTCGTGGACGAACAGGTCCGGGGACCTTATCGCATCTGGATTCATGAGCACACTTTCGAAGAGAAACCCGGCGGCACCGTGGTCCGTGACAACGTACGTTATTCGGTTCTGGGAGGTGCCTTGGTCAACCGCGTGTTCGTGCGACCCGACCTGCGGAAAATCTTCGGCTACCGGCACGCGCGATTGCGCGAGATCTTCGATTGAGCGTAAAGCGAAGGCTCGCTAGAAAAGCAACAGGTTCCGGCGTGACCGTGTCGATCTCAGTGCACCATGAGCAGCCGGCGGGCCACCTCGCCCCGGTTGGTACGAAGACGGTAAAAATACAAGCCGGCGGGCGGGACTCTCCCATGCCGGTCAAGCCCGTTCCACTGAATCGTATGTTGACCGGCGGCGAACTCCTGGTCCGCGACCACGGCAACCAGACGGCCGGCCAGGTCGAAGACGGCCAGGCGGGCCAGGCCGGCGGCAGGCAGCTCGACTCTAAAGGCCGTCTCGCTACTGAACGGATTGGGGGTATTGGCCACCCGCAAGCCGAATATGCTGTCGGAGCCGGGGTCGGTCGGTGCGGCGGTCAAGATTTCCGTGAGAGTGACCACATTCAAACCGTCGTCAGAGAACCGGGTCTCAGCCACAGTGCCGAAGGGAAGGTTAAGACCAGGCGCAGTTCGGTAGACGACCGGGGTGCCGTAGTCCAGGCTCTGCGGAAACATCGGGTAGACGTCGGTGCCGCCGAACACGATCTCCGCTTGCACCGGGCAGTGTCCATCCGGGTCGGAGTACACGACCTGGGCGTACGTCCCGCCGCCATCGTTGTGAAACTCCAGGTTACTTAGGTCGGGCAGCTGGTTCGGACCCGCCACAATTTGGAATTCCCGTAGCGACATGTCACCCCCCGGTGTGCGATCGGCTTCGACCGCGCCGCCCAGCAGTGTGATGCGCTGGGTGAAGCCGGCCACGTCGATTTTCGGATCCGCCGGATCGTACCAGGACTGGAAAAACGGGTCGGCCATCAGGTCGGCTAGGTCGCAGGACAGCAGCAGGGTGTTCGCCGCCGGGAACTCCTGCACGGTCACCTCACCGATCTGCTCCAGATCGTCCAGACCGGTGCCGGTGATCTTGTAAAGGCCGGGGCTGATGATGCCGGGCTGGTTGAAGGTGTACAACAGCGCGAAAACCGTATCAGGATCCGTAGCCGCGGGATCGGCCACGCCGAGCAGGTAGCCGTAAAAGGTCAGCAGCTGGTTGACCGGGAAGCCACCGCCTGCGTTGGTCAGCGCTGCGAAGAGGCGTGTGTCGGTGGTGCCTACGAAGCAGTCGACCAGGTCGAGGTTGGCCAGACCGTACAGGTCGTCTCCTTCAGGATCGGTCGCGAGCCGGGTCAAATCTTCGGGGACCGGCGTCGCGCTATCCGGCAAGCGTACCGGCATCAGATCGATCTGTTCACCTTGAACTTTCCTGAACCCGTAGAACCGGCCGGCAGCGACCGGGCCGGGCACTGTGGCCTCCACTGTCGCCGGCCCGTCTATCACGGACATCAGCGGCGACTCCTGGACTGTGCCGTCCGAGTACAGCAGGAAGTTATCGATTCCCGCACCGGAGGGGGTTTCAGTCCGGATCGTGACAGTGTCGTCCGGCAGCAGAGCGCTGTGGCGAATGTCGTTCCAGTACTGGAAGCCGAAAGCCTGCGTGGCGATCAGGAGCAGCAAGACCAGCATAATGGCGCGCATGACGATTCCCCCTAGAAGTGAACCCCCATGAGCAGGAGGTGATTCTGGTTGCGCAACGGTACGGGATCATTTTCGATCAGGATCTGCTCGTCTTCCCCGAACGGGACATAGGCATAGGTCGGCATCTGGAGCGTGTTCCACCCGATCGTAAAGCGGTGCTCGAGTAGGATGTTGCTGCCGAACAGCCGGAATTCCAGACCGAGGCCGTAGACGAAGGAGTAGTCGAACATGTCGACTTCGGCCATGTCGCTGTCTGCCCGTAGCGGCACCACCTCCTCACCATCCGAGACCTCCCCCACCAGTTGATACCGGTCATGCACCTTGAGCGAGAGAGCCATGCCGGCTAGTGAGTAAAAGTCGAACGTGCGCGAACGCACCCAAGCGAAACGGGTCAGAACAGGGATTTCGATGTAGTCGGCATCGTAAGTGACCTCAAGCACGGTGGGAATGTCCAGAATATCGACCCCGATGTGCTGACGGCTGCCCTTCTGGCTGTACATCAACTCGTTTTGGAGGCCAAACCGCGCCGTGATGGGGAAGTGGAAGAAGATGCCGCCAGCGAATGCCTCGCGCCAGTCACTGGAAACCGTGTACTCGTCGTCCGGGTCTTTGGTGCCGTAGTGCTGGCCGAAGCTGACACCGGCCTTCAGGCCCATGGTGATCTCGGGCAGGCCGATGTTGGGCTGACTATCGCTGGCACGAGTTCCTTCAGCACCGCCGAACAGGCCGAGGATCAGGAGCCAGGCAAGGCCCTGCCGCCACGCTCGGGTGCACAGACGGGGATGGGAAACCATCCGGTTTCTCCTATTCCGGCTTAACTTTTTGAATCCCAAGACCGAGCGGACCAGCTCCCATTGTTGCTGGTCCGGGCCCGTAGATTCTACCGGATGAACTGACTCTTCACAAGGTGGTGACGGCACAAGGTTGTTACGGCAACTAGCAGTGAGTGGATCCCGGCCCGGAAAACTCGAACCACACCAATCCCGGGTCAAGTTGGAGCCGCCCAATTTACCCGCTAGATTACGGAATGTTTGGGCCCCCATGCTTCATCATCCCCACCTCCACCCGTCAAGTGCACGGCAAGCCCACCATTCCGCTCTCACTATCCTCCCCAGATTCTCCTCTGGTTCTCCCGCAGCCAATTCCAGCGTCCAATAGTAGAGCAGTACCTGGGCGATGTTACTCAGAAGGTGAGTAACCTCAGAGAACTCAACTGTTTGTTCAGTCCTTGACCCTGGCGACTGCGGGTTCATGACGCACGGGGATGCTCATCTCACGCCAGCGTTTCTGGATGGCCTTCCAGCTCACGATCTGGTACAGCGCGGCCAAACCCACGACGATGTAGACCGTGCTGGCTAGGGCAGGGGCCCAACCACCGAAGATGGCTTGCACCAGATCGAATTTCAGCAGTCCCACCAGGCCCCAATTCAGGCCGCCGATCATCAGCAGTGCGGCGGCGGTTACGTCTAGCTGTTTCATCTCTCTATCTCCTTGGTAAGGGCTTGTTTTTTTATTGGTCGGCTCAGAATCCCACCGACCATCAATACCTATACAATAAACACATAGAACTGAATTGTCAAGGTTATATTTATACAATAATTATACAATAGATATGCATTGTGGTAAAAGACGCGCCAATCCTTGAGTTGTGCCTCGTAAATTGTGTCCGTTGGTCTTTTACAAGTCGATCTCGTAGGCACCGATCGATGGCGGGCTCGTATAGCAATGACCGTCGATGTCCCCCAGGATCCAGCTCTGCAGCGCACCGGCCCCATCGGCTGCACCCCCGGCAAGGAGCTGGAAGTCCTTGGCTTCCGGGCTGCTCATGCCCGGATCTTCACCCACGATTCCGTCGATCTCGGCAACGGGATAGTCCGGTTCGCTCGAGCTAGGTGTATCGTGTGCGTACCAAAGATTGTTGCGCAACGTGTAGGTTTGTGGCTGGGTGTTGGGCCCGACGTTGATGTCGGTCGGAGATAGATCAGCTCGCGCGAAATAGAAGAGGTTGTTCGTCAACGTGCAGCTTTGTGTCTCGAGGAAAACGAAGCCACCGTGACTGGTCGTCTCCTGCAGGATGCGGAACAACCAGTTGGTGGGATCTACAATGGTGTTGTGCGCCACCACACAATCGACAGCACCGACATATGCGAATGGTGTCACACCACCGATGAACACGTTCGCCAACACTCGAATGTCTCGCGCCTCGACATTGGGCGCCGATGTCGACAAAGGGGGACGAAAGAACTCGTCACCGGTCGACCCGCCGATGTTCACTCCACGTTGGCCAGCATTCTCGAACCGATTCCAGCGGATTTCAATATCACTGCTGCCACCCTTGCACTGGATGGCGTTGGAGCCCATGTCGGTGAAGGTGTTGTCTGCGATCACACCATGGTGACAGCCGACGTGATCAATGCCACTGCCCGCACTGATGCTCGTGAAAGAACTATTGAGAACCCAGTAATCACGCAATCCCGAGAGCTTCAAGCCGTCGTTGTTGCCACCGGTGCCCACGTCGTGAATGTTCAAGCCTCGGAAAACAATATGGTGCGCCGCAGAATCATCACCATAGTCGCCACCATCATCACTATTGATGCCATTGGCCGTAGCGCCTGTCACCTCGATATCATGAAGAACGAGATACGCGGGCCGCACCAGGTGGAGCGCCTGCGCGCCGTCACTGAAAATCGGCTTTGCCTCGCCCGGGGCACCGCCGATCCAGATGGGTGACTCCGCCGTGCCACGTATGCTGCTGAGGTAGTTGCCGCCACCGTAGGTACCGGCATGAATGCGAATTGCAGCGCCGGGGCCGAACTCCGGATGTGTTATGGCCGACCCGAGCGATCCGTATGGATTCGCCTCGCTGCCGTCGCCATTACCGTCTGGTGCCACGTGGATGATGACGCTTGGCGTCTTCCCTTCCTCGAACGTGGTAATTCCCGTGCAGGAAAACTCACCCGGCTCGTCCTCGGGACTGACGGCGTCGTCGCGACCACAGCCTATAAGGGCTAGAACTAGGGCAAAACAAGCCGCACTCCCGAATACAGCGATCAGCCAACGGAACCGCACACATGGCGTCGATATGGCTGGAGTCGACGTGGCCGGAGTCAACATGGCCGGAGTCAACATGGCGTCATGCTCCCTCATTGGAAATGGAGAAACCACAACGGGAGCTGCAAATATTGTACCTAAGTATGTTTCCTCACATGGCGTCAAAATCCTGATCACCCGCAGAGACCGGAAGGATCCCTTGGCTCCACAGCCAGTTGTCGACCTGGACTGGGTTGCGTCGAAAAATGTAGAGGGATACAGCTGCCACCCCGAGTCCAACAACAGATCCAGTCACGTGTGTTTCACTCCACACAGACCGAGACCCCTCCCACACCTGGCCGGGGAAGGGCCTCGGGTGCCCAGCATGCTGTCTTGCCGTCCTAGCTGCTGGGTCTGCTATGAATTTTGACTTAGCCTCCGAACATCCGGTCGTACAACCAATCTTCCTCCGCTACGCAACCCTGACCGTGAAGGTCGCCATCTTCCTTGACGTTGACATCGCACAGCCAACCTTTGCCGGTGTGGTCGATAACATATTTGATGTTCGGAATGGACCTGTTTTCGTAACTCTTATCGTTGCTCATTTCTTCTCTCCTTGTCAGGCCTCTGTAGGCCGTTGATTTTTTCTTTGAGGTTTTCAACATTTTATCTAGAAGAGTCAGGAATTATTGCTTGCTCCTAGCTCATAATCTGCGGATAATGTACAACAAATATATAGATTGTCAAGCCTAAAATTTATACATTGTTGATACAATATTAAGTTCTTGCATATCCACATGTTCGCGGCCACACCTGGGGATTTTCGAGCCCAGGCCAGGCGAGCCAGGATGCGTTTGTCGGGGTGATTGACGTGGTGCAAACAGTCAGGGACAATCCGTTCTGACGGATTCTGCGCCTAAAACCGCAGTGAGTTAATCAGAAGGGGCCTGAATGGAAATTACCAATTCGTTACTCGTCGCGATGATGTTCATCGTGCTGCTCACGATCGGTATCGGCAATATCATCATGGCTCTCGCTGTTACGGTGGACAGGCGCTCGGCTCTCAAATTCGACGCCATTCATACCAGTTGGATGATATTGCTGCTGGTTTGCTATTCTTGATCATGGCTTCCTCACGCACAGAGAAAGTTAACAGCATTGGCACCGTGGTCGCCGGGTTGATGTTTCTAGTCTCTGTTGCGTTGCATGGCTTGGGAGTAGGTGCCTAAGGTAAGTTTCAACGAACTCTCCAGCAATGAGTCGAAAACAGCGGGAATAACAACTGTTGGGGCGATGGCGACGAAGGCCAGGGTTCGGTACGGTTTGCATCATAGTCGCACTGGTGATAGGATGAGTAGGATTCCTGCAAGAAGACATGAACGCTCAGATGGAAACGAGTATCGTTGGTACACAGCGAGTTCTCCTTCGGTGCCCCGATCATTATCCTCTGGATCGTGTATTTCATCATACGGGTCATCAGATCCAACCATGACCGACTCGAGGTCGATTCTGCCCTGGCCGATCTCGCTGACCGGGAACCGGAGCCGCAGCGGGAGAAACCTCCGCAGGTGAACGAATCCCGTCCACCGCCTCCGTTGCCGAAGCTCCCGTTCAAGCTCCGTTGGCGCCATCGGCTGCTCCACTGGCGCCAACGACGCGATCTCTTTTTCTACGAGTGGTTGCACCACTACGACGTTGAAACCTCCAGCATCGAGATTGTCCTCTACGTGGCACGGCGGCCATACCGGCTGGATCTGCAAGTTGCGGGCTCCAGCCAACTCCCCATCGAGAATGTCTGGTTCGAATCGGAGGGAGATCGTGTGGCCATGCCGTTCGGCGTCGACCTCTCAGCCAAGAGTAAGTCCCTGCACCACATCATCCGCCTCGTTCCGGACATCACGACCGAGAAAGTCACCATCCAGCTGGCCGGTAGCCAGAACTCCCTGCAGTACGAGCTGGAGGTATCCACTGTCGCCGATCCCCACCCGGATTTCGATCTCCTGCGGAGTGCCTACGAACTCGCCGAGCAGGGACACTATGACAGGTCACTGAACCGGTTCCGGAATTACGCGGAGTATTCGCGACACAACCCCCACGTCTACCACACCATGAGCAGAATCCTGCAAGAGCAGGGCGATCTCGACGGGGCTGAGGCCTGCGCCATCTACGCCGCGACCCTGGGGCCGGTCGAACCGGGCGTGAACGCTTACCGCCAGATACGCAAGGGGCATGATTTGGAAACACCTCTCGCGGACATTCGGGCTCTGCAGCAGGAGGCTGCGGCGTGGAAGCTGCCAGGTCACTACGGCGCCATCGTCCTGCGCAAGCACCAGCAGGTCGCGTTGGGATTGGGCCGGGGACACCTCAGACGCAGTCGCGAGATCTATGAGATACGCAGGTGGGCCGCCGCCCGCATGATGCGCAGGCTCGCCTTCGGTTACGAAGCCAGCCGCGAACTCTTGGTGTACTCGACCCTCCGCATCGTTCATCCCGACGACGAAATTGAGACGGTCCCTTACGACCACTTGACGGTTGGAGACGCGGAGAGCGAAAACCTGTTCATCACGACCGAGAGCAAGCAGACGGCCAGCTGGATCCTGCCTGACCTCGAGGTTGGCGACGTCATCGAGTGGTCCAACGAGTTGATCTGCATGGACCGGCAATACGACACCGAACCACACCCGTTCATAGTCACCTCCCTTGCGGCCGATTACGTACCCACCCACCAAGGGCAAGTTGAATTCGTCCTTCCTGATGACTACGAGGTCGCCTTCAGAATCCTGAACGCGGTACCGACAATGGCGGAAGATCTGGACGAGCGCGAAGGCATCCGCTGCCTTCAGCTATCGGATTACCTGCCAGCCAAACACACTGGTTTCCCCTTCGAGAGCTACTACCTGAACCCGCTGGTCGTCTGTTCCCGGCTCGGGCGACAGTGGGATTTCGTGGCGCGCGAAAGCCTGCGCACTGTCGTGGGAGATGACATCTCCACCGACACCTTCCCCGCGGAACTGGCCCAGGAGCTGTTCACGGATGATCCGACGGCCTCCCTGGCCGAGATGTTCTACTGGCTGCGTGATCGTTTCAAGTACGGGGCCTTCCACGCCGGCACAGCACTGATCGGGCAGAAGGACCGGGCCTGCAAGCTGGTCGCCGCGGGTATCGGCGACTGCAAGGACAAGACCTACCTGCTGGCCCTCGCTTGCCGGGAACTCGGAATCCCCCATCAGTTCCTGGCTATCTCCAACGAACGGGGCATCGCGGTCCAGGAGCTCCCCGCCGACCAGTTCGACCACGTTTTCCTGCGCGCAAGACCCGCGGACGCGTGGCTGTATCTGGATGCAGCCAGCAACTGGACCACCTTCGGGAATCCTCCTGTTTGGTGTCAGGGCATGGACGCGCTCGTCCTGGACGGAGAGGGCGAATTCGTGACCATTCCGGTGGATCCGCCGGAGCGGAACCTCCTCACCGTGACCGAATGTCTGAGGAGCGCGAACGACGGTTGGCTCGAAGACGAGATCGATCTGAACCTGGCCGGCTTCAGCGCCCGCGACTTCGACGAGCGCTGGAAAACGCTCTCGTTGACTCTGGACAGGGAACAGCGGGCGGCCCAGGAGGCGTGCCGGATCTTGTTGCCCTCAGTGCTGCTCTCGGACTGGGAGCGAACCGCGGACACCTCCCACTCGGATAGCTTTCACGTGAAAGCTCGGGGCCGTCGCGGTCCCCTGATTCCCCTGGGAGACAAGCTGATCGCCAGCCTGTCCTGGAGAACTCCTACCCTACCTTTAGACCAGTGGCGGCAGTTCGAACTCGACCGTCTCTTCGTCTTCATGGCCCCAATGACCATCCAAATCGAGTTGACCATCGCGGGCGAGCTGCACCCGCGGTTGACCGACGTGTCCCGTGTCGAGCTGCTGGACAGCGAGGTCTGCCTGGTGGAGGAGGAACTGCAGCGGTCGGCCGCGGCCACCACCCTCCGCCGGACCGTCACCATCCGGCGGAAATACGTGCAGGACGGTGCGGCTGCCCGGCTACCAGAAGCCTTCGAAAAGATGGAAGCGGCTCTGCACGTGGTCCTCGCCTTCGACGGTGTTTCTCCTGATCGTTCCCTAGCGCCTCTATGACGCCTCAACATGCGGGGGAGAAAAAACGTTGAGCAGGATGAACATGGACATGTAGCCGCTAGCTATCCTCTTGCTGAAGGAGTCCAGGAGTTGAACGGAAATAGGAGAAGGATCTTGATCGGGGCCATCGCTTCGGTCCTGTTGTTGGTCGTGGTTAATTCAAAGTTGATGAATGTGTCGGCCGGTGAACCGGAAGAATTCTGCTTGCCGCCCCTCGAGCTCGGCGTCTACATCCGCTACTTCATGCTGGATGAAGACGAAAGGGCCTGGTGGACGATGAGAGCCGACGAATACAGCCTCGTCGAATGGCTAACGGACGATGTCGAGTACGATGAGGGTGGCTGGAAATCGCAAAGGCGCTGAAAGATAAGGGTATTGATCGATGGCCAACCGAAGTTCACACTGCGTCAATACATCGAGGAACTGCCGTGGTACGTAACAATCCTCAGCAAATCCAGAGACAAGTGCCCGCCACTGTT
>Ga0209536_100007528_pt1 | contig 16500 bp, 14 predicted proteins | sample DeeMarSeWOR28_12_FD_187461 | JGI IMG/M metagenome (GOLD analysis project Ga0209536, IMG submission 187461) | Marine sediment microbial communities from White Oak River estuary, North Carolina - WOR-2-8_12 (SPAdes) (version 2) | ecosystem: Environmental > Aquatic > Marine > Intertidal zone >... | reverse complement strand
TGGATTGTTGAGCCAAATATCCACACCCTGCACGATGTAACGCGCGACCTCGATATTGTAATTTTCCACGAACACGATGCGCTTGCGGAATTCTTCCCGTTGGGCGAGGTGGATGAGTTGGCGGATGATTTCCTTGCCAGGATGGTCTTTCGGGTGAGCCTTACCGGCGAAGATCAGTTGGACCGGTCGCTCCGGGTAATTGAGGATTCGGGAAAGGCGCTCGGGGTCGCGAAGAATTAGGCCGGCTCTCTTGTAGGTGGCGAACCGGCGCGCAAAACCAATGGTTAACGCTTCAGGATCCAAAACTTCGGAGGCGCGTCTGATCCAGGCGCGGTTGGCACCGCGGCGTTGGAGTTGTTCGCGAAGCCGACGCCGCACGAATCCCACCAATCTTTCGCGCATACGCTCGTGACTCCGCCACAATTCGGCGTCTGGGATTTGATTGACCCGCTCCCATACCAACTGGTTTGTGGGCTCTTCATACCATCGTGGCCCCAAATAACGTTCGTACAGGCGTGCGATTTCCGAGCAGTTCCATGATTGAGTATGCATGCCATTGGTGACATGCGTGATGGGAACCTCTTCCACGGGGACGCCGGGCCAAATGTGTTGCCACATCTGACGGGAGACATGGCCGTGCAATTCACTGACACCATTGGCAAACTGGGAGAGGCGCAGAGCCAGGATCGTCATGCAGAGCGGTTCAGCTGTGTTCTTAGGGTCTTGCCGACCAAAACCGCACAATCGCTCGATACCGATACCCAGTTCGTCCGCTATTCCCTTCAGGTATTTTTGAACCAGATCTTGGTTAAAAGTATCGTTACCGGCAGGGACCGGCGTGTGAGTCGTGAATACATTACTGGCCCGTACCAATTCGAAAGCGACCTCGAAGGGAAGATTGTGGTCCTGCATGAGAACTCGGATGCGTTCCAAGGCCAGGAATGCAGAATGGCCCTCGTTCAGATGGCACACACTCGGTGCCAGGCCCAACTTGGTCAGAGCGCGGACACCGCCGATACCGAGTAGGACTTCCTGTTGAATACGCATTTCAATGTCGCCACCGTAAAGCTTGCTAGTGATTTCTCGGTCTGCTGGGCTGTTTAGCGGCAAGTTGGTGTCGAGCATGAACAATGGATTTCGCCCCACTTGCACCCGCCAAATCTGGGCAGACACCCGGCGGCCGGGAAATTCCACTTCGATGGTTTGCGGGTTCCCTTCTTCATCGTGTTCCAAATGGACAGGCATGTTGTAGAAGTCGTTGACAGAATAATCTTCCTGTTGCCAGCCATCGTGGTTCAGATATTGACGGAAGTATCCGTACTGGTAAGCCAGGCCGACACCAACCAGCGGAAGCCCAAGATCGGTGGCAGATTTGAGGTGGTCACCCGCTAGAATCCCCAGGCCACCGGAATAGAGCGGTAAAGACTCGTGCAGACCAAATTCGAGAGAAAAATAAGCAAGCACTTTGTCTTTGAGGTCCCCGTGTTCATTGTCGTACCAGGTCGGCAAGCTCAAATAGCGATCGAGTTCGGTCTTGACCCGGTCGAGATGGGCTAGAAATGCCGTGTCACGCATGAGATCGTCGACCCTCTCGGCCGAGATGCTACCCAACACCGCAATGGGATTTTGGCTATATTTGTCCCAAAGATCGGGATCGACCCGGCGGAGCAGAAAAATAGCCTCAGGATTCCAAGTCCACCAAATATTGCGGGCAACATCAAGCAGTGGTCGCAGCTTGGGTGGCAGACTGGGTGTGACCACGAACTTCTTTATCGAATGCATTGAGCTCTCCCCGCCTGAAGTCTTCTGAGGGTCAGTAGGCGTAACCGGGCGGTATCATTATCGGAATGATCCAGTCAAATTAAAGGTCTTGATTCCGGATTGCCACCTGGATTCGAAGCAAATTGTGTACCTTGCCAAAAATGAGCCCGCAGAGGTGGTTCGATCCCTGGAACGGCCTTCTGGGCCAATTAAACTCATCACATCATTTTTTGCTAGATTGGTTTGCGATAACGGCTCGAAACCGGGAATGGGTACTGATTTCCGGAGCTGAGATGTGGATTTGAGGCGGTTGGGTCCCAGGACAGGAATGGTCTGGTTCAAAAAAGGCGGGGAGCAACGATCCGCGGCGTTTTCCCCAGGGTATGACCCTCCAGACGCAGGAGTTGGGCCTTCAAGGACATCCCGCCGCCAAAGCCGACCAGCTGACCATCACTACCAATCACGCGGTGGCAGGGGATGAGAATGCAGATGGGATTGTGGCCTACGGCCTGTCCCACAGCTCGGGTCGCTGCGGGGGATTTGATGGCTCTCGCGATTTGCAGATAAGAGCGAAGTTTACCGAAGGGTATTTTCTTGATTTGGCGCCATACCGCAAGCTGGAAGGCTGAGCCGCGCAAATCCAGGGGGAGATCGAACCGCTGACGTTGTCCACTGAAATACTCACCGAGCTGAGTTTTTAGATCCTGAAAAGCAGCCGGATCCTCGCTGAAAGCAGTATCTTCACCGAAATGGCTGGTCAGACGGCTGATGGTGGGCCGGTATTCGTAATTCTCACCCAGAAAAGTAAGCCTCACCAGTCCCTTGTCGCTGGCAACCGCGAGGAGAGGACCGATGACGGTTAGCAGGAGAGAGTGCCGCACTTGTATGGTATCATGAATCATTTTGTAGTTTCCGGCGTGATGTTACCAGAAAGAGTGGCTGGCGCCAAGGGCAGGAAATTTGGTTACGCGATGTCAACTGGCTAGGGGTCTGTTGGTTGAGAGACGAACCACACATGGGTGAAGAGTTGATTGAATTGGGTCAGATCAAGGGACACCCCGCGTGGTCGCTGGGTCATGTGTTGGACCTCCGGCCAAGTGAGGCTTATTTGCGAGGGCATTTCGTACCGGCGGTTTCTTTACCCTTGACACTGGTGCCATCTCAGCCCAACTCCGCGAACACGGTCTCAGAACCTAAGCGTGCGTTATCCATGGATGCGACAGGAGTCAGGGACTCCAGTAAGGAGGATCTATTACGAGAGTTGATCGAGGAACAGCTGCCGCCCATCTTCCTGCCTCCTCGCCACGAGCCTTTGCTGTTGGTGGCGGACAGCATGGTCACCGTGCTGAGAGTACGGGCTATTCTCAGGGCGAACAACCGTCCCGCGGTAGATGTGTGTGTGTTGAAACCTGAGGATCTCCGGAGATTGCCACTGGAGATGATGGCAACTGGGCCTTGCCGGCGACGGTTATGGCGCCCGCCAGGTTTTTTAGAAGCCCATGTGAACTTTTTGCCACCGCCTGAGGCTGGGCCGGTCCTGGATCTGGGAGCGGGCAACGGGCGGGCCTCCGTCTGGCTGGCCGAGAGAGGGTACTGTATCACAGCAGTAGATAGGCACGCAGAGGCGCTGAACATGGCTCGCCGCCTGGCACGTAGCTGTGGTGTGAATTGCCAATTTTTAGAGCGGGATCTTCGTGATCCCCGTCAAATCCCCGCCGGACCTTGGGCGGCGGTGCTGGCATTTCGTTTTTTGGACAGAGAATTGTTGACCAGCTTACCACACCTGCTTCAGCACCACGGAATTGTGTTGGTGCGGACTTTTCGGCATGTGGAAGGTCAGCAGGGCTTACCAGCAGTGCGTTATCGGCTCCAGCCTGGTGAATTGTTGCACTTGCTTCCCGCTGAGTATTTCCGGATCCTCGTTCATGCAGAGGATTACGATTCGGATGGCAAGCCGGCTGCCGGGATCGTGGCGCAATTGCGTTCGGGCTTCGGCCTCAGCCAGTAGATTCGGTCGGTATCGTGATCAGGTTGTCGAGGTATTTCGAAGTTTCTCGAGGTTTGTCCCACCCGAGACGACCTCATCGCAGACGGGGAATTCATCATACCTTGAGGAGGGAACCACTGGTGCAAGTTGGCATTATCGGTCTGAAGTTCACCGGCAAAACGACGCTCTACAATGCGGTGACAGGAGCTGGAATTCCCACCGGTCAGGGTGGCGTCGATCCCCATCGTGCGATCGGACAAGTGCCCGACCCGCGCCTTGATTTTCTGCATCAGCAGTACCTACCGCGGCGGAAAGTGAATGCCCAGGTGGAGTGGGTGGATATCCCCGGCTTCCAAGCCGGTCCTTCCACGGACGGTGACCGCGAGGCCATCCGCTTCTTGGAGCACGGGCGTAAGGTGGACGCGCTGGCCCAAGTGGTCCGCTGTTTCGATGCAGGATTCGGTCCACCCGATCCCGTCCACGAAATCGAGACGCTGGCCTTGGAATTGGCGTTGGCCGACCTGCAGATCGTTGAAAACCGTCTTGATAAGTTGATCAAGGACAAACAGAAAATCGGGAAATTGGACAATCCCCAAGAGCCCGATCTCCTCGAGCGATTCCGCACTCAGCTAGAGCGAGATCGGCCCCTACGGGAATTGGAACTCCATGCCGACGAGGTCAAGATCGCCGCCGGATTCAGGTTCCTGACCCAAAAACCCTTGATCTACGTGCTGAACCACGGGGAGGGAGCTGAACCGCAATCCCAAGCGGAGACCACGGCGAACAGAGCGGGTGGCGAGGTCGTGACAATCTGTGCCAAGATGGAGGAGGAATTGGCTGAACTCTCACCGGACGAGGCAGCCGAGTTCCTGAATGACCTCGGGATATCCGAGCCCGCATTGTCCCGCATGATTCGCGCGGCTTATACCACTCTGAATCTCCAAAGCTTCTTCACCATCGGCAAGGACGAAGTCCGCGCCTGGAATGTGCCCAAGGGGACCAAAGCGCCAGAGGCCGCCGGTGTCATTCATACCGATATGGAGCGTGGATTCATCCGAGCCGTGGTCGTCGCCTACGAGGATTTTTTTAGCTGCGGGGATATGGCGGCGGCGAAGCAGGCCAACAAGGTACGGGAGGAAGGCAAGAACTACGTGGTTCAGGATGGTGACATCATCGAGATCCGGTTCAATGTTTAAAATATTGTGGCCCGCCTGGCTCACCTGGCGTCGACCTTGGGTGTGGTTGCTGGCGTTCGGTGTGGTTTGGTGGGTGAGCCTCTGGTACCAACTGGACCGGTCAGTCTTGACCCGGGTTCCCATCCTGGACGAGGCGTTCTACCTGGAGAGGGGTGCTGATATCGCGGCGGGGCAGGTCCTACCCGATCAGCCCTTCGTAATGTCTCCTCTGTATGAATATCTGGTGGCTCTGACAGGCGGTGGCCGGCAAGTGTATGCCACGGGGATGCGGGAGGGGCCACCCGCGGTGGGTCTCCGCATCTGCCAGCTGGCCTGCTGGTTTGGTATCCTTTGGCTGCTTTGGTTCACTGGACGCCAACTCTTGCCTCGCTGGGCGGCCATGTTGCCACCGCTCATCTTTGCTCTTTATCAGCCCGGTGCCATTTACACGACCACGACCCTGGTGGAAATAGTCCTGACATTTCTGGTGACGGCATTCCTCTCACTTTTGGTTGGTAGGGAGCGGAATCGGATGGGTGTGCGCATCCCCGTCCTCGCGGGACTCCTCTTGGGTTTGGCCACTCTGTTACGGACTTCGAGCTTGGTTTTGTTGGTGCCCGCCTGGTTAGCCTGCGGGGGATTGACTAGGGGACGGAAGCAGACACTGATCGTGACGTCGATCGCGTTGGCTCTGCTCGTGCCGATTGTGCTCTTCAACTCGATCAAAGCTGGGCATCTGACTGGAGTGAGCCATAACGGTGGGTTGAACTTGTACATCGGAAACGGTCCGGAAGCCACGGGGTATTTTGTCGTGTTTGCCGGCTTCGATTTTCAAGAGGATCCCGCTGGTGTGAACTTCCTATCCAGCCGATTGGGACGTCCTGTGGCCGGCGTGAGTGAGGCGGACCGGATCTGGACCAGTTGGGCTTGGCAATCCATGAGCGAGAGACCTCTGCGTGCGTTGTTGCTATGGCTCAAGAAAGTATGGCTTCACTTTGTGAGTTGGGAGATCTCGCAGGTGACGCCCTTGGCTGCCTGGAGTCGAGATGGCCCTGTCCTGCGTCTGATGTTCGTGCCGTTCGGTGTGATCAGCGCCTTGGGACTGGCTGGTTTGCTGTTAGTGGGTTGGCACCAGCGAAGCCTGCGTCTCTGGTTGGTTGCCCTGGCGATGCTCGTGGCGGGACAGAGCCTGTTTTTCGTAGTTTCCCGTTACCGCTTGGTGCTAGTGCCCCTGCTGTGTCTTTTTGCGGCCGCTGGTATCTCGACCTTGGTACGGTTGCGAGGTGAGCGGTTGCTGGTCGCTTGTAGTTTACTGGTCCTCGCCGTGCTTTTTGTTCAACCGTGGGGTCTGGATCGGGTCCGCGCTCAGTGGCGAGCATTGGATATGTGCAACGAGGCGGTGCGGTGGGAGCGTTTGACGTCGGAGCCGGGTTCAGAGCAAGCAGCGCGGCTTTATGAAACCGCTCTGGAAATCGATCCCACCCAGATCATCGCCTATCAGGGTTTGGCGCGTGTTTTCAACAGCCAAGGGTTGGTGGAAGAAGCCGCGGATATTCTCGCCGATGGGATCTTGCGCGTTCCCTATTCGAATGTCCTCGAGCGGGATTTGATTTATCATCTCTTGGCGCAAGGCAAAGTGGTGGCTGCCATTCCGCGTCTGGCGGCCTACTTGGACCAACACCCGACAGATGGTGACATGCACCACAATTACATCGTGGCCCTGGCACAGAGCGGCCGATTCGAAGCAGCCATGGCCGAGGCACGCAATTTTATCGATAGACAACCGGGCGATCCTCGCGGCTACATCGATTTGGGCATCTTACTCGCTCGCACCGGACATCAGGCCGAGGCTCACGAGGTTTTCCTGGCGGGTCTTGAACGTCATCCGGACCATGAGGGCTTGTTGCACAATCTCGAGCTTCTCGAGGACCGGACCCACTAGCCCGGATTATCGAGACAAGATTTAAAAAATGCGCAGGATATTTCGATCTCGGGCGTTCGGTAGGGTGTAAGCAGCAGAGTGGACCCACACAGAGTCGATCGAGACAATTTGCGACGTGAGGAGCGTGATCATGAAAGAGCCAAGTAAGCGGAGACAAAGTATGAAAAGACTAGGCTTGAAAAGGCTAAGCGTGAATAATCCAGGTGAACTTCGGCCTTTGTTCAGGAATTTGCCTATCCTCCTGGTGCTGACACTGGCTCTCGGGGGGACGGCGATGGCGCAGATGACTGACGAAGACGAGATTCTGCAGGAACGTTCTTCACAGCGGATCGAACGCTTGGCCGAGAGGCTCGGACTGAGCGAGGGGCAGAAGGAAACCATCACCAAAATTCATGAGGAAGGGCAACAGGAACGAATTGCCCTGCGCAAGGAGTCCTTACGACTCCGCAACGAGTTGCATGGTGAATTGCTCAAAGACGAGCCTTCCGAAAGCACGGTTCTTAACCTGGTGGAGCGGATCGGTGAAGTCCGGATCCAACAACAACAAAGTCGTTTGACTCAGCAACTTGCAGTTCGGAAACAGCTTACTCCGGACCAACGAGACAAGTTCTTGCTGATGGGTGAGCGTCGGCACGAGAAGGGACGCGGTCGCGGGCACCACTCCGGTCGCAGGGCGTACCAGCGATCACATCACCACTCACCGGATGCGTGGGGCGGCAAAGCCGGGGTACCGAGGCGAGATGGATTTTAAACGAGCAAATCCCCGCGGCGGTTCGTCAACGGGTCGCCGCGGGAAAATAATAGCGCAAGCAGCGAGTCTGAATGTACGGCGACAGCGTGAACGATGATCAACTCATGGCAGAAGCGGCACAGGGCGACGAAAGAGCCTTCCAGCTCTTGGTGTCGCGATGGGAACAGGCTGTCTTCGGTTTTCTCTACCACATGGTGGGCTCGAGTGAAGATGCCGAAGATCTCACTCAGGAGACATTCCTCCGGGTCCACGGTCACGCCAGTAAATACAGACCTGAAGATAAGTTCCAGAGCTGGTTGTTTCGCATCGCCGGTAACCTCGCCCGCAGTTATCTACGCCGCCGTAAGCTATTGCGCTGGTTTCGCTTCGACACGGATCAGCACGACCAGCCGGATCCGGCCCTCCTGCCCGACGAAGCTCTCGCCCGGAAGCAGGTGAGGGATATGGTTCGGGCAGCTTTGGAAGAATTGCCATTCCGCCAGCGTCAGGCGGTCGTATTACAAAGGTACCAGGGGCTGAGTTACCGTGAGATCGCAAACCTCATGGCAACAACTCCAGCTGCAGTGGAATCTCTTCTCCAAAGGGCGGCCGATCGGTTGCGTCGCCGCTTGGCGGGAAAGGTCGCAACGACATGAAACACGTGCAAAACAAGATTCGGGCGTGGCTCGATGGGGAGCTTCCGGATGCCGAGGCAGCCACCGTGAGGCAACACTGTGAAATTTGTCCTCAGTGCCGGCGTACCTGGCAAGAAATGGCCGCGGTTTGGGATACCCTTGCGCTAGCCGCTGCGCCACGGCTACCCCGTCCGATATGGCCAGAACTCGAAGCTAAGTTGGTACGGAGAGAGCCCGCTTGGCACCGAGTCGCACTCGCGACAGGAGGGGTGGCGACTGCGGCAGCTGGCTTACTGTTGGGTCTCTGGTTGGGAACGCAGAATGGGAACGGGCAGATTTCGGGCTGGCCTTCCCTCGTCGAGCAAGGGGCGCTGTTTGTGGAAGGAACGGATTTGACCCTCGATCAACTCTATCTAGCCGCTGGCGCCGAAGAAGGGGAAGTTCAGCCATGAAAAGAGGTTGGTTGCTGTTGTTGTTGCTTTCCATGGGCCTGAACGCGGGACTCGGGTATGCGGTTTTATCACGTAAAGGATCGGATAGTGTCAAGACGATCCCAGCAATGTCCGAAGATGAATACGCTTCTCCCAATGGCAGGCCCGATGGGGTACCAGGTGAAATGGATCCCGCGGCGTACATGGAGAAACGGTTCCAAAGGATGGCGAAGCGATTGGAACTCACCCCGGAGCAGATGGCCGAATTGCGACCGCTCAGATTAGGGATGTTCACGCAGATTCAAGAGCGCCGCCGAGAAATCCGGTGGACTCGCCGAAGCCTGCACGCAGCATGCTTGGACAGCGCGGTGGAGGCGGACAGTGTGAGATATTATGTGAAGCGTTTGGCCGCGATGCAAGGGCATCTCGATTCCCTCATCACAGAGACACTACTCCGTGAGTTGGGTGTGCTCACACCGGCTCAGCGCGTTCGTTACTTGGAGACGATGCCGTGGGATCACTCAGGTCCCCGTCCAGGCGGTCGCCACTCAGGTCAACATCGCCAGGGGCACCATCGCCGTCCTTAAAATGGCTTTCATAGTGATCGCGGCGGCCCTGCAAAAGAGAATTCCGCCCGGTTCTATTTTCTTGACATGCATTCGGCGGGAGCGTTATCTATATACGAGCAAAACAGCGGCTTGGGCCGCTGCCTCAGGTGCTCACCCTGATTTTTCCGGAGTGATTTACCGTTCCCCACCCTGAGTAGGGTCACCCAAATTCATATCGTTTGCTGCTTTCATACCAAGGGAGAGTCTCCATGAGAAAGGTGCGAATGATCCTGCCAGGCAGCGTTCTTGCTCTTGTGGCGCTGGTTGGCTGCCGTTCCGCCCATACGACGAGCGCAATCCTCTACTTGGAAGAACAAGAGTACGAGAAGGCCATCCAGGTGATTCACGAGGGATTCGAGTACCGGGACGACGAACCTGATGCTTATTACTATCTTGGTGAGGCGCATAGTAGACTGGCCGAAGTAGCGGTCAACGACAACGACTACGAAGAAGCCAAGAGCAATTACGATCGGGCTTATCAGAATTACACACGAGCACGCGAACTCGACTCGGAACACTTTACTGAAAATGTCGATATTGCCCTCCAGGACAACTACAACAGGCGGTTACGGCAGGGTGTCGAAGATTTTCGGGGTAGTTTCTACGAGCAGGCTGAAGGACACTTCCGGCTCGCCTATGCGGCCCTGCCGGACTCTATCACACCGATCAAAAATATCGCCCGCATGAAGATGCAACAGTCCCGCGAGGTCGCAGATCCGACACCTTTACTGAATGAAGCCCTCGATTTGCTGGATCAAGTGCTTACGGTGAATCCTGGTGCTTATTCATTGCAGGCCGACAAAGCCAATGTGCTGGTTCAGCTTGGCCGCAACACTGAAGCCGATACCATCTATAGGGAGCTCCTGAAGGAACATGGTGACGATCCGAACCTGTTGATCGACATCGTAAACCTCGCCGTCGATCAGCAGGAATACGAGCGCGCGGCCGACCTCACTATACAGGTTATCGAGATTTACAAGAACGACAGCGATCCCACCAATGACGGTGAAGACACGAAACAACTTTTGATCAGTGCCGCAACCTGGCTGGCGAGTGAGGACATTCGGCGCTATGATGAAGCATTGGATCTGTTGGATCAGGCCCTCGACCTCGAAACTTTCCCATCCGAGAGAACTCTTTTACAGCGTCTGCAGACTTTCTATGATTATGGCCTTTGGTTGAAGCAGGAAGCGGAGAAAGAGTCGGATCCTCTGGCCAAAGCAAACCAGGAACAACAAGCCCAGGAGCAATTTCGTTCTGGAGTGCAGGTCGGCAATGCCCTGGTGAGCCAATACCCGAAATCGTGCGCCGGATTCCTGATTCTCGCCCAGTGTCAATTCGAAGTGGGAGATGGTCAGGCTGCTGAACTCAACATTACCGAATGGCAAAAGTGTAGTGAAGAGCAGGATTAAGGACCGTAATCTGCTCCCTGTTGCCAACGATTTGTTGCTCCCTCATTGGTCTGGTACGTTTTATGCAAAAATTGGGTCACCCAGGTGGATCTCACCATTTTGGGGGAAAGTCTAACCATACCTAGACTAATGCTTGCCGGAGACCGGCGGGTCGTGTTTGACACACCCTTCTCGCGTATAGATTTGCTCCGCATTCACTTTTTCTAATTCGGGCCCTTTAAGGAGAGTCATGGACATCAAGGAATTGCAGGAGATGAACATCCACGAGTTGGTGGAGGTGGCTCGGGACATGGAGATTGAGAATGTCAGCACCCTGCGAAAATCCGAACTGATCTTCAAGATCCTGGAAGGTCAAACCGAGAAGAACGGTTTGATTTACGCCGAGGGGGTGCTTCAGGTCCTCGCCGAGGGATATGGTTTCCTCCGGTCAGCCAAGTACAATTATTTACCTGGTCCTGACGACATCTACCTCTCCCCCTCACAAATCAAAAAGTTCGACCTGAAGACAGGTGACACCGTTTCCGGACAGGTGCGGCCACCCAAGGACAACGAGCGGTATTTTGCGCTGCTGAAGGTGGAATCGGTGAATTATCAGGATCCCGAAACCGCCAAGCAGGTCACCCTCTTTGACAACCTGACTCCGCTGTACCCAGATGAGATGGTCAATTTGGAGCACAAGAGCACCGATCTGACGACCCGTCTCATCAACCTCTTGGCCCCCATCGGCAAAGGTCAACGCGGTCTGATTGTTTCTCCCCCTCGTGCCGGTAAAACCATCATCTTACAGAAAATCGCAAACGCCATCACGACCAACCATAAAGAGATTCACTTGATCGTCCTGCTCATCGACGAGCGGCCCGAGGAAGTGACAGACATGGCGCGGTCAGTGGACGGCGAGGTCATCAGCTCCACCTTCGACGAACCTGCCGAACGCCATGTCCAAGTGGCCAACATGGTATTGGCCAAGTCACGGCGTTTGGTCGAAAACGGTAAAGATGTGGTCATCCTGTTGGACTCCATCACTCGTCTGGCCCGTGCTCACAATGCCGTCGTGCCCCACTCGGGGAAGATCCTCTCCGGTGGTGTAGACTCGAATGCTCTCCAGAAGCCCAAGCGGTTCTTCGGAGCGGCGCGCAACATCGAGGAGGGTGGCTCCTTGACGATCATCGCCACCGCGCTCGTCGAAACAGGCAGCCGGATGGACGAGGTCATTTTCGAAGAGTTCAAGGGTACCGGCAATATGGAGCTGGTACTGGATCGCAAAATAGCCGACCGCCGGATCTACCCTGCCATCGATATCTTCAAGACGGGAACCCGAAAAGAGGAACTGCTGCTCGACAAGAAAGACCTGAACAAGGTCTGGGTTTTGCGTAAATACTTGAGTGATTACAATCCCATCGAGGCCATGGAGTTCTTGATCGACAAGCTGGGCAAAACCAAGACCAACAATCAGTTCCTTGCGGCGATGAACACCTGATCGCATTTTGCCCAAAAATCTCTTGCCAGGCCGCCAGTTCCCTATTTCCTTATGACCTCACGAAATGGCCGGGCCATTCACAACGAGGCAGCTGGTGATGAAAAAGAAAATTCACCCGAAATATGTCGATTGCGAGATTACCTGCTTATGCGGGAATGTGATCCATACACGTTCGACTCGATCGAAACTCAACGTTGAAATCTGTTCGAAATGCCATCCCTTCTTCACGGGGCAGCAGAAAATCGTTGATACGGCTGGACGTGTGGAGCGCTTTCGCAGGCGGTACGAGGGTACATCTTACGGCAAGAAGTCTTCTTAGCTTGTCGCGTCGCGGCCCTCGGGCCCGCGTCGGGGCGGCTTGAACCTCGCGAGGGTACTGGGCAGTGAATTCCCAGTACCCTCTTTTCGTTGCCTCATCAGGGTTTTATCGCTAGCTTGCAGCCACAAGGATTTGATAACCAGGAGCCACTGAGTCATGCGCGAACCAGCCCCCTCCGTCCCGGATGCCACTCCTTCGGAGCCGACCTCTGATCCCGCAGAGCTCGATCTCGCTGTGGGAGGGCAAGCGGTCATCGAAGGGGTCATGATGCGTAGTCCAACCGCATGTGCTGTAGCCGTGCGCACGCCCGACGGGAGCATAGTCATTCGCAAGAAACCGTTCCGGAGCGTCATCCGTCGCCTCCCGTGGTTGAACGTCCCAGTCCTTAGGGGAGGGATTCACCTGATCGAGACTCTTGGTATTGGGATCGATTCCCTCATGTTTTCCGCCAATCAGGCATCTCAAGACGAGCGGGTCGACAGCAACGAGAAGCATTGGAGCGATACCCTACTCATGTGGGGGACCGTGGCATTCGCATTCGTGCTGAGTTTGGGACTTTTTTTCTACCTCCCCTTGATTTTAACCGATCTCATGGGCGTGGAACATTCGGTCTGGTTCAACATCGTCGATGGCATTATTCGCGTGGGCCTTTTCATTCTCTATCTCTGGGCAGTGTCCAAAATGCCCGATATGAAGCGAGTGTTCCAATATCATGGCGCGGAGCACAAGTCGATCCACGCCTTTGAGAACAAGCGCGAGTTGTCCGTCGCAGACGCCAAGCCTTTTACGACCTTGCACCCGCGCTGCGGCACCAGCTTCTTGTTCTTCGTAATGATCATTTCCATCGCGGTTTTCTCGTTCCTCGGCAGGCCCGAAAATGTAGGGGAGCGGCTGATCCGGCTCTGTTTCGTGCCACTGATCGGCGGGCTGGCCTACGAAGCAATCAAGATGTCAGGTCGTTATAGCAAAGCCGTCTGGTTGAAACCGATCATCTGGCCAGGGCTACTTCTCCAGAAGATCACGACCTCACAGCCAGAGGATTCTCAGCAGGAGGTTGGTCTCGCGGCTTTGAAAACCGTTTTGACCCCTGAAGCAGAGGGTTTCCAAGAGAGAACCTACTACGATGTGGTTGCGGACGCGGGAGAACGAAGCGAGGAACACGCACAGAATCCAACCGGAGAATCCGCGTGAGGAAAAACGTCCAGGCATTGCGGGAACTTTACGCCGAGCTGAGCGACCAGTTGAGCGATTCAGCTATTCTGCAAGATCAAAAACAGTACCAGACACTCACTCGGGAACATGCCCGAATTCAGAAAAATCTCCGTATTGGCGAACGCTACCTAACACTACTGGACCAAGTTCAAGAGGATCGCAAAATTTTGGACAGTGAGGACGATCCCGAGTTAATCGCCATGGTGAGGGAAGAATTGGCTGATCTGGAGGAGCAGCTCACTCGGGCGCAGGAAGAATTCGAGGCTGTTTTGTTGCCCCACGACCCCAATGACGCTCGTGACGCCATCCTCGAGGTGCGTGCTGGTACTGGGGGCGACGAAGCAGCTCTATTTGCGGAAGAGATTAGCCGTATGTATTTGCGTTTTGCCGAGCGGCAGGGTTGGCAGACCAAATTCATCGATGCAACACCGGGAACCGCAGGCGGTATGAAGGAAGTCATCTACGCGGTGCGTGGGGAGGGCGCTTATGGGATTTTACGTTACGAAAGCGGTGTGCACCGCGTTCAACGGGTGCCGGTCACCGAGAGTCAAGGGCGCATCCACACTTCGGCCGTAACCGTGGCCGTGCTTCCGGAGGCCGAAGAAGTCGATGTGGAGATCAAACCGGAAGATTTGCGCATCGACGTCTACCGTTCCCAAGGACCTGGAGGACAATCCGTCAATACGACCGATTCAGCCGTTCGTATCACTCATTTGCCTACCGGTTTAGTTGTGCAGTGCCAGGACGAGAAATCCCAGCACAAGAACAAAACCAAAGCTATGAGTGTTTTACGATCCCGTTTGCTGGAAAGGGCGATCACGGAACAGGAGAAGGCCATCTCCGCCGAACGTAAAAATCAGGTTGGCAGTGGTGATCGCAGTGCCAAAATACGCACGTACAATTTTCCCCAAAGCCGTGTGACCGATCACCGCATCGGGTTGACCGTCCACCACCTTGATGCGATTATGGATGGAGAGCTAGACGAGGTCGTCGCGGCACTTCAATCATACCGGCGAGAACAGGACCTCGCAGCCAGCCGCGAGAGATCGTAAGAGGCTGACCGCCCTGAGCAGCCGGTCTATCGTCCCTCGCGAGAGAATTCCCCCAACATCCCGCCAGTTGTCATGACTACAAAACTGAAGACGGTCCGGGAGCTGATCCAGATTACCAGCCGCTACTTCGCGGAGAAGGGGATCAGTTCACCGCGTTTGAATGCAGAACGTCTTCTGGGTGATGTGCTGTCTCTGCCCCGTATCGAGCTCTACTTGCAGCACGACCGACCGGTCACTGGTCCGGAACTCACCCGATACCGAGAATGTGTCAAGCGCCGGGCTGCTGGGGAACCACTCCAGACCATCATCGGAGCGACCGAGTTCTATTCGCGCAGCTTCAAGGTCGAGCCGGGTGTGTTCATTCCCCGACCCGAAACTGAGATCCTCGTCCAGGAGTGTGTCAAAATCCTCACCCCGCCTGACCGCCGCCTAATTTCTCCCCACGTTTTGGAAATTGGTTGCGGCTGTGGCGTGATCGGTATCACCCTTGCTATGGAGATGCCTTCTTTGCTCGTTACCGCCACAGATGTCAACCCCGAGGCGGTGCGACTTTCCGAGCACAATGCGCGCCGATTGAGTGTAACTCCGCGAATCAATTTTGTAACGGGAGATGGCTTTGCGCCGGTGCCAACCAGTCTGAAGGGTAAAATCGATCTACTAGTCAGTAATCCACCGTACGTCCGACAGGAAAACATTGACGATCTGCCCCGAGAGGTCTCCCAGCACGATCCACATGAAGCGCTCGACGGTGGCCGGGACGGTTTGGACCATTACCGGGCCTTGGCTGCAGGCTTTGCGACATGGCTCTGCCCCGGTGGTGCCGTCGCCGTGGAGATCGGCTGCGATCAAGCTGAGGCTGTCATTGAGATATTTGAACGGGCCGGTTGCCGTGACACCATTGTTGCCCAAGATTATAACAATCTGCCCCGTGTGGTGACGGCACATTGGGGCCACGAAGATCGGCTGGATATGCTCCTGCCTTAAGGGGCATGGCGAGGGGAAAGAAGTGGATAGATTTGTGATCGAGGGTCCCACGCGCTTGGACGGTGTTGTCAGGATCAGTGGGGCCAAAAACGCAGTCCTTCCCATGATGGCGGCAGCGCTGCTGACCAAAGGCGAATCGGTCATCGAAAACGTTCCCAATTTGCGGGACGTGCATTTTTTCATGCACTTGCTCAGTACCCTTGGTGCTACCTGCCACCTTGACCAGTCTGTTCTCCGGATCGACACCAGCGAAACGGGTGGGTGTGAGGCCAGATACGATCTCGTCCGCAAAATGCGGGCCAGCATCTATGTGCTGGGGCCACTGCTGGCAGCACGGGGTGAGGCTCGTGTTTCACTGCCTGGCGGCTGTGCCTGGGGACCCCGACCAGTCAATCTTCACATCGAGGGGATGCGACGACTCGGCGCGGAAATCCAGCTCGACCAGGGATACATCCACGCCACAGCCAGCGGGGGTTTGAAAGGGGGGCGCTACCACTTCGAACCGTCCTCAGTTGGAGCTACGGCCAATGTGATCATGGCAGCTGTACTGGCAGATGGCGAAACAGAGCTCACGAATTGTGCACTTGAGCCCGAAGTAACGGAGCTGGCGCTCGCTCTCGTAAAAGCGGGTGCAAAGATTGAAGGCATAGGAACTTCTACTCTCTCGATTCAGGGTGTCACTAGCTTGGCTCCTCTGCATCAACGGGTTTTGGCCGATCGTATCGAGGCAGGCACTTTCATGACCGCTGCCGCTTTGACCGGCGGCAGTGTGTGT
>Ga0209536_100007527_pt1 | contig 16501 bp, 15 predicted proteins | sample DeeMarSeWOR28_12_FD_187461 | JGI IMG/M metagenome (GOLD analysis project Ga0209536, IMG submission 187461) | Marine sediment microbial communities from White Oak River estuary, North Carolina - WOR-2-8_12 (SPAdes) (version 2) | ecosystem: Environmental > Aquatic > Marine > Intertidal zone >... | reverse complement strand
ACAGCCGGCGGGCGGGGCAGTTGTATCAGTTGAGGAGGTATGCGGAGGCGGAGGAGGAACTTCGTACTTCTCTTTCTCTTAACCCTCATCAGCCGAAAGCTCAGAGGCTTTTGCGGCGAATCCACGCTCTGCGAAGTGCAAGACCGTAAGGATGGGGGGACTTCGCCTGAGAAGACCCGTGCGAGAGTAAGGTCCCGTGTGAATTTGGTGTTTTCCGGTCCCGTATCCCACTGTGAATAGAACATGTGGTACCTCCCGTCCTTCCCCTGGATCACGCTGGCTCCCCAGATGAAGTTTTGAGGGTGCTGGAGGGTGTTCGGACTTTCAATAAGGGTCCGGTCACCCAGTATGGTGATCTTACCAGGAATGGCTTCGGGCTTAAGGACCATATTATCCGTTTCACAGCCCATGATCAGGGTCGCAGCGATCAAAGAAATCATACATTTCTTCATATTATCATGGAATTTGGAGCCGCATTAAAATACAAAATATATGTGAATCCAGGCATTCCACCGGGATTCTTATCCAGTTTATCCGATACTTAAAATATGGTCCGAGAGCCTTATATTATGCACATTCGGAATCACTGTAATAACCAGGGTGTCCCGGGTGCTTATAAAGCCTTGAGTTTATAAAATATGGTTGCCGGTAAGCGGGAAGGATTAATTATATTTTCCGGGTATTACTTTGACCTTGCGTTCCAGAAAGTAACCAAAAAACAAGAACACCCATCCCAGGACAAAGAGCATCATTATGTGAAGCGGGGGGCTGTGATCGAAACCTTCAAACGCCTTTCCCATAAGTTGACCACCCATGCCGCAGGTAAACCAACTGGCAATTAGAAAAAAGACATAACCAACGAGCTTCAGGTCAGATGCTTTTGCCCTCTGGCCCTTTGTTCCTTTGCGATTTTTAGCCCAGAACCACAAGATTCCAAAAAAAGATAATAATATGAAGGTACCACCCAAACCAAAGAGTGGAGGATAAAGTTCCATCGTGCCAGTGAACAGGGCAACATAAATGGCGGCCAGTATTCCGATTGAAAAAAACAAGATCGTCAAACCCCTGGCATCTGTATATAATAAGAGACCAATGCCAGCAATAACAGCTCCAAGAGGAACTCCTCCTATACCCCATATTATCATAAGAGGTCCGGTGAGTGACCAGACGGTTTCATTCAGTTGTTCCATGCTCAGGGCATTGATGGCGGTTGTGGCAGAAATTGAAAAAATAATTCCCCAGGTGAGTGACCAGATGACACCAAACAAGAAAATGATAATACCTGTTTTTTGTTTCATGGATGTGTTCCTCCTTATCAGGCAGTTTGTTGATTTGATTTACTGCTGTTTAATTTACGGATATTCTATTTTATAGGCAAACGATCAGTCAATCAATAGTATATTACAATCCCGAACAAGTTCTAATTCAGAATTAATACCCATTATTCCTGGCTCATTCGAAGACAAAAGAAATACAAAAAAGCCCCATCCACGGACAGGGCTTCATTCATGATATTACAAATTCATTTACTACAGAACCAACCAATCCGTAAAGGATGATTCATATTCAATCATTTCAAAAAGTCGATCAATCAACGGTTGCATCTGATTCATGGCGTCTTCCCCTTTCTCGCTCATGTTCCCCGGTTCGGGGATCCAGTAATCCCGTTCTTCCAACGACTTAAAATAGATTAATTCGCCATATTCACCTTTACTTAAACCCCGTTCGCCTTTCAATAAGAGAAATTTAACACCGGGCATATGTTGTTCTAAAGCGGGTATGTACTCTTCTTTGAAAAATTTTTCAAACTCCGATGAAGAAACATTCTCTTGAAGGGTAATTTTCAGAGTATGTAAACCAAATAAATTTCCACTTCCCAACTGAAGATTCAAAGGTGCAGGATAACTGGTATTCCAGATATCTTTATCAAGTAGCCATTGGCCATCCACTTTCTTCCAGATCACAATGTATTTCCCCTCATCAATCACCATATCACCCTCTGTATACAGGGTATATTTGCCTTCTTCAATGGCCGTGTTCCCATATCCTTCGGCGGATGTGGTCTCGAGTTTCACCTTTTCAACACCCATTTCACCGGCCCCGCTCCAGAATGTTTTAATGTTTTCTCTTCCTTGAATAATTTCAGAGTTGGTTGGTAAGAGCTTACCATTTTCGGTGTAAAGTTGGGCCATGGCGTCTATACCTCCGGTATTAAAGGCTTCCGAAAACGCTTTATTTGCTTCCACGATCTCATCTGAGACGTCAATAGGTTGCGTAGTGCAACTCATAATGAGAGACAAACTGGCAAGAATGGCAGAGAGATGGATTAGAGTAAAATTTTTCATGATGTATTGGTAATAAGTTTATTTTCTTGAAGTTACACCTATTTTAATCCAAATACAAATAATAATTCAGGTTTAACAATATCCTCGAAAAGAGCCCATCATAAAAATACCCTTGTTCCAGGCACATTCCATGGATGGGGAATTTGTATATCATGGGTTTGTGGTTGTTGTCGTTTATCCTGTTTTTTCGTAATACATATTTTTTTCGCTGAACTTAACCAGATACTCAAAACCTGCTACATTACCACCCGTATCCCGTATGAATTTTATGATATAGTCATTGGTATCGTGAAACATAAAATGGTCTCTGGAGAGTGGGACAAGGATATATTCTGTATCTTTTCCCTGGTGCCAGAATAGATGGCCATTTTTATTAAGGAAGGTCAGCATTTCAAATTCTCCGGCATATTCAGCCAAATCGGATCCTGAAACCACTTCATTTTTTAATTTCTCCCGTGCAATGGCAATGTGCCAATCCAGGTCTCGGATTTTCATGCTATCCTCTGCCCGGGATCTGGCAGATTCGAGTGCCATAAGATGCGCCTGTTCCAGGGCAGAATATTCTGGTACCACAATATCGGGTTGGATCCCGGTTTTTTCCCAGTTTGTTCCGGTGATCGGGCTCATGGGGCTGGCCACTGGTAATTTGATCTCCATGTTCATTTCGGGATAGAAAAAATAATCCACCCAGTGGGCTGCACCCGATGTCGTTTCTCCAATGACAGTGGCCCTCGCGAGGGTTTTAAGGGCATAGGTAAATCCCTCGGCGGCGGAAGCAGTAAAAGAGCTGGTCAGAATATACAGTTCCTGGTCTTTCGGGTATTGCGTATGATCGATCGGGTAGGACCAGGATTCAAAAACAGAATCCTGCCTGGTAAAGTGCATGGTCAACAATAGCGTTGGTTCCTTGAGAAAGTAGCCAGACAGGTACCGGATCATGGTGCCTTCACCGCCACCATTATAGCGCAGATCGATGATCACGGCATTGCAATTTGAAAAGAATTCCATAGCCGCCGCTGCTTTCTTACCGGCTATTGCCGTATCAGCAAACACGTCGAAACGGAAGTAACCAATATTCCCGTTCAGCCATTCTATTTTCCTGAAATAGAAATTTAATGCTTCCTTGTCGGGTAAGGATGGTGCCAGGATACTATGAGTATACCGTCCCCGGTTTTTTTTGGACTGTGGAATGTAATGGATGCGTATGTGTTTATCTTTTGTAAATGCCCGGATATCTGACGATAGGGTTCTGAGAAAGAGGGATTGGTCTTTGATTTCTGAATATCCGCCCTGCTCGTTTTTACGGAGCAATGAATCCTTTAGAAGCACCACTTCTCCAGGTAATACATAATGTTTTTCAAAACAATGCAACAATGTATCTATGATGGCATTTTTTTCCTCATTTTCAAGTATTCTGGTTTCCTGTGAAAATACTGCCATCATGGATATCAATGAAGCACATAACAGTATGAGTGGTCTTTTCATGAAATTATTATTTGGGTTTAGAATGGAATGAATTTTTTTAATCGGCTCATATGCAGATTATTATATTAATCCGGATGGGGTGTTGGGGAACAGAATTTTTTCAGGACAGATGTGGTTTCCAGGTTTCAATATCAAAATAAGTGCCGCTAATCACTACAGCCTGAAATACAGGTGATTATATTAAAAAATCAATACAAGATCCCGGTTCAAAAGTGTCCTGATTCTGAACAGACTTGTTCGGTATGGGACAAATTTATAGACAGGCTAAGCAGAGCATGGATGGTCCCAGCCACATCTGAAGTGATCCAAAATCATTCGGTATTATTAAGCAGGTATTTCCCAAACCATCCCAAAACCGTCTGGAATTCATTTTCCAGTGGTATATCCCAGCCATGTCCTTTATCGATGGCGATCACGAATTGGTTATCCAGGCCCAGGGAAATGTATTTGTTAATCATTAATTCCGATTGCTGGATGGGGACCAACACGTCTTTATCACCATGAAAGATCAGCAGGGGCGGGTCGTCCTCTGTTACATGTGAAACAGGGGAATTCATCTGGAGCCATTCCCGATATTCAACCGTGTCGGCGATTCTTTCAAAACGGAATGTGGCAGTATCCCATACGTGAAAGTCAAAAGCCGCATCAATGTAATAATCTAGAGTATGAAAATGTTCGATGATCGTGGTGTTTTCCTCCCCGAAATCTAACAGGTCTGTGCTCGGGAAGTAGGCAATGACTGATTGAACCTTGGCAGATTCATGATTTACAGGATCGCTGGATTCCAAATCAGCAGGAACTGGTGCCAGGGCGGCCATCAATGCCAGGTGTCCACCCGAGGACCGACCCATGATCCCTATTCTCCCCAGATCCACACCGAAATTACCTGCATGAAACTTGATAAAACGAATTGCACGGGAAATATCATATCGGATTTCATCGGCATTGTATTTGGGCTGGCTGCCATGCGACACTGAAAAAACAACAAAGCCCGATTCGATCAGTTTGTTTATTACAGGTATCCTATCGGCCCGATGGGATCTGGTTGGGTTGGAAAGCATTCCCCCCGAATTGATAAAAACGACCGATGCCCCATTGGGGTTTTTGGTTGGAATAAAGGCATCCATCACCAGGGCCATACCGTCTTTGTAGCCATAGATGATATCCTGTTGGTGCTCGTATTGGGCAAATACACTTGAAATGGGAAAAAGTAGAACAATTATAATAAAAAGTTTGTGGTTCATCATCACAGGCGTTTTGATATTATTATGGAAGATATTGTAAGACCATCAAACAAAATATATATAAGCTCCGAACGGCCGACCTTGTGCTAAATAAAAAACACCAAAAGCTTTACTACTTTTAACTTTCTACTTTCGCCATTATTTTTTTCCTTGGCCTTTTAAAGTCACCCTACAGGATGATCAACTGATAAAAGCATGGAGTTTGGTGTATGGAACATTAGGCATGGGGCAGGGAGTCCATCCTATAAACGTTCGACTTTGATCTTTTGTTTTTATACGATGATCTTTTGTCTTATGGCTTAAAGGGAAAATGCTTTCTCGGCCCGACCACCCTTGACGCTTTCCACTTTGACGGTTGCATTCTTTCCACCCCGTACGATCCAACGGACTGTCACTGTGCTGTGGCCCTGAATATTTTCCACCTCTATCTTTGCAGGATCATTTTCTTGTTCGAGGCACCTGTTATAATCTTTATCCAATACGATCATTCCGGCAACCACCTCAACTCCTGTTAAAGAGATATAATCGGGCGGATCAATTTTGTATCTCAGGTTTTGTCCGGAATGGGTGGGCATCATTCTCTGATTCTCCACAGATGCAGTGACCTCCTTTAATCCGCCACCCAGGTCTTTTACATCAATTTCACCCACGACCAGCTTGGGTGTCTGGTAGGCATGATACAGGCTGAAGGCACTGTTCCTGTGGGCATCGGCTTCCAGCAGGAACCCGGGGTGCAGCCTACCGAAATTCTTCTTATATCCCCCGATCTCCACCTTCCCATAAACGGGATGGTCATATGGTTCCCAGGGGACAAAGGCATCCTCAAAAAGCAATAACCGGTCGAAGGCATCCCGGTCCCGGTTGTTTTCATCACCGAACATCAGGTAACTGGTCCAAAGTTCGTTCGAATATGGATAGGTGCCAATAGCGGCATACCACCAATCGAGTTCACCGCCGTATACAGGATACAAATCATCCCAAATGACCAATAGCTTATATCCGGGAATCATCATTTCACCAACTTTCCCAATGGCGTTGAGTACTTGATCATCCTGTCTTGTAATGACCTCTGCGCCTCCTGATTGAATTGAAGGTCCCCTGAGGATCATACCTCCCGAATTATGATAAGACTGCGAGCCTGCAATATTTCGGTGCTTCAGGGCAAAGTTCCGGATGGCCTGGTTCTCCGGGAAAGTAAAAGGGTATTTATCTGCGCCTCTCTGCACATAATTGGGTTCCCAGTTAAAACCCCAGTCACGATTCGGATCATACGATCCCTGGCGATCTTCATTAACGAGACCATCACCATCATTATCAAGGCCTTCGTATCCCAGCATGTCATAATCTCCTTTTTCGCCCGGTTCCACCCTGATAAGCTGTCGTTTATCCTTGGGATTGAGTTTATATGCCCCGGCCCCCGGATTATATCTTCTTACCTGGGTTATACTTCCATCACCATTGAGGTCATCAAAACCATCCTCGTCGAACAATCCATCCCGGTCGTCATCTCTTGGTACCAATCCTGATCTTGGTGTGCTGCCAGTATTCGGCTCATGCATGAAATCTTCCCTGGCATCAGGGTTTATGGTAGGTACAATATAAAAAACCTTGTCGTCGAGAAGCGCCTTGATAAAATTGTTTTCATCATACATTTCAGCCAGGTACCAGGCGGTATACAATGCGATCTCAGTACCCTGTATCTCGTTTGAATGTATATTCCCGTCGATATAATATCCCGGTTTATAATCCGGATTCTGATTTTTGTGGTTGGTTACCGTAAGTACGATCATATCTCTTCCCTGGAATGATTTGCCCGCCGACTCCACCTTTACCAGTTCAGGATAGGCTTTTGCCAGCCGTGAACAAAGATCCTGGATACCGGCATAGGTGTAGTATTTATTCCATTGCACCTGGACTTTAGGATGTGCAGGAGTCCCCGCTGCTTTAAAGAAGTAATCATTATTCTGAGCTGATGCAGTAATGACCATCTGCATGAGCATCATTATTAGTGTGAACCTGAATATTGATTTCATTATTTTCATTTTTCTGTTGAGCATTATTTAAGTTCCAGGGTGACTTCATCAAATCCGCAGTTTACGGCTCCTGCAGTAATGTTCACTTCCCCCTGCCCACGTACAAGCCAGGTAAACTCCCTGTATTCATCTCCCCGAAGCCTGTTTGTAATTTCCTTTTTCTGGCCAGAAAGAAAGGTCAGATTGCCTTGCGAGGTGAGTTCAACGGTCATCATCCTCACCCATGAGTTCCTGGTGCCCAGCTCATTAATGGTGGCAAAGACACCCCGGTTATGCAGTTTTGCCGAAATCCTGTAAATGTCCTTTTCAACATTTTTGACCTTTACATCCACCAGTTCAATATCTGGATGGTATTGGGCACTGCTTATTATGAAATTATAGTGGGAGTCGATGATTCCGTTTAGCAAAGAATCATTTGGAACGGTCAAAGCAAATGGTTTTATCCCCCCAACCTCCAACGTCTTCCCTGGGAACCCGGGATGTTCTACAGGTTGCCATTCCACAAACAGGTTACCGGTATTTTCTCCTGCCTGCTTTAACAGGGTGGCTTCCGGTGAAAGTTCTTTTTCGGGCGAGACCCACCAGCCGGGTGTTGAGAAGCTATAACGTCCATAGTGAAAATAAGCCCAGTCCGCAAAATTACCCGGTGTTGCAGTGGATTCAGGCGCACCTGTATAACCGGTTTCCTTATGATACAGATCTGAAATGAGTTTATTGACCTGCTCATCCTCCTTCTGGATTGAGGTCACAGGCCCTCTTTGTCTCCGTGACCTGAATGATTGTTGGGAATCCTCCCCGGCCTGTGCCTGTTCCCGGGGATTTGATTTCATTGGTTTTCCAAGATTATCCTGGGGCCCAAACGAGACGACCATATATATATTAAACCGGTCGTAGAGAAAATCTGCAACCGCTTTTGATTCTTTTTCAGAAACCGCATTCAGACCGGCCTCGGTTCCAAATTCCTCATAATTGAAAGAAAAATTATTGTTAAAGTTTACGCCTCCTATATCATCCTCATTATACAGGCCATCCTGGTCGTTATCAATCCCTTCAGACCATACCCGGTACTGTCCTGTTTCGCCATTTGAAAGATCCGCTTTGACCATCAGCCTTTTATCATCTTTGCTTGTAATATATGCACCCGTGACATCAGGAACCCGCATCAAGGTAATCAATCCATCACCATTGAGATCTTCGAATGGATCTTCATCCGTTTTAAAATCTCTGTCATTATCGGTTGGGTTCATATTCCTTGTCCGTTCGTATTGAATCGATGCATGAAATTGAGAACAGGCATCGGGATTGACTGAAGGAAGGATATAAAATGTCACCTTATCCAGCAGTGATGATATATCGCTGTTATCAGCATTTTCAATCAAGCGGGAGGCAAAAGAAAAGGCAATTTCAGTCCCCAATACGTAACGGCCGTCGATACCTCCAACCACGGCGATCCCAGGTTTATTACCAGTTTCTCCTTTACCGACCGTGAGTGCCCAGATATCTCTGCCACCTTCCGTTTTGCCGAGAGAAATGAGGTTCGCAATATCCGGGTGAACCTGCACCAGGTTTTTCATTTCCGTTGTAAGCTCAGGATGCGTATGATACCGGTTCTGAGCTTTCATGGAGCTCCATCCTATGAGGAATAAAAACGACCAGGTTAAAACGTATTTCATAAGCTTCATTAATTATTTTTAAAAATGAGTGACGGGCTAAGATAATAACTTTTTGGATCGGACCGCTGAATTTAAAAAATGTCTCTTTTATGATAATCCAATCAGGTCCAGATACCTTTGAAGACATGTTGATACCGGTGTAATGGTATCTCGGATCCCCGACCGATAAGAATATGAGCATTATCTTTGATTTTTTTCTTATAATATTTTGAAGAAAACACCGTATCCCCAAATGAATATATATCCATTGGTCCGCAGTTTTAAACCATTATCAATTAACATATTGTTAAATAATTAAACGCTTTTCCACCCCATTCGCAGGAACAAATTCCTATGATTATCGGCCTGGTTCAAAGCTGTGGCTAAAAAAAACAATTTAATGTCATTTGTTTATGGTGCTTTTTTTATTTCTTTAACAACCTATTTTTAAAGTCATGCAAACAAAAAATGAGACCCCATTTAACGAATTAAAAACATTTTTTAAATCCTCCATGATACTGGTTATGGTCATCCTTTTCCACGGACTATTCACGGGTAATGGCTATGGTCAGTCCGGTATTACCTCGCCTAAGGATCATTTTGGATTTAATATCGGAGACGATTATTTCCTGATCACATATTCACAGGCTGAAGAATACTGGAAGACGCTTGAAAAGGAGTCGCCCAGAATGGTTCTGGAGGATATCGGCCGTACTGCTGAAGGGCGATCCCAATTAATGGCCATCATATCCGCTCCGGCAAATATTGAAAAACTCGATCATTATAAAGAAATCTCTGCTCAACTGGCTTTGGCAAAAGATCTCAACGACGAACGGGCCCGGGAACTTGCCGCTGACGGGAAAGCGGTGGTGTGGATAGATGGTGGATTGCACGCCACTGAAGTGGTTGGTTCACATCAGTTAATGGAATTTGTATACCAGATGGTCAGCAATACCGATGCAGAGACCGAAAGAATACTGGATGATGTCATTATTCTCGCCGTATTTGCAAATCCAGACGGACTGGAGCTTGTATCCGGGTGGTATATGAGAAATGAAAATCCTGAGGACAGGTCATCAAGAAATCTTCCCAGCCTATATCATAAGTATGTAGGTCATGACAATAACAGGGATTCGTATATGGCCACACAACCGGAGACGGAAAATATGGCGAGGGTCATGTATAAAGACTGGTATCCGCAGATCATGTATAATCATCACCAGACTGGCCCATCGGATATTATCGTATTTGTACCACCTTTCCGTGATCCCCCCAATTATACTTACGATCCATTGATCATATCAGGAATACAGGCTGTTGGAACGGCCATGCATAGCCGATTGATCGCAGAAGGAAAACCGGGCAGTGGTATGCGTTCCACTTCAAACTATTCCATATGGTTCAATGGGAACCTCAGAACAACAGGCTACTTTCATAACCAGATTGGTATTCTTACCGAGATAAAGGGAAATCCGACCCCCATGGAATTATCCTTTTATCCTGACCGGCAGCTTCCAAGTAATGACCTGCCATTTCCTCATACACCCGGAACCTTCCATTTCCGTGATGCCATTGAATATTCCCTGACCATGGACATGGCGGTACTTGATTATGCTTCAAGATACAGGGAAACAGTTCTTTATAACAGGTACCTTATGGGAAGAAATAGTATTGATAAAGGCAGCCGGGATCATTGGACTATACATCCGTCGGTTGTCAATGAATTGAACAGGAAAGTTAAAGAGGATGTGGAACAATCTGAGGCCCTGGCCCCAACGTTCAGGCGTCGTGGCAGAGGCGTTTCCCTGGATTATTTGGAATTGTTGCGTTTGCCCGAAAATCGTGATCCCAGGGGCTATATCCTGCCTTCTGATCAGCCTGATTTTCCAACCGCTGTTAAATTTGTGAATACCTTCATTAAGAATGGTATTACCGTCCACCAGGCCACCGAAGAATTCCATGTGGAGGGTAAAAGCTACCCGGCTGGATCATTTGTATTTAAAACGGCCCAGGCGTTCCGGCCTCATATTCTGGATCTTTTTGAACCACAGGATCATCCGAACGATTTCCTGTATGAAGGGGGGCCTCCCATCCCGCCATACGATAATGCCGGTTATACGCTTGCCTTTCAAATGGGCATTGAGTTTGACCGGATACTTGAAGACTTTGATGGCCCTTTTGAAGAGATTGCAGGAATGGCCACACCATTAAAAGGTGAATTAACAAATGCAACAGATGCCATCGGATTCCTTTTAAGTCATAAAATTAATGATGCCACCATTATTGTTAACCGTTTGCTTAAGGACAAGCAAAACGTATACTGGTTAACCGAAGAGATCATAGCCCATGATCAAACCTATCCGGCTGGTACAATTTATATTCCCTCCAATAAGTCCAGTGATGAGATCTTGCGGACGGCCGTTACCGATCTGGGTATCACCATTGAGGGTATTGAATCAGCGCCAGACAGTAAAGCGCTCTCCCTAAAACCGGTGAAGATCGGATTGTGGGACAGGTATGGAGGCTCCATGTCATCCGGTTGGACGCGCTGGATCATGGAACAGTTTGAATTTCCATTTGAACGGGTGTATCCTAAGGTGCTGGATTCGGAAGATCTCAACAAGAAGTATGATGTCCTGGTCTTTGTTACCGGAGCCATTCCACGTGGTGGATCCAGGACGGTTTCTTACGAAATGAACCAGGAGCGAAATGATGAGGATATACCGCCAGAATACCGGGATTGGCTGGGACAGGTAACCACCCAGACAACGGTTCCCAGATTACTTGAGTTTCTCCGGAACGGAGGCACCATTATTGCGATAGGCAGTTCGACATCACTGGGCGAACATGCGGGACTTCCCATCAAGAATCATCTGGTCGACGGGAATGGCGATCCCCTTGCCTCAACAGAGTATTTTATACCCAGCTCCATACTGGAGGTTCGGGTCGATAATACCCAACCCATAGCCTATGGATTGGATGAACGTACCGACATTTTCTTTAGCCGCAGTCCTGTATTTCGCATGGAACCTGAAGCGGATAAGAGAGGTGTCACTCCAATAGCCTGGTTTGATAGTGATACTCCCCTGAGAAGTGGTTGGGCCTGGGGGCAGGATCGTTTATATGGTGGTGTTGCAATTGCAGAAGCCACAGTGGGAGACGGTCGCCTATTTCTTTTCGGCCCTGAGATATTGTTCCGGGCTCAGCCACATGGAACATTCAAATTCTTCTTTAATGGACTCTATCTGAGTCGTGCTGAGGAGGTGGGTATGGTTGAATAGAAGATTAGTTTGGAACAGATACATTGTTCCAACTGAAAGCCGTAGTGATAGTCCATCGGGATGATCATTAATATGTCCTCATTGGCCCGGTAGGAACGATACAAAAAGGCTCAATATAAGTAATATGGGTCCGGGGACCAGACTCTGACCGACATTTTCGAAGCACTATCCCAGGACAGGAAGCATCATTATTAGTTTCTGATACGTGTAAGGAACATTTTACGGACTCTGGTCAGGCATGCCAGGTATATTGTTCTATTTGTATTATTCCTTTATGATCCGTTCTTTATAATATGCATAAAACATTAGCAGAATGCCTGATACCAGTAATGGAATGTGCAAAATGATGAAGTTTATATCCTCCTTGCCCCAGAAAATAAAGATTAAAATCGTCAGAGTAACCAGAAGATAGGCCCCTGGTTTTGTCCGTTTCCATGAAATAATAATGGCTACAGCGGCACATATCTCAACCAGGAGTAATAAGAATACACCATAATTTTCCCGTATATTGGTATCCACGTTGGGATCGATGACTTCACTAATAAGGGAGCCCCCGATAAATAGAACCAACAGTAAAACCATGGCAGTTCCAATAATCTGGGCGACCCAGAAAATAATTCTGGCCATCCGCTGCTGCTGTGTTACGTTCATGACAATAGGTTTGGGTATTGAATGAAACAATCTACCAACTTCATTTGAATAAATCAAAAAACCCCAACCGGGTGAAAACAAAGAGATGACATGCTCATGAACAGCTCAAAGCCCCAGGTAATCAATAGAATGAGGTATGATTTTCAAGTTTTTGATATACCGCCAGTTACCTATTCTTCCTCGTCTGTATCATCTTTTTCTTCCTCTGGTTCCTCTTCTGAATCCGGTTTAACAATCCATACGGAAGCGGAAAATTTCCAAGTACCGTCGGTCTTTTCAAGGAAGGTAACCTGTACACTCTCCCTTTTCATTTCCTCACCTTCAAAACGACCTTTCCAAATATTATCACAGATTACCCAGGCGGTGTTGCCCGTGACCTTGATTACAGGATTTTCCTTTGAAATGGTCACCCAGCTGTAATCCTCATCCGTAGCCTGCTTATATCTTTCAAAAAAAGGGCCAAGCTTTTCCCATCCTGTAATGATATCCAGGCTATCCTGATTAAAAATGATCCGGGTATTGTATTCATCCTGGACATAGAGTGAAATAAAGTCTTCGTGTCTGCCGTCGCGGGCAAATTCCGACTCCTTCTGGATGACATCAAGGATGGCTTTTTTTTCCTTATCCAGGTCAATGGTTTCCTGGCACGACAAAGCAACGATGGCCAACAATAATGCCAGAGGAACAGAAAATCTTTTCATAATCATATATTTTTTAGTGGTTATATTCAATAAGTTACTAAAAAATCATACAATTGAGAATTACTTTTTTCTATAAACTTTTTCGCCCTTCATCTGGTTGTGCAGATGAAGCAATGGGCCTGGGGCATGGTACACGTCGACCGTCTTTTTTCTTCAGACTTTGGAAATGAATCTTCATTATGATCAAAAATTATTTATCCGAATCGATGATATGGGTCCAAGATAATACCAGGTTTGTTTTTGACTTCGAGAGTCCTTCGACACGTCCTTCGACAGAGCTCAGGACAAGCCCGAGTCTGACAGAATATGTAAACCGATACATAATGGTGGCTTCCAGCCACTCTTGTACCTTTTGGGATTGATAAAGGAAGGAACCTGGGGCATGGTGCCCGGAGACAATACTGTCATCTTTTTACTTTAATCTTGTGACTTTTTATAAAAATGGAATTGTGAGGGTGATCATGGCGGTAATATCAGGTATTTGAAAATAACCAGATTATCCAGGCCGTTAGGATACCTAGGGTTATTATTCCAGTAGCATACAAAACTCCCCTGACTGTCTTTCTGTTTCTTTTATGAGTCCTGTCAATTGACATAAGGTGCGACTCAATTTTTTTGAGTCTTTCCTCAATAATGGCATGTTCTTGTGTATTCATGGTTTGATCATTTAGATTAATACCTAGCAACCGATTCATAAATATTAAGGAATTTCTATTCTTTACTTTTAGAAAATCAAAATCTAAAGTCTCACTAATTCTTTTGAGAGAATACAAACTGGGTTCCACTGCATCATTTTCAATTCTTTGTATAGTTCGGACAGAGATATTGGTTTTATCGGACAGTTCTACCTGTGTGAATCCTTTTTGTTTTCTAATTTCCCTGATTACGATACCTATATACATGGCAACTCTTTTCTACAAAACTATGACAGAATATATTAAAATAAAACGCCATCTGCACGACATCTGCCAATTTCATTTGTTCAGGGCCAAAGAATAGAAAAGCCCCAATCAATAGATGGAGGCCTTCTATATTTAGACTATTCTCTTAAATTTTTCTTTTGCGGAGATGCGTGCAGTAATCGAATGGTTATGGCCTGGGGCAAGGGGCCTGGAGCGTAATACTTCAGACTTTATACTGTAGTCGTTGATCTTCTCAAGCCACTTTGCTACCTGCTCCGGACTCCATCCCGGGCAGATCACCCGTATTCATCATTTCTCACTCTTCTCTAAAGTCCCAATACTCCCAAATTTCCACAATTGCACCATCCTTAAATCTTTTAACCTGCATTATAGGAGCAGCGACCGTATCTCCCTGATACTCCATGGTTCGAACGAACATGGTACTCACATATTCTCCCTCTCCAAATTGACGCACAATAGAATCAACCTTGTACATTCCATTTGATAAATAAGCCCGGTGACTTTCACGATCCCAGGTGTATCCATTTTCACCTCTACCAATAAAATTCTCGCTAAGAACAATATCAACGTTTTCTGCTTTAAGCTGGTGATATAGTGTTGAAAGTTCCTTGTTTTTTACTGTCACTTCAGTTTGTTCTTCTTCACTCTGAGTTTCCAGATCCTTTTTATCAACCTGACTACAGGAAGACATAATAATTGCGGGCAAAATAAGGAGCCTTAAAAATTTTTTCATAACAGGTTTTTTAGTTAATAAATCTTGGCAAATTTAAAGATATGAGAATATAAGTCACGAAATACTATATTAAGATCCAGAGTGAGGTTTAAAAAGCCCCAATCCAATGAGTGAGATCCTGCTTTATATTAAGACTTTTGTCTTTTTTATTTAGTCTTTGATCTTCTCAATCTACTCTGCCACCTGCTCCGGACTCCATCCCGGCAGATCCATTTTATTCTTTCTCTGCCCTCCGAAGCCGTAATGAAGGAGGGTTCTCAGCCCATCCATTCCGCTACTTGTTCTATGGTAACCGTCTCAATATCAAGCTTATTTTTTTTCCGATACCCCATCATCTGCCGGTGCAGTATGCCTGAGTTTTCACGTACTTGTAGCTATTCAAAAACAAATTCATTATGGATCACAATTCTATACTGTGCCATTGAGTTCTCTTTCTAATTCCTCTAACAGCATTGATATTTGCTTTTCAGTTCTGACTAACCAATTATAGGTATCCTTGAAATTAATATATCTGGAGCTTACAAAATTCACAAATTCTTGATCATGAATAGTTTCCTCAGAAACATAAAGTTGAGTTAGAAATTCCCTGTCGTTATTTACTGAGATACGGTATTCCAGATCATTTATCAGGTAAGGAACCAGATGCGCCTGTCTATAGATATTAATTATATTTTCAATAATCCGGAACGTCCGTTGGTATTCAAAGTCATATAATTCAACAATTTTAAGCCGGAGATTATCATTTGAAATCAGATTAATACCAGTTGATTTTAAATTTTCAAAAGCACTGGTTCTTGGTTCAAATTCTATCCCGAAGGTTAGATTTTGAAGGTGTATTTGAACGGAGTCACTAGAATTGGTTTTATAGTAAATTTGATTTAGCAAATACTCGGATGAACCAATGGCAATTTGCACTCTGGGAATAATTTTCTTGGAAAGGAATTCTAAATCTTGTTCCAGAGAAATTTTTAACTCTTTGAGCAGTTTTTTCTCCAGTTGTTTCTCTTTATGGGTGTCTTTCCAGTTATCAATTTGAATAGCCATCAGAATCCCGATAGTTATTAAAACCAATTCAACGACCGCATTTCCCCAACTGAATTTATTCATTCGGCTTAAAATTCTCATTTTTTTTGTCGATTTTAAATAAAGTATTCCAGGACGTTTGAATAAACTGCAATATTATAACAGATAAGAACTACTTTTTAACATCTATAGCATAATGATATCCCTAATGTTAATCAGAGGGCAGGTCTATTATATTAAACCAGTATTATAATAACTCAAAACAAGTCAGCCAGATATCCCCCCAGCCACATCCTCCAAAGTCACTGTGCCGATTTCCAACTTGTTCTTTTTAGGATATCCCATAATCTCATTCACCCGTTGTAGCCTTGGCGAAGGTGGGCTGACTAGCTGATCCACTCTGCCACTGTCTCAGGACTCAGTCCTGGTA
>Ga0209536_100007526_pt1 | contig 16502 bp, 14 predicted proteins | sample DeeMarSeWOR28_12_FD_187461 | JGI IMG/M metagenome (GOLD analysis project Ga0209536, IMG submission 187461) | Marine sediment microbial communities from White Oak River estuary, North Carolina - WOR-2-8_12 (SPAdes) (version 2) | ecosystem: Environmental > Aquatic > Marine > Intertidal zone >... | reverse complement strand
ACACCCATGAACGCCTGACGGTTATTTACAAGAAAGGCAAACATTACAATCGCGAAGCGCTTGATTTTCGTCTGCCCGGAACCGATACCTCCGTCTTAAGAGATACAGCTCTGGCCATGCAAAGAGGCGGCGTCGGCTACTACAAAAAATCAGACTTTATACAGATAGATACGGGGCGGGCAAGATTTTGGTAATATTTTCTGTTTGAGGTTGCGTGTAATTATTTATAGCGTAAGTCTTTTTTTACCGAATGGTCGTTTCCTGAATTTAAAATCTTCTTCCAATCCTTCCAGTACGGCCATATCCCGACCATAAGGATCATTTTTGAAATGAATCGTTCCATCTTGATCTACGGCAACCGTCCAGTAAAGCATCAACACCGGTATGTGCTCAGGCAAATTCACGGTGCGAGGCTTTCGTGATTCGATCACCTTTTTGATAGTTTCCTGAGTCCATTGGTTTGGATTGTCGAGCAGAATTTTAGCCAACTCAAACGGTTTTTCCACGCGAATACATCCTGAGCTGAATGTACGATGCTCGCGAGCAAACAACGATCTGCTCGGCGTATCATGCAGATACACCAAGTGTTCATTGGGAAACATAAACTTGATTTGTCCTAGGGCATTTTGCGGTCCTGGGTCTTGTCGCAACATATAAGGAAATCTCTGCTTTGGATATTGGGACCAATTAATGGTATCCTGATTGATAATGTTTCCTTGATCGTCAATCACATCAATATTTCGTTCTTTCAGATAGTTCGGATTTTTTTTAACGGCTGGAAGGACATCCTTGTTCAGTATTCCCGGAGGAATCGTCCACGTCGGATTAAACACCAAATATTTAATATCTGATCTAAAAACCGGGGTTCTGCGATAAGGGTTTCCGACCTGGACACGGCTTCCCCAGGTAATGCCATCATCCTGATAGAAAAACACATGGAAGCCGGCGATATCAACCAGGACAAATCTGCCGCTGATGGCATGCAGCACCCAGCGGGCGCGTTCGAGATTAACCCTTATCTGGTCGATGCGTGCTTCGACCGGCACATTCAACGCTTCTAGGGTGTTTTTGCCAACAGTGCCATCGGCTGTCAATCGATGCCGATTTTGGAAATGAATAATAGCCTGTTCAAGTTGTCCGTCGAAGAAAGCTGAATCTGAGGTCGCATCCTGAAGATCACCTGTAACGCTGAGACGGTTGCGCAACATCGATACGCGCTTATCTGTCATGCCTTTTTTAAGGGCTGGACCAGGTGGCACCGGCTCCCATCCGCCGGTGGCTTGAATGGCCCGATACTTTTTGAGAGCGGTTTTATAGTTGGCATACAAAACATGCTGGGGACGGAGACCATCGAGGGTTTTCGCAAGATCACCTGATTTTAGCATCTTTTCGATTTCATCAACTGGATCCTTATTGTCGATTTCTTGGGCAAGATTCCAGTGTGGATCCAAATCCTCGGGATCAACCTTGCCGAAAATAAGGTGATAACCCAACCGTATAAGACTGTCGGTAAGCAGCATATCAAAATCGGTCACCAACGATGGATTAGCGGATTCACCGGCCTTTATCTGAGAACGAAGATTCTGCAGGATGCCGAAATGGTAATCATCCGAGTCAAGACCATCTTCCTCAATTTGCTCGACTTCCCGCATCAAATCGTCAACATTATTTGGATCATCCCACAGCAAGCAAAAGCCACACCTCTCATAAAGTTCCGGTAGCACGTTGACAGAAGCAATACCAGCATCGCCGATGCGCAGCTCGTTTGTATTTCGGATTTGCTCGACTTTGGTTCGTATCCTTTCGGTTGTCATTTCTTCCTGGACTGAGGCACCGATGGTGATTGATGTGATGAAAAGTCCGCTGATTAGAATAAGCTTGAAAAATCGTCCTGCCATGTTATCTTTCTCCCATTATTATCTGTGAAAGCCGAGATTTAAGTGCGTCGCCCCTAAATAGCGCTATGATATTGGTCTCGTATTGGAGATGTGGGTTCATTTCAATAGCTATCCGTCATGCTGGCATATCTCAATTTACATGATGAGATAGTATTTAAGTTAATTATTGAATATAATCCGGACTCGCCAAGAATCAAGATTGGTACTCTACAATATCTTTATTATAATAGCTCACGGTATGAAAGCATCGGATTTTCTCAGAGAACTCAGCCAATGCGAACTTTGCGAGCATCGCTGCAGAGTAAATCGACTAAATGGTGAAAGCGGTGTTTGCAGAGCTACATTGCCCGTTGTGGCGTCAGCTACTTTGCATCCGGCCCCGCCGGAAAGCTATACTGTTTTTATGGCCGGCTGTAACTATAAGTGTTTGCACTGCCAGAACTGGACCATCTCCCAATACCCCGACAACGGTATTCAACAAAGAGGGTATATTGATCCGCAAGCGTTGGCTGAGGAATGTGTCGATCGGCTGAATTCATTTGCCGGCAGGCGCATGCGAGCGGACCGAATTTTCTTCTCCGGCGGCGAGCCCACCATTCATTTGCCATACATTGAAAAGGTTGTCGAAGCGGCCAGAAAGCTGGAACCCAACACAAAAGTCAACTTTGACACCAATGGGTTTATGACCGAAGAAAGCTTAAAAAGAGTGTTGACATTTACCACCTCCGTCACATTCGATTTGAAGGCGTATCACGATGACGTTCACCTGACGCTGACAGGCGCACCGGCAACACCGGCGCTTAGAAATGCCGAATATATGGGAAAATATGCCAAGGCTCAGCTCTGGGAATACCGAATTGTTGTGATTCCTGAGATAAACGAAACTGAAATAAAATCTTTGACCAAATTTATTGCTTCCATCGATCCCTCGCTTGCGGTATGCTTTTTGGCCTTCCGTCCGAATTTTATTTTGGAAAATCATCCAGGTGCCGGTAGACAACTTATGGAAAGATGTCTTGATATCTCACGACAGTCGGGGTTAAAAAATGCTTACTGGTCGGGATACGCCGGCATTGCCGGTTCGACTGCCAATGTTGATGATGAGATGAAAAAAGTCTATACATCCAAGGCAACCCGGCTCGCCGGATCCTATGCGTTTTATGCGGGCTGTCAAAGACATCCTCGCAATTGTACCTTGTGTGATGTAAACCAGAATTGTCAGGTGAAAAAATACATTCCTGGGATTTCAACTTGAATAATCAGAAACTATGACAATTATGAGCCGAACCCGGCGCACTATGCCTTGGCTGAATTTGAAAATATGGGAATCGTTCGGTATGTAATCACCCAAAATATAGATGGGCTCCATAAAAAAGTCGGGGTTGCGATGTCAAAATTGCTGGAAGAAGTTAAGAGAAGATAAAAGATATTGTAATATTTGTCCTTTTCTACTATTTGTAATTATTTGGCATGCGACGGGAATCATCTCGATTTCTGCTAAAAGATTTGTCCTTCGCCGAGATAGTAGAATATTTTTAAACCGGAGACATGATAATCGATGTATTTTATCCAATTCGGCAGGATTGTCGGTAACGCTGCAAAATAGGGATGCTTAGGCCAAATATCCGCATTTGAGTGTGTCGAGGAGCTTTATTTTATATCAATTGTGGATTAAGATATGTACGATGGAATTTGATCGAACAAAAATAACATTTGCATTCCAGGGGATTCTGGTGTTGGTGGCGGTCGGCATGGTTTTGAAATTTGCCCAGCCGGTGGTGCTTCCCCTGATTATAGCCTGGTTGCTTTCGTATCTCATCGGGCCGGCCGTTAACTTTATGACCCAGAGGAAAATACCCACGACCCTGGCTGTAATCGTAATTCTTATAATTTTGCTTGGTATTTTCTATTTATCCGGCACATTTTTGTATGCTCGGATTTCCGCATTTACAGCAGCATACCCCAAATATCATACGCGTCTAACTGAACTCATCACCGCCGTGACCAGTCGATGGAATTTGGAATTTGATCCGCTAGCCGGCATCAACTGGGGCCAAAATATTGGTCGTTTTCTCGTGACCCTCTCCCAGTCCATTTTTGCATTTGTGTCAACTTTGGTTCTGGTAATCATATTTCTTTTCTTTATTTTATTGGGCAAACCTTACTTCCGATACAAGATTTTAAAATCTTTTTCTGCGCAAAATGCCGATCAGATCAGCCAAATCACCTTCTCGATCACCGCCCAGATCCGACGCTATCTGTCCCTTCAGTTTTTAATTAGCTTTGTTACCGGTGTGCTGGTCTGGTTTGTCCTGCTATTAATTGGCGTGGATTTTGCGGTAACGTGGGGTGCGCTGGCGTTTTTCCTCAATTTTATCCCAACGGTCGGCTCCATCGTAGCCTCCATCCCCCCGATTATTTTAGCGCTGGTACAGTTTTATCCGAGCTTCTGGCCCGGGGTTGTGACCCTAATTCTGCTGGTAACCATACAATTGGGTATGGGCAATGGCATAGCGCCAAAGGTGATGGGCGATCAATTGAATTTAAGTCCGGTGGTTGTATTGCTTTCCCTGTTGTTTTTTGGGTGGCTGTGGGGCATTGTGGGCGCCCTGTTATCGGTTCCGATTGCAGCGGCGATTAAAATTGTCTGCGAAAACATCGAAACCCTTCAACCCATCAGTGTGATGATGGGCTCCGGCAAAATCTATCGGCGCGAGTTTCTGAAATCAAATAAGAGCAACTAGCACCCAATCATCGGGTTTCTGGTCACTTGTCACTGGATTTGGGCAGCTGGTCGCTGCTTGTTAGCTGCGGGGTAATTGTTATCAGGTCCAATTTGAGTGACGTATTATGAGTTAAGGGTTGCGGGTTGGTACATAGTGGAGAGCATAGAACAAAGAGCGTAGCCCAAATTCCAAGATCTAGAATTCAAAACCACAACATTCCGCAATCCGAAATCTGAATTCCGAAATCGAATCAGGCCCACCCGGCCTCTTTCTTTAAAGACCTCAATGTCAAAACCAGGCAGGTTTTTAATGTGTCGTTGACTCCTTGTCCGGTAATTGCGCTGGCCGGATAGGATGGAGCTTTGAGCTGATGGTTGTAGGCCTTCTCCATGTCTTCAATTGACAGCACAGGTATTTCATTGTTGGCGAGGTCCCGCTTATTGTACTGCATTACGAGTGGTATTTTCATAATATTCAAGCCAAATGCATTTAAATTTTGCGCGAGGTCTTTTAATGAAAGAATGTTTTTTTCATGACGAATTTTAAGTGAGTCCGCAACGAATACTAAACCGTCAACTCCTTTTAAAACAAGCTTCCGGGTGGAGCTGTATTTCTGTTGGCCGGGAACCGTGTATAGCTGGACACGAACATCACATCCTTTTATTTTTCCGACTCCCATAGGAACAAAGTCGAAAAAGAGTGTAAGGTCTCCTTGCGTATTTATGGAGACCAGCTCATCGGTCATTAATTTTCTGCTGTTTTTAAAGATATATTCCAGATTGGTAGTCTTACCCCCGCGACCCGGGCCATAATACACAATCTTGCACTCAACTTCCCTTTTTTGCAAATTAATAATGGCCATAAAGTCTGTACCCGGGTATACTCCTTTTAAATAAATTGTAACCTAACTCTTTATTTCATATGTTGAATAAATTGCCAAATTCAGTCAAATTATAGATATTCTCTAACTTTGCTCAAATTACTTTTATTTGATAATTATAAAAACTTGAGTAGAAAATGTCAATCAGGAATGAGAAAACTCAAAAATAACAATAGCTTGGCGAACGGATGATTTTTGCTGCTACCGCTTGCTGATACTAAAAATAAACGCTTCGAAGACTTGTATTCCTGTAAAAACATTTTTCAGAAAAATGGTTTTTTCCTTCCATTTATGCCTGCCGATTCAATTTAATCAAAAAGCGTGGCGGGAAAAAATTCTCGCCACGCTTTTCTAATCTAGTTTCGACTTCAAAGCGTTTGTCGGAGATGCTGTATTATGCCGATAAGTTTGTCGCTCCGTTGTGCAAATGCTATTTTTTATAATCAGAGCTTCTGGAGGCAGGGACATCAGTCTCAACCGCTTCTTTGTCACCGACTCCTAATGCGTTGTCGAGGATGCTGATGGCCTCATCGATTTGCTCTTCAGTAATAATCAAGGGTGGTGCAATTACCATGGTATCATACCAGGAAGCCACATACAGGCCATTTTTCATGGCTTCAGCACCAATTTGTGCCGGCATCAGTGCCTTAACGGCGAATTTCTCAGCCTTGGTGTCAAAGGGTTCTTTGGTTTTGCGGTTCTTAACGATCTCAAGAGCCCAGAAGTGGCCGATTCCTCGTACGTCTCCAACACAAATGTGCTTATCTGCCAACGCATAGAGTCTTTGTTTTAGATGTTCGCTGGCTTTCTGCGGTTTACCGGAATCAAACAATGTCTGGTATTCTTTGACCGCTGCCGGTATAGCGGATATCGCCAATGCATGATACGCATAGGTGTGGCCATGGCAGAAAAGCTCTTCATCGAAAAAATTTGCCACCTTAGCCGAAGTCGCGGTGATGGCCAGTGGCGTATAGGCAGCACTGGCCCCTTTGGCTGTGGTCATAATGTCGGGTGTAACGTTCCAGTGCTCCATAGCAAATGTTTTACCGGTGCGATACCATCCGGACATGACCTCATCGGTAATTAGCAGCACATTGTTTTCATCACAAATTTGCCGCAGGATAGGATAGTATTCCGGCGGTGGTATGATTCTTCCGTTGGTGCCCACCACCGGCTCCACGATTATAGCAGCCACGTTGCCTTCTTCTTTGATCATGTAATCCAGATACCTGGCGCATTGAACCTTACAGTCCGGATAGCTTATGTCGAAGGGACATCGATAGCAGTAGTTGTCCGGTGCAAAAATCACACCCGGCACAGTGGTGCGGGCCAGCTCAGCATACCAGCGGCGTGAATCTCCGGTAGCGGAAATGCTGCCAGCGGTCGCTCCATGGTAGGAATGATAGCGCGAGATGATTTTGTAGGCTGGAAACTTGGACTGACGCACCAGTTTAAATGCCGCTTCATTGGCCTCCGTACCGCTGGTGGAAAAGAATAATTTGGATAATTCTTGCGGCATCACCGAGCGCAACGCCTCAACAGCTTCTATAGCCGCTTCGGTCACAAATCCGGGGGCCACGTAAGGCAGTTTTTCAGCCTGTTTGATGATCGCCTCTGTAACCGCGTTGTTTTTGAAACCCAAATTCGTGCACATCAGCTGGGAGGAAAAGTCGATAAACGGCTTGCCCTTGTCGTTGTAAAAATAAATACCTTCCGCATCGGTGACGAGCATCGGTGTCGACCATGCTTTTTGGCGGCTCCAGGTACCATAGGTATGGTCGGTCAACTCTTTGATCTTGGCTTCTGTAACACTCATTTTTTACTCCTTTGTGTATTCAGTTTTCCCGTTTGCCAGTTGGGCCGTTTGTCCGTCCAGCTTTTTAATGGCTGAAACCAACCGATTCCTCAATTGAAAGTTATGATCGTCCCGCTTGGGCCGATACGTTGCTTTCAACCTGTTGGAATTACAATTCAGACAATTTTATGAGGTGTACGGTGTGCTTTTTGCCGATTGTTTTCAACGCACGTGCCACCTCAGGCAATGCTTTAATTTTTTGCGCGGCTTCCGTGAAATAGCGCTCAGCTCTTTCTTCTAAGGCTTTTGCGGAGTCAAGTGCTTCGGATGTATCCATTGTTTGCGCTCCCTGGCATTCCTCGCAATAGGGTGCTCGGGTAAAATCCCTGATAGGTTCAAGAATCATTTCAGTGACATTTTCCCGGCGAGTTCGCTGAATGGTTTTTATATTTTTTTTTGCGTCGACTGCAAACTGCTCAAACAAGGTTTTAAGCTCTGAACAGGCCGGGTTGTTCGCCGCAGCGGTATAAAACTCATCATCCTGATTTTCCAGTTCCTCGGCGAAATTGAGTATACTTCCAAAATTTTCCAGAGGCATCTTTCTCTCCTAAAAGGTTAGATTATGCCCGAAGGCAAGGCGTGGGAGGCTTTAAAAGCGGAGCATACACGTAGTATGTGAGCATTTTGAAGCGTCCCACAACGCAGCCATCGGCCAAGAGATGATGTTATTTAAATCAGTTTTAGAACCAGCGCTGGATGACTACTTTGGTATCGGTAAAAAATTTAAAAATCTCCTGGCCGTGGGCTTTGATGTCGCCAAACATTGAATTGCCGGCACCCCCAAACGGGAAGAAGCTCATGGGCGCGGCAATACCAATGTTAATGCCGATCATACTGGGTTTTACACGGTATTTAAATTCGCGTGCTGTTGCACCGCTGTTGGTATAAATACAGGCCGCATTGCCAAAGCCGCGCGTATTAATCAAATCAATCACATCATCCAGGTCTTTGCAGCGCACAACGCTGACCACCGGGCCGAAAATTTCCTCCTTGGCAATGGTCATATCCGGTTTGACGTTGTCGAAAATGGTTGGGCCGATGAAAAAGCCATTCGGATATCCTTGCACCTTACAATCCCGTCCATCCAGAATCAGGTCGGCTCCTTCGGCAATGCCTTTTTCAATATAACCCAAAACGCGTTCTTTGTGAGCCGCGCTGACCACCGGTCCCATGGTGGTTTGCTCGTTGAGACCATCGCCGACTCTGACTGCTTGTGCGGCAGCTTTAAATTTTTGAACGAGTTCATCGGCCGCATCCCCGACGGCTGCCAGAATTGCTCCTGAAAGACAGCGTTGCCCGGTGCAGCCGTAATATGAGGTGATCAGCGAAGGCATTCCGGCCTCCAGATTTGCATCCGGCATTACCGCCACTATATTTTTGGCTCCACCCAAAGCCTGGACGCGTTTGCCGGTTTCACCGCAGCGTTGATAAATATATTTGGCCGTCGGAGTAGAACCCACGAAGGATATGCCCTCGATATCCGGGTGGTCAAGAAACCCATTGACCACATCGCGGGATCCGTGAACCATGTTCAGCACGCCTTCGGGAAAACCGATTTCATCGATCACCTCAAATATCTTAGTTTGGGTCATGGGAACTTGCTCGGAAGGTTTGACAATAAAGGTGTTGCCGCAAACGATGGCATACGGCAGAAACCACCAGGCTACCATTCCGGGGAAATTATACGGAACAACGGCCGCGAAAACTCCCATGGGTTGGGGGTAACCCATGCAATCAATGTCCGTGGCGATATCTTCCAATGTATAGCCGCACATCAGCGTGGTTACACCGGTGGCGTGTTCCACGTTTTCAATCATGCGACGCACCTCACCCCGGGCTTCGTCAATTACTTTGCCCTGTTCGGTGGTTAGGACTCGAGCAATATCTTCAAAATTTTCTTCAAAGGCCTCCTTCAAACGGAACAAATAACGGGCACGGGTCAACGGCGGTGTTGTGCGCCAATCCCAATAGGCTTCTTTGGCTGCTTTTACCGCCTGATCCACATCCTCTGCGGTGCCGTAAGCAACCTGGGCGATTTTTTCTCCTAGAGCCGGATTCCATACGTCACCGATAGTTGTGGATTTTGATTCGACCCATTCTCCGTTGATGTAATTTTTCATAACTGGCAGAGACATACCGTAACCTCCTTTGCAAGTTTGCTCAAAAATAAATTACGCTCTATAAAAAGGGATTAGAAATATATTCCTAAGGCGGTTTAGAAATTATTTTCTTTAGCAGATTTCGCTTACTTTAGGCAACTGATATTTTTATGTCAAGGTATGAGAGAAACTTACCAGCCGGTGATGCGTGTATTTAGTGCCTATGTTTGAAAATGCGTACAAAGAAAAGGAGTCGAGAGGATATTCTGCAATAGATCCAAAGGGTGGAGTAGAATGGTATAGCACGATGCGGTAGAAAGGTTGTTGGTAGGATTTGAATACTGAAATGTTGGAATGATGGGCTAAAATTTTAATAGTGAAAACCAGTTTCGAACCTTTAGATTTTGGCCGAAGACAAGGCGTAATATTAGGTTTAGCGGTATGCTTCCGCTATCGGCGGGATTGAGGCCGTTCAATAATGAATGCCGTCAGATTTTAATGTAAAACCGGCAAACGGGCTAACGAGCCAACAGGCAAAGCCTTGTATCACGTGAGCATGTTGAAGCGGATCGCAACACAGCCATCGGCCAAAAAGTAAGAGTTTGAAACCGGTTTTTAGGCGCCGCCGATGCCATACTCCTCCTCACCCATCACGCCCCACACTTTTTTCCATTTATCATTCATCTTCGACATCTTCCCGTCGATTTCAGATTTATCACCACCCCATTCTGCGGGACATTCCCGGGCCAGCGATGCAATACGTTGGTCGAGATCATCGATCATATCTTTCAATTCGGCAACCATGGGTTCGACGTTTTCTTTTTCGGTTCCTGGCAATTTTTCTGATCTACGTATGACATCATAAAGTTTGGCTTTCCAACCGGTAAGTTCACTTCCAATACTTTCACAATAGGATTTTACATCCATATCAATCTCCTTTCATATCAAATCCCAAATACCCAACACAAAAAACAAAATACTTACAGCTAAATTTAACGCCAAATATTCTCATGTCAAACAGGATACCGGAATTTAGCACTGATCCTAAAGCGTGTAACAGGCTATCAACACCGCTATGTAGCCGACTGGTGTGGCCGAAAGAACTTGAATCCAATAAAAGTTTGAAATATAGAATAACTCTTATTCAAATTTGGAAATGATGTCGGAAAAATGAAATTTATTTGGTGGCAAACGGGAAAAAAACCAATGAAAAAATACATGAAATGGATCGTCTTGGGTTTAATCCTTGCTTTTACTATAGGGATTGAGGTCTATAAGGGGGACAAGGGTAAAGTCCCGTGGGCAATTATCTTTGCCGCCATAGTAGTATTCTTTGTTTATAATTTTTGGAAAGATAAGGATAAGGGTAGCAAGAATTGAGGTAAGGTTTTGGAGTTGAAATGTCCGAAATGCGGAATTCCTATCAGCAAAGCAGACACATTCTGCAGCAAGTGCGGAATGCGGATAAGAACAAACAATGGCGACCAGGCACGTGATGATTCATTCAGTTCAGACGCGCTTGCTCTGTTGAAGATGTTGAATGAATTTCGAGCATGGATTGATCAAAGAAAAAAAATGAATATTCGTTTCATGAAGGCTTACAAACAGAGATTAGTGGATGATATGGGCCTATCAATCAGACAATTCAAAGAGAAATACGGCGATACCGAAGAAGGGCAATCAAAACAATTTGAGCTCATTCTGGAAACCTTTGCCAGCTTTAAGCGTCCGATTGCCTTCATGGAAACAAAATTAAGACCATCTGTCGGCATAGGGGTTTGGCAAGAGCGCTGGATGATGGCAAAGACTGTTGAGGATTATTTGAAGGCGTGTTGTCAGGATGCCGATCGTCATATAAATGAACTAAAGCAAACCCTGACCTCTCATTAGGAGATGATGTGGAAATTATTGAAAAAGAAAAGACCATTTCGATCATTGCCGGCCAGCAATCTCCGTTCAAAAAAATATTGGTCGATGCAGGGATTGTGGTTGTTTTTGTGTGGGGAGTTTTTTGCATCCTTGTTATATTTCTTTCCCATGATGTTGGAGAGATATTCCCTTATTTCATTGCCATCACATTGCTCCTCCTCATACCCCTTGTAGCGGGTATTTTGATCAGGCAATCTCGTCATTATGGTGAGATCCTTATTAATGGCGAAAAAAGATTTATCTTCGCTAGAGGGCTTTGGCGTGAGCAGCAAACTTCATTCGATGATATAAAAGAATTTCAGGTTAACAAATATCGTTTCAGAAAGGGCCAATTTCTTTATCGACTCGATGTTGTTCTTGCTTCCGGGAAGCCCCTTCGATTGATCCGGGACGTACCGGACAAGCAATCTTTGCATTCCTTTGGAAGAAAGATGGAGAAATTTGTAAATAAGCCCTTAAACGTAAGTGATTAAATTTTCATATTCTTACATGGCTAAAACGGAGCTCAAAAATATTGATCACGAAAGCGCGAAAATACGAAAAAACGAAAAAATATTCTAATTTCGTGCTTTCCTTCTTTCGTGTGTTCGTGGTTGTACTTATATTTCTGTCACTAAAAGCAAAAATTTTTTAAGTGATAATTAATGAATCCGTAAAAAGTCAAAATATCGATTTATTGTCATTCCGGCGAAAGCCGGAATCCAGTCATTTTAATAGCTTCTGGACTCCGGCGTCCGCCGGAGTGACGGAATTGGGACTTTTTACGAAAGCATCATAATTTAACTGTTTCCTGTCCTTCTAAAAAAAGTGGGGTCCGTTTCGAACCCCACTTCTAAGATAGTATGGCAATAGAGCACCGGTTTGGGATTAACCGGCGTCGGCCCATGCCTTCAATCCTCTTTCTTCCTCAGTTCCGGGAACAATATTATCCAGAACAAGGCCGATGATTCCGGCCACTGCCATTCCGGTGCTTCCAATGGTGGTGACAATGTCACCGAACCACTTTATGCCAACCGGCCATTCGGCACCCAGTGGGAATTTAGCGAAGTATTCCGGCAAACTCAGGCCCATGAAGAAAGCAAATCCGATAATGAATAGATTCCGGGAAGAGGTCATGTCGCAAAGCACCAGATTGGATAAACCTACGGCGGCAATCATGCCGAAAAGGCCGCAGTACATGGCACCAACGACGGGTCCGGGCAGCGTTGTAAAGATGGCGCCGAACTTTGTGATAAAAGCCAGCACAATCATTATGGAAGCTCCCCATCTAACCACGTATCGGCTGGCCACACGCGTCAGACCGATGGCGCCGATATTCTCAGAATAGGTCGTAGAGCCGTTACAGGTCTGGAGCAAACCGGCGATGAAGCAGCCGATCCCTTCGGTTCCCAAACCTCGGCTGATCATGGCGGCCGTGGGTGTGGGTGCTTCACTCATTCGGGCCGCTGCATAGTAGTCGCCAATCGACTCAATCATCGAAGCCAGATAGGCAGCCACCATGGCAAGGATCAGAGCAATTTTAAACTGGGGAAAGCCCCATTTAAACGGAAGGAGCGGTTTGATGCTGATCCATGGAGCTGCGGCCACCTTACTCCAATCAACATAAGCTGGATGTCCGGGTCCGACGATTCCCGCCAGTGAAATGATCGTAGCAATCGCCCAGCCGGTCAGGATCGCAAGAAGCACCGGAAACAAAAGGAATACTCGCGATTTTTTACCTAAAAACTGCGAGTAAATAATCAGGGCAAGGATTGTCAATCCGGCAACCAGCCAGCTGCCGCCCTTTCCATCTGCAAAAGCCACTGGAGCCCCCACCTTGTATAGGGCCAGACCAATCAGGGCGATGGTCGGTCCGATGGTGATCGGTCCCACATATTTCTTTATTTTACCCATGACGCCGGACCACCCCAGAATAATTTCAAAAAATGACGCAATGATGATGGCACCGGTGATTTGCTGGATGGCAATTTCAAAACCCATCCCCTTGCCGACAGTCGCACCAATTATAACAAAGGCCGGCGGCAGAAACGAGAACGATCCGCCCTGGATCACTGGCAGCCTGTTTCCGATGGTTGACTGCAGCCAGGTTGTGATTCCCGAACACAGAAAAATGGTCGAGATAAGAAGGGCCGTTTCACCAGGGGGCATTTTCATGGCACCGGCCAAAAGAATGGGAATCAAAACTGTCGCGCCAAACATTGTCAAATAGTGTTGGATCCCAAGAAAGATACTCTCACCCATCGGTGGCTTGTCATCAATGGTATATATGATCCACCTTTTTTCTTCAGCCATTCTAACCTCCTTTCGATGTTTCCTGAATTAAATGTGTTATGTTAATAAATAAATGCCTCACCTCCTTTTGCCTAATATTATATTTTCACGCAAAGCAGCTAAGCTCGCTAAAGCTGCACATCAGAGGATAAATGATTCAGATTCCTCTGAAAATCCTAAGTTTGCTGGCGCCGTTATCAGCCTTAATTTTTTTCTTTCTTATCGATACTGGCCTACTGTTTGCGTCAACTCGGTATACATATCCGGTCGTAGATCCCGAAAAAACTGCCAGCCGTCTCTCACCTCCCTAATTTGCTCGAGATCAAGGTCAGCGATGACCACCTCATCTTTATCCTCACTGCCTTTAACGATAAGTTGGCCGCGCGGGTCAACGAAATAGCTGGAGCCGTAGAATTTGCCGAATTCCCATGGTTTTTCAAGTCCGATGCGGTTGTTGGCACCGATAAAAACGCCGTTGGCAACCGCCTGGGCCGGCTGCTCGAGTTCCCATAAATACTGGGATTTACCTGCGGTAGTCGCTGAGGGGTTAAAGAGGATTTCAGCTCCCTTCATGGCCAGAAGGCGGGCACATTCAGGGAAATGCCGGTCATAGCAGATATAGATACCGATTTTCGCATAGGCTGTTTCAAATACGGGAAATCCTAAATTTCCCGGCTTGAAATAGAATTTTTCCCAGAATCCCGGCCAGGTGTGGGGAATATGTACCTTTCTAAATTTACCCAGGTACGTACCATCTGCATCAACCACGGCGGCCGTGTTGTAATAGACACCCTCGATTTCCATCTCGTAAACCGGAATGATCATGACCATCTGATATTTTTTGGCATACGCCGTCAATCGCTCGATGGTCGGTCCCGGAACCGGTTCGGCATTCGCGTACCATTTGATATCCTGTTCGGCACAAAAGTATGGACCGTAAAATAATTCTTGCAGACAGAGGATTTGGACCCCCTTGCCGCCTGCCTCTTCAACGAGCGGTATATGTTTTTGAACCATGGCTTCCTTAATTTCGGCCGGTGTCCCATCGTGTTTTGCATTGGAAGCCTGGATGTGGGCACATTTAACGATTCGAGACATTTCTATTTCCTCCCTCTTTATGTTGGCATCTTTATATATTGGCATCGCCACTAGCCGTCAAGTGTTTTATGAAAAAGTAAAATATAGTGAATAATTTTAGGTATTCCATAGGTTATCAATTGACAATTTCAGGTAAAAAGCGTAAATTTTCACTTTATTTTGAAATATGACCACGACCACTGCTATCCGGAAACTAAACGCTTCAATTTCTATCAAGGAGGAAAAACAGTGAGTAGTGCAGATAAATTTAAGGAAATGCGCAAAGGCTTTGGATTGGCCCAGGCAGTTGCCGAAGCCGATCGCTGCCTTCTTTGCCACGATGCCCCATGTTCGGAGGGCTGCCCGGCCGACACAAAACCGGCTGAATTTATTCGCAAGCTTCGTTTTAAAAACATTACCGGTGCGATTCGGACGATTAAGCAAAACAATATTTTGGGCGGTGCCTGCGGCGTTTTGTGTCCGACGCATCGGCTGTGCGAGGAAAAGTGCAGTGCGATGTTTAAATCTCAAAACCGGCCTGAAGGGGCCGAACATCCGATTCAAATCGGCATGATCCAGCGGTTTCTCGTTGAGCATGGCTGGGAGAGAGGTTTTAAGGTATTTGAAAAGGTTGCGCCCAGAACGGAAAAAGTTGCCGTTATAGGATCCGGTCCGGCCGGTTTAAGCTGTGCCGCCGAATTGGCCAAGGACGGTTACCAGGTAACGGTGTTCGAAGCCCGACCGGAGCCGGGCGGAGTTTTGCGATACGGTGTTGTATCCTACCGATTTGATATCAACTTTCTCGAACATGAGATGCAGGATATCAAAGCCCTGGGCATTGACTTCCAGTGCAATTCTCCGATCCAAGGAGAGAAAGGCGCTGAAAAACTTCTAAAGGACGGCTTCGATGCAGTGTTTCTTGGACCCGGGCTCTGGGATGCCGCGACCATTAAAGCCCAAGGCCAAGAGATCGATGGGCTGTTCTCATCGGTGGATTATCTGGCTGCCTTGCGTGACGGTCGATTTGAGGAAATTGAAAAAAAAATCAAGGGTAAAACGGTTGCGGTTATCGGCGGCGGATCGGTGGCGATGGATTGTGTGGAGTCCGCTGTCAAACTTGATGCCAAAGATGTTTATCTGATCTACCGACGATCTTTTACCCAGATGCCGGCGGAACCGGACGAGCGTATCGAGGCCCAGGAAGCCGGGATTCACTTCCTGCTGCTGAACCAGCCGGTGGATTATGTGAGCGATGAAAAAAATAAACTCACGGGCATCAAACTGGTCCGCACCCGCTTGGGTGATCCCGACGAGTCGGGTCGCAGAAGACCCGAAGCCATTGAAGGCTCTGAATGGGTCATGGATGTGGACATTGTCATCGAGGCCATCGGCAACAAGGCTCCGGCAGAATCTCCCCAGTGGTATCCCAATGTTGAAGTGAATAATAAACGATTGGTAAAGGTGAATCCCGACACCGGCCAGACTTCAGTTGAGGGTATTTTTGCCGGCGGAGATATCGTCCGCGGGCCGGCCCTTGTTGTGACCGCTGTCCAGGATGGCAAGGTAGCTGCCCGGGCCATCAAGGAATTCTTGGCAAAGTAAGGTTCAAAGGTTCAAGGTTCATGGGTTAATGAAGGTTAACAAAAGAAAAGCAACCCTGAACGGTGAACTCCGAATCCCTGAACCTACCAGAACCTCTGAACCCAGAACCTTGAAGCTCTGAACCTTTTATATAGGAGGCAATATCGTGGTGAACAACGTCGATCT
>Ga0209536_100007525_pt1 | contig 16505 bp, 14 predicted proteins | sample DeeMarSeWOR28_12_FD_187461 | JGI IMG/M metagenome (GOLD analysis project Ga0209536, IMG submission 187461) | Marine sediment microbial communities from White Oak River estuary, North Carolina - WOR-2-8_12 (SPAdes) (version 2) | ecosystem: Environmental > Aquatic > Marine > Intertidal zone >... | reverse complement strand
AGTCAAATATATTGTTTTTTATAGCTATTTAAAAAATTATTTAAAGTGACAGCTCTCCTTTCCTCAATGCTTCAACAGGAGATAATCTTGATGCTTTTTTAGCAGGTAAAGCAGCAGCAAGAACTGAAAGAGAAACAGGTAAAACTAACGCTATTAAAATTGATAACCAATTAATAATAAAACCAACTTTTAGTTGAGTACCTGAAATAAATTCTACGCTTAATCCATACCAATTAACAAGATACATAACAATAAGTGAAAATAAAATACCAAGAAGCCCTGCAATAAAACCAATAATCAAACCTTGATATAAAAATATTCTAAAAACAATCCTGTCTCTAGCACCAAACGCTTTAAGCGAACCAATCTCTCTTGTTTTACGCATAATAATAGAATCCATAACATATTTTATAGCAGCACCACATAAAAACAAAGTAACAATAATACTGCCCCAAAGCATAATTGTGATAACATCCTGCATAGAACCCGCTATATAAATTAAAAAGTCATGCCAACTATAAATTTTCAAAAAAGGTACAACATTTTTTACTTCTTCCTTAACATAATCTGCATAACCAAGTGGATTTAACGAGTGTATAGGTTCAGGTGCATTTACTATAACAACATCTCCCCTATTACGATCAATCACAATAGGATTATATCCTCTGAAAGTACCAATACCAGGAATATACCAATCTTTACCAGTTACTTCCCCATATCTTTTTATTTCCCTTAAAGAATCAGCATGCATAAACCAAATTAAAGCATCTAATGTTGGGGTGCCACTTTCATATAAACCTATTACCTTAACCATTATACTTGCATAACTTGTTTCCCTACTTGAAACACTTAAAGTAATAGAAAATGTTTTTCCAATATCAACAGAAGGATGTATTTTTGCAGCAGACGCCCCAACTATTATCGGATAAGGTTTTTCATCTCCAAGAAGTTTTTCACCAGTTCCATATGTAAAATCAGGTAAATTGCCCGGTCCTTTAATTTCTATATATAATGGAGTATGTCCCCTTAAAATAGGATCATCGTCCTCAAAAAATCTACCTTTTACAATTTTATTTGCTATTCCTGAAATGCTGTTGTCTTTTTTTGGATCAATGCCTTGAATAGTACAACCATCTACAACCTCCCCTACAGTACCTAGTCCATAAGTTCCTTGGGCTGTAACCCTAATAGTAGCTTTATAATTCGGAAGATTTTTTTCAATTCTTCTGACTATTTCCCCTGCGTTTTTTAGCTCAAGTTCTGTACCATAAAGATCTCTAATATTACTATTTTTATCAACAATAGCCGCATCTGAAGTTACAAGTTTAGTAGTATCATCAACGACTTGCATCATATAATTTAAATAAGCATTTTCTAACATAAAAGAAGTCATTGTAAGAGCAATTACCAAAACAATTATTGTATAAATTCTCTTATGATCCTTTAGTTCACCAAGCGCTAAAATACTACTAACTCCCACTTTTATTTACCTCTTTGATTTTACCAAGTTTTTTAATACTTTATTCAAATTTTTTAAATCCCCTTTGGTGTCCCCAACTATTTTCCCGTCTTTCAAAGCAACGGTTCTTTTTCCATAACGTGCAATATTCATATCATGAGATACAAACACAGATGTTACATTCTTTTTATCATTCATTTTTACTAAAAGACCCATAATCTCTCTGGAGCTTTCAGAATCCAATGCTCCTGTTGGCTCATCAGCTAATATAACAACAGGGTCATTAATTAAAGCTCTTGCTATAGCAACTTTTTGCTGTTCACCACCAGACAAATGTATTCCCTTATGATTAATACGATGAATAATTCCAACCTCTTTTAACAAAATTTTTGCTTTTTTTTCTAAAATTTTTTGTTCCTTTCTCATTATTAAACCAGGTAAAATGACATTTTCTAAAACAGTTAAACGAGGAATTAAATTATAACTTTGAAAAACAAAACCAAGTTTTTCTCCTCTAAATAATGCTATTTCCTTACCACTAATTTTTGTCGTATCTTTTCCATCTATGTATAAAATTCCAGAAGATGGCCGGTCTAAAAGACCCATACAATGCAAGAGCGTTGATTTTCCACTTCCAGACGGACCAACAATTGAAACAAATTCTCCAGGAAAAATTTTTAAAGAAACGCCATCTAAAGCATTAACTAAAAGTCCATACTCGTTATATTTTTTAGATAATTCTTTAAGTTCAATAATTGGAACATTTTTATTCATAAATCTTTTTTTAATATTTATAACTAATATAAATATTTAATGTTTAATAATAATAAATTTTTTAAATTTTAATAAAAGAAAAGTAAGGAATTTTCTACCCCACATAATGAGACATTCCTCTTTCATCCTCTTTCTTTTCATTTTCTTTTGCATCAAAGACATCAATTAACAATATAACATGAAGAGGGACAATCCTTATCTTGCCTGTCATTTCTCCATGACTTTTACCTAGCTCCATTAAAAGACCTGTTTCGTCAACACCTATTGATATAAAACCTCTGAAAATACCTTCGGTTTCAAGTAAAATATCTCTTCCTCCAAGAGAAGTTATCTTATAAACAGATCCTTCAGTTAATTCCATTTTTTTATTTTTATTCATTTTTTTACCTACCTTTGTTTTTCAATAAGATTTTGTAAATGCTCAACAGTCTTTCCATAATTTTCAATAGCAACTTTTAAATGAGCTTCAACAAAGTTCCAAGCTTTTTGAATATTTCCATATCTTAAACGATATGCTTTTTTATTTTGCTTTGTATTTTCATCAAAAACCTGGGTTTCTTCAAGAATATCAAAACCTTTTAGTTTATTTAAATGTCTATATATTGTAGGTTTAGATGTTTTTAATTTTACAGAAATTTCATCAACAAACCAAGCTTTCATAGGATGCTTTAAAAAAAATTCATTAAAAATTTTATAAGGAATTTCAGGATCAGAACCTTTTGACAAATAACCTATCTGCTCAAAAAATTTTTTTGCAACAATATCTGCATCATCCTCCCCAATTAAAGGGGTATTACTCACTACTTGCATTTCAAATTTCATAAGACTAATCTCTCCAAACGATAATACAATAATTAATTTATATTATTTACTTAACTATGAAAAGGAAAAAAGATAAATAAGTATATTAAAAACCTTAAATTATAAAATATGTAAGTATTTATCTGTCTCCCATTTTGTAACCTGCATTCTATATTCATTCCACTCATTTTTCTTTACATGTAAAAAATTTTCAAAAATATGATCCCCTAATGTTGTCTTAACAAGTTCACTTTTTGACATAAAAGAAAGTGCATGACCAAGACTTTCTGGTAATTGATCTATACCATATTTTTCTCTTTCCTTTTCAGAAAGAGCGTATATATTTTGTTCAACAGGTTCGGGAGATTCTAATTTTTCTTCGATTCCCTTTAATCCAGCAGCTAGCATTACAGAAAAAGCAAGATACGGATTACAAGAAACATCAGGATTTCTTAGCTCACATCTGGTACTTTTACCACGCTTTGAAGGTATACGAATAAGTGCACTACGATTACGATTAGCCCAAGAAATATATGTTGGTGCTTCATATCCTGGAACAAGTCTTTTATAAGAATTTACAGTTGGGTTTATTACTGCACAAATTTCTTTAATATATTTCAAAAGACCTGCAATAAACTGATAAGCAACATCACTTAATTGATACTGGTCATTTGGATTAAAAAATGCATTTTCACCATCGTATGTAAAAAACGATTGATGAGTATGCATACCTGATCCGCATAACCCAAAAAAAGGTTTAGGCATAAAGGAAGCATGTAAATTATGTTGTGATGCAATAACTTTAGTAATATACTTTAAAGTAATTACCCTATCCGCTGTAGTAATTGCATCAGCATGATTAAAATTAATTTCGTGTTGGCCCGAGGCAACTTCATGATGAGAAGTATATGTTTTTATACCAAAAGCTTCTAATGCAATGGATATATCTGCTCGTACTCCCTCTGCCAGATCGCGATGAGATAAGTCAAAATAACCTGCAGAATCATTTGGAATTAATGTAGCATCATCACCATCTTTTTTAAATAGAAAAAATTCACATTCAGGTCCTGTATTGAATATATATCCTAACTTTTTTGCTTTATTTACAATTTGTTCTAAAACAAATTTTGTATCACCTGCGAATCTTTTACCATTAGGGTCATAAATATCACAATTTAGTTTTGCTGTTTTTCTTTTTTCTATATACTCAGGTATAATTACAAAACTATTTGCATCTGGTTTTGCTATTATATCTGATTCTTCAATAGTTGCATAACCATCAATTGAAGAACCATCAAAGGGTATGCCATAATCAAGAGCTTCTTCAAGTCTATTAGGTGGGATTACAATGTTCTTGGGCACTCCGAGAATATCTACAAATTGTAATCTAATAAACAATACCTTTTCTTTTTTTGTAATACTTAAAATTTCATCTTTAGAAAGATTTTTGTTCTCCATCCTTTATCCATCCTTATTAAAAATTTGAATTGAATTATATCAACCATATGATTTATGTATATTAAAAACTAATTAATTTTTAAAATATCAAAATATAAAAAACTTTAATTTCACATTCTTATGATAGCAAGTTTATTATAGGGGATATTATTACGGTGACTACCAAATATTAGGAGATATCTTATGGATAAAGACATTGAATCGTTTATGGAAAATATAGTTGCAAAAAACCCTAATGAAAAAGAATTTCATCAAGCTGTACAAGAAGTGGCAGAAAGTATTATGCCATTTATTAATAAAAATCCAAAATACAAAAAAGCAAAAATTCTTGAAAGAATTGCAGAACCTGAAAGAGTTGTAATGTTTAGGGTGCCTTGGGTAGACGATAGTGGTGAAATCCAAATAAATCGTGGATATAGGATTCAAATGAATAGCGCAATTGGTCCATACAAAGGCGGCCTTCGTTTTCATCCAAGCGTTAATCTTAGCATTTTAAAATTCTTAGCATTTGAACAAGTTTTTAAAAATAGTTTAACAACTTTACCAATTGGGGGTGGTAAGGGAGGTTCAAATTTTGATCCTAAGGGAAAATCAGATAACGAAGTTATGAGGTTCTGTCAAAGTTTTATGTCAGAGCTTTATAGGCATATTGGCCCAAACACAGATGTTCCTGCTGGGGATATTGGTGTTGGTGGCAGAGAGATCGGTTACTTATTTGGGCAATATAAAAAAATTAGAAATGAATTTACTGGAATACTTACTGGAAAAGCTCTTAATTGGGGCGGGAGTCTAATACGACCTGAAGCAACAGGTTATGGATGTGTGTATTTTGCAAATGAGATGTTGAAAACTAAAAAAGAGACGTTAAAAGATAAAATATGTACAGTCTCCGGGTCAGGAAATGTAGCTCAATATACTGTTGAGAAATTAAATCAACTAGGTGCAAAAGTTGTAACTTTATCAGATTCGACAGGCATGATATATGATCCAGATGGAATAGATGATAAAAAACTTGCTTATATTATGGAACTAAAAAATATTAAACGTGGTAGAATAAAAGAATATGCAGAAAAATATGGTGTAACTTATGAAGAAAGAAAAAGACCTTGGCATATAAAATGTGATATGGCTTTTCCATCTGCAACTCAAAATGAAATAAATAAAAATGAAGCAAAAATGCTTGTTGACAATGGTTGTATATGCGTTTCTGAGGGTGCAAATATGCCAACTGAACCAGAGGGAATTGAAATATTCCAAAATGAAAAAATACTATACGGTCCTGGAAAAGCAGCAAATGCTGGAGGAGTTGCTACAAGTGGTCTTGAAATGTCACAAAATAGCTTAAGAATGAGTTGGTGTCGAGAAGAAGTAGATGAGAAACTTCAGTGGATTATGAAAAATATTCACGAAAACTGTGTTAAATATGGTAAGAATGGAAATTACATTAATTATGTTAAAGGCGCAAATATAGCAGGATTTGTAAAAGTCGCAGAAGCAATGCTCGATCATGGAATTGTTTAAAACAATTCCTTTTTTGATTTTACTACCAAAAATTCTTATCAGAGTAATATATTTAAGTGAAAATAGTTTTCTATGAAAAATGAAGAAAAGTATTGTCTTGACATACCATCAATTGATATCACAAATAATGAATATGATTTTGCGATTCAGGTTTTTCACAAGTTAATGCCCTTTAAAGTAAGAGAGATTCTTCTAGTATCAAGCCTATATGATGCATTTATTATTGAAGAAGAAGGTTTAATATCTGAGATGGTTATTGAAGAGTATAGACATCTTCTTCTTAGTTCTCCTCCACGAGTTACACATGTACAGTCCGGACAAGAAGCTCTTTCTAAGGTTAAAACACAAAAATATGATCTAGTTATAACAATGTCTAAAAATATTGGCATAAATCCATTTGAATTTGGTAAAAAAATAAAAAGCCAGTGTAAGGATCTTCCAGTAATACTTTTAGCTACCGATACTGCTGATTTACATTATTGTCAAGATAATATGGATAAAGAAGGCATCGATAAATCCTTTTATTGGTATGGAGATACCAGTCTTTTTATTGCTATAGTAAAATATGTTGAAGATAAAATAAATGTTAAATATGATACAATAAACGGTAATGTGCAAGTTATTATTGTTACAGAGGATTCAATTCGTGATTACTCTATACTTTTACCTGTTATTTATAGTGCTTTTGTACAACAAACACAAATATCTATTTCTGAAGATTTAAACGAAATGCAGAGACTTTTACGCAGGAGAGCACGCCCCAAAGTTCTTTTAACTAATAACTATGAAGAAGGAATTAAACTTTATAAGAAATATAAAAAGAATATTTTGGGAGTAATTTCTGATGTAAAATTTTATAAAGAGGGAAAAATAAAACCATATGCAGGTCATGAGTTTATACGTTTTATAAAAAATGACAATCCCTTTATTCCATCTATGCTACAGTCATCTGATGAAAAAAATCGTAAAAAATCTGAGGAAATTGGAGCATTTTTTATCCATAAAAATTCACCAACATTAATGCAGGATTTCGAACATTTTCTTCTTAAACATTTTGGTTTTGGAGATTTTACTTTTCTATTACCAAAAAAACCACATAAAAAAGATAAAACTGATAAATATTACCATAAACAAACCATTGAAATAGCAAAGGCATCAAATCTAAAAGAATTTGAAGATATGCTTCAAAAAATACCAATCGAATCTATAAGATTTCATGCAAGTAGAAACGATTTTTCAAAATGGTTAATGGCCAGATGTGAATTTAAACTAGCAATGAAATTAAGACCACAAAAAGTATCTGATTTTAAAACTCTTGATGAGATGAGAAAATATTTAATTAAAGTTTTTAATGAAAGTCGTCGAGATAGACAACTTGGTGTTATGACAGATTTTAAACAACAAAAATTTGAATTCGAATCAACTTATACAAAAATTGGAGGGGACTCTTTAGGAGGTAAAGGAAGAGGAATAGCTTTTATCAGGACGCTTTTGTCTCGATACAATATTCAGGAGAAATATAAAGATGTAAGAATTACAGTCCCCAGCACTGTTGCAATTGGTACTGATGAATTTGACAAATTCATGATAAATAATAAATTATATGATAAATTAAGAAAAAAAGAAAATGCTTCAGATGAAGAAATTGCAAAATTATTTTTAAAGGCAAAAACACAGGATGATTTAAAGAAAAAGCTAAGAATAATTTTAAGAAATTTTTCAAAACCCTTAGCAGTTAGATCCTCAAGTCTTTTAGAAGACTCGCAAAACTATCCCTTTGCGGGTATGTATTCAACATATATGCTTCCAAATAACCATGAAAATATTGAAAAGCGACTTAAACAACTTTGCCAGGCTATAAAACTAGTTTATTCATCAATATTCTATATAGATGCAAAAGCCTATATCGAATCAACATCTGCTAAAACTGAAGAGGAAAAAATGGCTGTAATAATACAAGAACTTGTTGGTACTAATCATAATGGAAAATTCTATCCAACTTTTTCAGGTGTTGCACAATCATTTAATTATTATCCTGTGTCTTATCAAAAAAGAGAAGAGGGAATTGTAAGCATTGCAGTTGGTTTAGGATATTCTGTTGTTGGCGGTGAAAAAGTATTTCGTTTTTCACCATATCACCCTGAGATTATCCCTGAATTTTCATCCCCTGATCTTATCCTTGAAAATACTCAAATAAAAGTATATGTGCTTAATATGTTAGAAAAAGACTTCACTTTATCTGAAAAAGAATATGAAACAATTAAAAAAGTTCATATCTCAGAGATTGCAAAAGACAATACACTGAATTATATTGCTAGTACCTATGATAAAAACGATGCAATGATTAGAGATACCTTTGTTAAAGAAGGGCCTCATCTAATAACATTTGCAGGAATATTAAAATATGGTGTTTTTCCTCTTGTAAAAATTCTCAAAGATATTCTTGAAGCCGGATCGAAAAGCATCGGAAGTCCAGTTGAAATCGAATTTGCAGTTAATATTGATCCTGAAAATAAAGAAAAACCCCTTTTTTCAATTATACAAATAAGACCTCTTATTATTTCTCAAGAAAAATCACAAATAACTTGGAACGAAAAGGAAATTGATAAAGACAAAATCTTAATTTACTCAAATAATGCACTTGGAAATGGAATTATTAATGTAATTAAAGATATACTATATGTATTACCAGAAAAATTTGATTCGGCAAAAACTATTGAAATTGCCAAAGAAATCGGTGAAATTAATAAAACCCTAAAAGATAGACCTTATTTATTAATTGGACCTGGAAGATGGGGGACACAAGATAGGTGGCTTGGTATACCTGTTCAATGGGGAGAAATATCAAACGTAAAAGTAATAGTAGAAACAGCCCTTGAAGATTTTAATGTCAAACCAACTCAGGGAACTCATTTCTTTCAAAATATAATTTCACGTGGTATAGGATACATAAATATAACCTTAAAGAAAAATGAAAGTAATATAGACTGGAATTGGATTAACAATCAAAAATTTGAAAAGAAATTAAATTTTGTTAAGCATATTAGTCTAGTAAAACCATTAACCGTTAAATTAAATGGGAAAAATGGCCATGGTTTAATTCTTAAACCTTAATAAAAAAATAGATCTTATTTTTAAGAGAAAGTTATAAAAAAGCACTTTATTACAGGTATTCACTATTATTCCTAAAAGAAGTGAGCAAATGTATGAAATACTAGAAAAAAAGATAATGTCAGAGACAGTAAAACTGATGAAAATAAAAGCGCCTCTTGTTGCTAAAAAAGCTGTAGCTGGCCAATTTATTATTCTTAGAATAGATGAAAAAGGTGAAAGAATACCTTTAACAATTGCAGATTATGATAGAGAAAAAGGAACAGTTACAGTTATTTTTATGGAAGTTGGAAAAACAACTAAACAACTAGGTGCTCTTAAAAAGGGAGATATGCTTTTAAATTTTGCAGGTCCACTTGGTAGGCCTTCTGAGATTGAAAAGTATGGAATTGTTGTATGTATTGGTGGAGGTGTAGGTATTGCTCCACTATATCCGATTATTAGAGAATTAAAAAAAGCTGGAAACTATGTTATTTCAATTCTTGGTGCTAGAAATGAAAAGCTCTTAATGCTTGAACAAGAGATTGATTCATTAAGTGATGAGTTACATATATGTACAGATGACGGCTCAAAAGGAAGGAAAGGATTTGTAAGTGATGTTTTACAAAAATTAATTGATGAAGGTAAAAAAATCAATATTGTTTGGGCTATAGGCCCAGTTATTATGATGAAAGTTGTTGCAAATCTTACAAAAAAATATAATATAAAAACTATTGTCAGTCTAAATCCTATAATGGTTGATGGAACTGGTATGTGTGGGGGTTGTCGTGTTTCAGTTGGTGAAGAAACCAAGTTTGCCTGTGTTGATGGTCCTGAGTTTGATGGTCATTTGGTTGATTTTGATAATCTTATGCTTCGTAATCGCAGATTTATTTGTGAAGAAGAAAAATCATGTAAAATTGCAGGTGTATAAAAATGGCAGTACAAAAGACAAAACATCAAATGCCTGAGCAAAAACCAAAAGAGCGTATTAAAAATTTTAATGAAGTTCCTTTTGGTTATGATCAAAAAACTGCTATTGAAGAGTCAAAGCGCTGTTTACAATGTAAAAATAGGCCATGTGTCGAAGGATGCCCAGTTGAAATTGACATTCCTGATTTTATTAAGCAAATTGCAGAAGGAAAAATCGATAAAGCTGTAGAGGTTTTAAAATCAAAAACAAGTCTTCCTGCAGTTTGTGGACGGGTTTGTCCATATGAAAATCAATGTGAAGGTAAATGTACTCTTTTAAAGATTGGTGAGCCTGTAGCAATAGGCCGTCTAGAACGCTTTTTAGCTGATTATGAGCGGAAAAAAGAAATAAAAATCCCCAATATTGCTAAATCAACAGGTAAAAAAGTAGCAGTTGTTGGTGCAGGTCCTGCGGGTCTAACGTGTGCTGGAGATTTGGCTAAAATGGGTCACAAAGTTACTGTTTTTGAGGCGCTTCATGATCCAGGCGGAGTTTTGATGTATGGAATTCCAGAATTTCGTTTACCAAAAGAAATCGTAAAAGCAGAAGTAAATTATATATCAAAACTAGGTGTAGATATTAATTACGATGTTGTAGTTGGTAAAACAATTACAGTAGATGAACTAATGAATGAATTTGATGCAGTTTTTATTGGAACTGGAGCAGGTCTACCTAGATGGTTGAGAATTCCAGGGGAAAACCTAGATGGAGTATACTCTGCAAATGAATTTTTAACTCGAGTTAATATGATGAGAGCATATGATTTTCCAAACTATGATACACCTGTTAAAATTGGAAAAATAGTAGCTACTTTTGGTGCCGGAAATGTTGCAATGGATTGTGCAAGAACTTCTTTAAGACTTGGTGCTGAAAAATCATACATTATTTATAGAAGATCAGAAAAAGAAATGCCTGCACGTATAGAAGAAATCCATCATGCCGAAGAAGAAGGCGTAATTTTCGAACTTCTTACAAATCCAGTCAAATTTATAGGTGATGAAAAAGGAATATTAAAAGAAGTAGAATGTCTAAAAATGGAGTTAGGGGAACCTGATGAATCAGGAAGAAGAAGACCAGTTCCAATAAAAGACTCAAATTTTAAGATAAAAATTGATACTGCCTTAGTTGCAATTGGTCAAAGTCCTAATCCCCTGATTCCAAGTAACGTTAAAGGATTAAAAATTGGAAAACATGGAAATATTGAAACAGATCAAAACGGAAGAACAAATATACCTGGTATTTTTGCAGGCGGCGATATTGCAACTGGGGCCGCTACTGTAATTCTTGCAATGGGTGCAGGAAAAAAAGCAGCGCGAGCAATTGATCAATATATTAAGTCTAAGAAATGATATTTATAAAAAAAAAATTGTTTAATAAAACACTTCTATAAGTAGGAAAATTTGGAAAATAATTATCATAAGACGAGTACCAGTTCTTTCATATTTCTCAAAAGCAGCCCAAATTTTTTCCTCATCATTTTTTATAACTACTCTATATGTTAAAAACCAAGTGAATAATAACGAAAACGCAAAAATTCCTCCGCCTACTAAATAGAGGGGGCCAAAAACTTTTGGAACACCTAGTCCTGTCCAGTCAAATGCAGGTAACAAATACACAGGAACAAATAGAATGTAAAAAAATAAAGCAACATACATAGAATTTTTTCTACCAATATTTACAGGCATCGTCTTAAAACCTGCTTTTAAATCACCTACATAGTCACCTGCGTTAACCATTATTTCCCTACCAATCTCCTGTATAAAAATAGCAAAAGCTAGTAGAAACATTATAGTAACGTCATTTGGAAAAACCGCAATAGATCCCCAATAGGGAATTGCACCAACACCAAGAGCAACTGCTAAATTACCAAAGATACCATGATACTTACCATAGTGGTTATAATATAATCCTATTAGTACAATTATAACTGTTAAAACCCCACAATTTATGTTTAAAACACCATCTTCTCTAATATTTACAAAAAGTGCAATTAATATAGATAAAAGCATTAAGATAATACCTATTGCACTAGCTGTTTTTGTTTTAATAACTCTTTGTGGTAATGGTTTATGTGGTCTATTAACTTCATCTGATTTTAAATCTGTTACATCATTATGAATCATTAAACCTGATGAAAGAAATGCTGCACCAATTACAACCATTAAAATTTGAAAAACAGAAAGTTCTGTATCTACATAAGCAGCAGTGTTCAAAGCACCAACAAATGCTCCCAAACAACTGATAAAAACTATTGGTGGACGAATTATTCTTATCCATGCCTCAAGTTTTTTCATGCAATGTAATATAATAATGGTGTAGATTAGTTTTATGGATTAAAAAATATTCGCTATATAAATATATGGCCGTCTTTATATTCAATCATAATAAATGCTCTGGAAAAAAATAAAAAATTATCTGAAATTAGCGAGGATACATTCAGCCGTTTTATCAGGTGTTGCACCGGTTTGCATTGCAGCATCAACAGGACTAAATGTTACAATATTTCACTATATTGAGCTTTTTATTATTGGTTTGTTGGTTCATACCTACTTTTTTGTGTTAAATGAAATAAGAGATATAGAATTTGATAAAAAATCTAAAGATTTATCTCAAAAACCATTACTTGATGGTTCGATAAATATTAAACAAGCATATTATCTTGTTATATTATCAGTGGTTTTAGTACTGTTTTTAACATTTATTTTCTTTTATGACCGATTATACATATTATTAATTGTTAGTCTTGCAGCGTTTCTATTTGGTGGATTGTATGATGTATATGGAAAAAAACTACCACATGCTGATTACTTAACGGCTCTAACGGTATTTTTTATGGCTTTATATGGTGGTTTTTCTGTAACAACAGAATTGGGATTTTTTTCATATATAATTATTTTACTTGCATTTTTTCAAATGTTAATAAACAATATAATCGCAGGTTTAAAAGATGTAGATCACGACTTTATTGCTGGTGGATTAAGTACGCCTATAAGAATGGGCGTCAAAGTTGAAGGAGAATTTTTTCTAGTATCAAAACGTTTTTTTGCATATATTACTTCACTTAAAATAGTGCATATATCTTTGACAATTTTACCATTTACTTTAAATCTTATAGTATATGAAAACTGGCAAGTCTATATGGTTTTAATACTAATTTTTATAGCTGTTGTTTTCATGATTCGATTTCTAACAATAAAAAAATTTGAAAGAGAAAAAATCATGCGCGCTATAGGATTTCATGAGATGTTTGCATTCATGGTAATTCCATTTATGCTATATGGTTTAATCGGTACTTTAGCTACATTATTTCTAGTTATTTTTCCTGCGATATGGCTTGGTATATTTTTGATTATTATGTATGATAGATTAATGCCAGCAATATAGATATTTAAAAGTGATGAAATATGAATTTGATGAATAATATAATTGGGTATCTTCAGTTAATTAGACTTCAAACTGCGGCTACAACAGCATTAACTCCTGTTATCGGTGGTCTAATTATGGGTCAAAACGATATTTTTCTTCTTTTTATTCTATTTCTTATTGGTTTTTTATATCATATTTATGGGTTTGTATTAAATGAATATGTTGATATTGATGTTGATAAAAAATCTGCAGATTTAACAAAAAAACCACTGATTAGTGGTTTGGTACCAAAAAAACATGCATTATTTATTGCAATTTTTTCTAGCATTTTTGCTTGTTTTCTAACAATTTTTTTCTTTTTTTCTGTTCTACCAATTTTATTTTTGGTTTTTGCTTTATTATTAGGAGGAGTTTACGATATTTTTGGTAAAAAAATACCTGGTTTAGACTTTGTTTTAGGCTTTGGATTCTTTTTTCTTTGTTTAATGGGTTCAAGCACTATTACCTATGATTTTACAATTTTAACTTATATTATTTGTTTAATTTACTTTATTCATATAGCTTTTAATAATTCAGTGGAAGGCGGTCTTAAAGATGTTGATCATGATTACTTAGCAGGTGCGAAAACCTTAGCGACAAAAATGGGGGTTTCCGTAAAAAATGAAAAATTAAAAATTACAAAAAAATTTGTAGTTTTTTCATTTATTCTAAAACTAATTTTCATTTGTTTGATTATATTATTATGTATTCAATCAGAAATTAATTTATTTGTTTATGAAAAAAATACATTATATATTATTTTGTTTATCTTTTTTATTATCATTACATTTTTTACAATGTACAGATTTTTATTTATGTCTATTTTTGATAGATCTAAATTAAAAAGATTATTTAGTTTACATGAAATGTCCTCCTATTTTTTACTTATCATATCATTATCTTTATTAATTGAGTTATTACCAACTTTGATTCTTATTTTCTTTCCATTTGTTTGGTATCTTCTGTTTAATTTTATTTTATATAGAAAACTATTACAACCACAAGTATGATTTGGTTAAAAATATTAATAGGGTTATTTATATTAAAAATAAGGTTGAAATATGGACATAGCATCGTGGCTCTTAAAAGATATAATAATTTCTAGATCTTTCCAAACACAAATTTTCTACATATTTATGCTTTTTTTCGCAATTTTTGCAATAATTTTAGCAAAAAAATATAGATTATTTAGATTCTCCTTACTTTTATGGCTTGGTGCAGCATTAATAGGTCTTATCTGGGAGATAGTACTTTTTGGAACAGGACTTAGACACTATAGTTTTTGGTCATCAGCTGAGCTTCTTTATCATGCAATTACCGAAGGCGGTCCGGGTTTGATAGTTATGGCAATCTTTGCTGACAAAGTCGGTCTTGTAGACTTATCTGAATACAAAGAAAAAGAGGTGAAAAAACGGGATTCTTAGAATGGCTATGGTCTCCAGCAAATGTTTCTAGAGAAGTAAATTACGTCTATTTCTTAGTTGTACTTTGCATTACATTAACTGTTTTAGGAATAGCACTTTATACTAAAAACAAAAGAGCAGTTAGAATGTTTGTATTTGCTATGGGAATTTGGGCCCTTATAGAAGGAATAGGATTAGCAACTGGAATGCGGCATTATTCACCATCTGAGGATACTGCCTTAGTTTTTATTTTTGTAGCATTTATTGAAGATCCTGGTTGGGTTTGCCTTGGATATATGATAGCTGAGCAGATTTTTAAGAGATTAAATTTAAACAAAAAATAATAGGAAGTTGTTTTTATACTATAGAACTAACCATAGTAATAAAAACAATCCAATAAGAAAGAGACTACTTATAAAGAATTTATAGTCCATTACCCAATATTTTTCCATCCCGACTCTCCTCAAAACTAATATCATTTACATATTTATAAACTTAACACATTATTTATTGACAAAAATGGTAATTTTAAATTGAAAAAACCACACTACTGTTTAATTAGATGAATCTTTTTGCATATTTTTCTTCTTTGCAGCTTTTATTAGACCATCAAATAAAGGTGAAGGTTTCATAGGACGCGATTTAAACTCAGGATGAGCCTGCGTTCCAACAAAATATCTGTGATTCGGTAACTCCATAAACTCCATAAGAACTCCATCTGGTGAGCGACCTGAAAATACTATGCCACATTTTTCAAGTTCTTTGACATACTTTGGATTGACTTCATAACGATGTCTATGCCTTTCAAAAACTTTTTCTTCACCATATAATTTATTAATTAGCGTCCTTTTTTTCAAATTAGCAGGATATGCTCCAAGTCTCATGGTTGCACCATAACGGGATTCCTGTAAAATTTTTATTTGATCTGGAATAAAATCAATAACTGGATAAGATGTTTTTTTGTCAACTTCAGTTGAATGAGCATCTTTCATATTACAAGCATTCCTTGCAAATTCAACAACAGCAAGTTGCATACCTAAACAAAGACCAAGATATGGAATATTATGTTCTCTTGCATAACGAATAGTTTGAATTTTACCCTCAATACCTGATAAACCAAATCCTCCAGGAACTATTATACCATCCAGTTTATTAAGAGAAGATAATCTTCTTGGATTTTTTTCAAAAATTTTAGAGTCTATCCATTTTATAATTGGTTTAAGGTTATTGTTCCAAGATGCATGTTTAACTGCTTCAATAACAGAAATATATGAATCAGATAACTGAGAAGTTCCGATATCAAAATATTTACCAACAATTCCAATAGTAACAGTATTTTTTATTTTTCTTATTTTCTTAATAAACTTCTCCCAGCCCAATAAATCATTGTGACCTTTTTTTAGATTCAGCTTTTTTAAAACTTTTTCGCACAATCCTTGTTGTTCAAATAATAATGTTACAGCATAAACATTGTCTATATTAGAATCAGAAATTACATCCTCTTCATGCACATTACAAAACATAGCTATTTTTTCTCTACGTACAGAATCCAATGGTTTTTCCGAACGCGTAATTATAAAATCCGGTTGAATACCAATTTCCCTCAGAAGTTTTACTGAAT
>Ga0209536_100007524_pt1 | contig 16506 bp, 9 predicted proteins | sample DeeMarSeWOR28_12_FD_187461 | JGI IMG/M metagenome (GOLD analysis project Ga0209536, IMG submission 187461) | Marine sediment microbial communities from White Oak River estuary, North Carolina - WOR-2-8_12 (SPAdes) (version 2) | ecosystem: Environmental > Aquatic > Marine > Intertidal zone >... | reverse complement strand
TTATCAATTTCTTTTGATTTTTTCTTTTCCTTTTTTTCAGATTTTTGATCTGCTGCTTCCATTTTATTACCTCCATTCCCTTTTTTCTTTTTAATCTTTTTTAACTTCTTTTCTAATTTTGCCTTGTTGATATTTTTCTGAGTCCCAAAACGGTTTTTTGCAAACGGTGTGTAAAATTTATGTTCCTCCAAAAATTTCCGACTCTTTTCAAGCCATTCTTCATCCGAAATTGTTGTCCCCTGTTTTAACTCAATTTCCTTCTTTAAAAGATCGCCCTTGGTTTCAAATTCATTTGTTCCGAGATGATAAAGATCAGCATCACAAATAATTTCTTCCAATAAATTTTTCGGGCTGCGTGGCATTCTCGTAGCCTCAATTAATGATAACACAGTTTGAATTTTATCTTCAGGATAGTTTTTCTCTTCTAAAAATTCCTTAGCATAATTTTTACCAATATCTTCATGCCCGTCACATTTAACAATGTAACCAACATCATGAAACCATGATGCAATTAAGACACTTTCCAAATCTTCCTCATTAATGCCGGAAGCTCGGGCTATTTCCAGGGCAATTTTTACTACTTCTGCCGTGTGTGATAAATTATGATATAAATTCTCACCTCGCTCTTTTTCCCTGAATTTATTACCAACAAATTTTTTCACCTCATTTAAAATATTGCTCGTGCTCATTTGCAATTTTTGTTATTTGAAAATAATTTCTTTACTTAAACGCCTGCTAAATTTACAGTATAAAAGAATATCGGATAAAATATATTAGCTACTACCGGATCAAAATTTATTCTATTATTAGTATGAAAAGGGTGATATTCGTCACAAATATTTTTTTTTGTGTTCCTAAATACTATTTTGCATAAATATTATTAAATAACATAGCTAATTGAAGTAATATATAAACTTAATGGATATTCCTAAATGAAAATCTTGTACTTAGTGAGACATGCAAAATCGAGCTGGAGAGACCCTTCACTCGATGATATTGAACGACCCTTAAATAAAAGAGGTAAAAGAGATGCACCTTTTATGGGGGAACTATTAAAAGAAAAAGTCGTGAATCCGGATGTTGTTTTTTCTAGTCCGGCAAAAAGAGCAAGTAAAACTGCACAAATTATTGCGGAGCAAATTGGATATTCAAAAAAAGATATTATTTATGCTGAGGAAATCTACGAGTCCTCGAGTCATGAATTAGTTGATTTTATAAAAAAGATTGATGATAAATATAATTCTGTAATGGTTTTTGGGCACAATCCCGGTTTTACCATGCTGAATAATTTTCTATCAAAAAAATATATTGATAACATACCAACCTGTGGAATTGTCGCACTTGAATTTAATAGTAGCTGGAAAGAGATCGAAAAAAATTCTGCTAAAATGTTATTCTTCGATTATCCAAAAAGATACATGTAAATTAACCTTTGCTTATGACAAAGAAGACATTTTATAATAGAGAATTAAGCTGGCTCTCATTTAATCACAGAGTTTTGCAGGAGGCAAAAGATCAATCCCTTCCGCTTTTTGAGCGACTAAAATTTTTAGCAATTTATTCATCAAACCTGGATGAATTTTTCAGAGTAAGAGTTGCCTCTTTACGAAGTTTGCTGGCTCTTAAAGATACAACTCAGAAAAAGCTTGAATTTAATCCGCGTTTTCTTTTGAAGAAGATTTTAGATACAGTTCATCTTCAGCAGGAAGAATTTGGAAATATCTTCAGGGAAGAGATTAATCCAATGCTTGAATCGGAAAATATATTCTTAGTTGATGATAAATCAATTTTACAAAATCATAAAGAATTTATCAGCAATTATTTCCGGGATCAGATCGTTCCCTTTATTCAGCCCATAATTCTCGATAAAAATAAAATCTCTACTTTTCTTCACAACCAGGCAATTTATTTTGCTCTGCGATTGATACAAAAACAAAAGAAAAAAAGTATTTCACCCCGCTATAAATATGCTATTGTGGAAATTCCTGCGGAAAGATTAGGACGATTTGTCCGATTACCATCAGAAGGTGACAAACATTACGTGATTTTTTTAGATGATATAATTCGTTTACATCTTCCTGAACTTTTACCCGGCTACAAAATTGATAGCTGTTATTCAATCAAATTAACACGGGATGCAGAACTGTATATAGACGATGAATTTACCGGCGATTTGCTTCTAAAAATTCAAAAAGGTCTGGCAAAAAGAAAAGTTGGTGCGCCATCCCGATTTCTTTACGATGCAAAAATGCCGGATGAATTATTAAAATATTTAAGATCGGCACTGAAATTGGATAGAAATGATTTAGTCCCGGGCGGGAGATATCATAACTTTAATGATTTCTTTTCATTTCCGGGTGTATTAAAAAATATTAATAAATCTCATTTGCAAAATGAGGTATTGCCACCCATAGTTTCAAAAGAATTAGAGGGTGTGATCTCCGTTTTTGATGTAATTTCTGAAAAAGATGTTTTGCTAAGTTTTCCATATCAGTCGTTCGGTTATGTAGTTAAATTTTTAGAGGAAGCAGCGGACGATGTAAATGTTAAATCAATAAAAATTACACTTTATCGTGTTGCCGATGAATCATTGATTGTCCGTTCATTAATTAAAGCCGCGGAAAACGGAAAAAAGGTCACCGTTTTTGTTGAAGTGAAAGCCCGTTTCGATGAAGAATCTAATTTCTCCTCTGCAGATGCTTTAGAAAAAGCAGGAGTTAAAGTTTATTTTAGTTTCCCGGGATTAAAAGTGCACTCCAAGCTTTGTTTGATTGAAAGAACAGAAAAAAAGAAATCAAAGTATTACACATATTTGGCTACGGGAAATTTCAACGAAAAAACTGCGAGAATTTACTCCGATCATGCAATTTTAACCGCAAACCAGCAATTTGGGAAAGATGCGGATAGAGTTTTCAATTTTCTTGAAAGAAAAAATGATAAGGTGAAATCGAAGGAATTAATTGTTGCGCCAAAAAAGATGAGGAGGACTTTTATCAATCTGATTGATAATGAAATTAGAAATGCAAAGGAAAATAAGCCATCCGGGATTATTATTAAACTTAACAGCCTTGAAGACAGGAAAATGATAAATAAGCTTTATGAAGCTTCAAATGCAGGAGTACAGATAAGAATTATTGTAAGAGGAATTTGCTGTTTAATTCCGGGTATAAACGGCTTAAGTGATAATATTGAAGTCATTAGTATCGTTGATAGATTTCTAGAGCATGCAAGAATTTTTATCTTTTTTAACGGCGGTGAAAAAAAATATTTTCTTTCTTCAGCAGATTGGATGAAAAGAAATCTTAGCCGCAGAATTGAAGTTGCTTTTCCTGTTCATGATAATGAAATACAAAAACAGCTACAAAAGATGATTGATTTACAATTAAACGATAATGTTAAAGCACGCATAGTTGATAAAGAACAAAAAAATGAATATATGAATTACGAAGGTGAGCAGAAAATCAGAAGCCAGTATGAGATATATGATACCATTAAAAAATTGAACTAAAAACCCATCCCCAATCCAAACGCAAAGGTGGTTCTGTCCGGTGAGAAGGCAACATATGCAGATGGAATAAATTCTGAATTAAAATAATCAATCCAAATTCCTGCACCGTAAGATGGATGCCACTTATTAGAATGATCATTTGTTGTGAAAACCCTACCGGTTTCTATGAACAGATTTATTCCCAATTTACTTTTCAGAATTAATTTTAACTCGGTTACAAATATTCTCATTTCAGCTTGTCCAAATAGAGCCGCATCACCCGTAAACCGCTTATCGTTGTAACCTCTCACGTTCTCCTTCCCGCCTATTGTAGCTCCGGCAAAGAAGGGATACTTACCCCAGATTTTTGTTCCTCCTGCTCTTAGCGCAAGGGTTGTAAATGAAATAAATTCAGGGGTGAAATATCCTCTTATATCAAAACCTGTTCGGTAAAAATTTTCAGGTATATTATCTACCGCAGGAAACACTGTACAGTTTAAGTTCAAAAAATATCCGGATTTTGGAAATTCTACATTTTCTCTTCCTTCGAATTCTAATCCTAAATGAATTCCTAAAGGATTGAGAGTTCCTAAGCCATAAGTGTCATATTTAAAGGCTGTCAGAAGTGTATCACTCACTAAAGAAGTCTTGGTCTGGATAAATGATACACCAATATTTCCCGAAATATGTTTTGAAAAATTGTAATAGAAGGTCGGGAACAAAGTAAAAAGCTGCTGGTCAACACGATAGTAATCATTGGCTTCCAGATCCGCATTAAACTCCGTATTATTCCCGTAACCAAAATAGCGTGTTACAAACTGCTCACTAAAAGCCAGAAGCAGATTTATCCTGCCATTTCTGATAAGCGAATAAAAATCACCATTGTAAGCTGTGGCAAAACTTCCGAATCGGGTTGCATAACTTACCGTAAGTTCCTGCATATAATCCTGTGGTACTGCTCTAAAATCGTAACTGTGCAATGCTATTCCTCCACCCAGAGTAAATCCATAGTCTGTATCCAGACCAAGAACCGGAACGGGCAGCCAGTTGTGTCCCCTGTCAATCTGTTTTGGTTCAAATTTTTCATAATCGTCTATCGGTTCAGGCCATTTATAACTATCGTAAACAGTTCCCGGACCTTCGCTTACAGATGTTTTATCTCCACTGTCATAAAAAAAAGTTTTGTTTTGTATTACCGGAAAAGGAGTAACAGATAGAAAAAAACCGTGCACTCTTGACTCATCCACAAACTCATCTTTCCCCTTTCCACCCACGATTCTTACCAACGGACTATAGTCACATTCTCCATCTACAATTGCTTTATCATCACCATCATTCATGAATATTCTAATATCCATCGTAATCTCATTATCAAAAACTTTGTGAAAGAGCGGGCTGTCTTTTTTATCACCTGTATTTTTATCTCTCCGGTAAATTGTAACTTCTGTTGAATTATTGTCAATTCTATTCACTTCAATATAATCATCTTCAGCACTGCAAAACACTTCAGCATATTTATTTACAAGATTATAAAATTCATCCGATGCTGCTGGTAATTTATCTCTGCGAGATTTTAATTTCTCGATAATTTCAGGTGCGCATACAGGATAAATTTCAGGAGGCAGCTTGGTAGCTGCATATTCAATTAATTTATCAGTGATATTACTTTGAACAAAAGTCATTACCGAGTCCCATGAATGTTTGTCTAGCCCGGTTAAAACTCTTCTGTCTAAAAATCTCCCGTTCCAGGTAAGATCTTCAATCTGTGGATATTCTGATCCAAAATGATTTAACTGTGGTGTTAAGTAAGCTGCTATAAAGGGAAAGACGCCATCGTATTTTGAAAAAACCTGATCACGATCCCGGGGAATTGGATACCAGACTTCTCCAATAGATTCTTCATACTTTGCCCAACGCCATTGATCCATATGTCTGTCCCAGTCACCTAAAAGTATGTCCATCAGACGTGCTTTAAGAAATTCTTCTGCATTAATTTTCTGTTTCCGCTTTTTTTCAAGATAATTTAACAGTTTGTAAGTTCCTTTAACATCTAATGCATTTTCAAAGCCATCCGCCCCTTCATCACCCGGTTCATCGGGATGCACTTCAATTATTCCTAACATTCCGCCGAACTCTTCTTTAAATTCACCCAATAGATCATCTTTGGGCATATAAACTAAAAGAGGCTCAGCACTCAATACATCTACAGCTTCAAGCAATGGTTCCACTACAAAAGGCGCCATTGGATTTGCAGAACTGATTTGATCTTGAATTACATTTTCCGCGATCGTTTCCTGTAACTCGGGTGGTAAAACCTTTGACGGATCTTTATCAACAGAGCGGAATTTCCAGATTTTTCCATTGATGCTTTTAAAACGGAGTGATTTTGTCTGCAATCCCCCCCCTTTTTTAATCGGAGTCAGACCTCCGTCAAAATTATTTAAATCTAGAACTTCAACCTTTATTGGAGTCGTCCAAACATCTCTCCAATGTTCACCGAACCAAAATTCGTATAAGCCACCTGCATTATATTTTTCGCCGGGAACAATTATAATGTAGTCTTTGCGAGAATTGTCCTGTGAAAATAGGAATGAAGTTAGTAACAAGACTATGCAGATAAACTTAATTGTTTTCATGATTTCTCATCTCATTCTGTCATGAATATATTAAATTCAATCTTAATATTCACCATCTAACCACATTGAAAATACACTTTTAGAGTCTCCGGCTTTGTTCAAAACCTTAATCACGGATAACTTAACTCTTCCATTCAAAAAATAATCTAAGACCACAAATCCTTCATGCTTTCCGGCAAAGATTGTATCATCACCTTCACTAAGTGATTCCTCCACATGTCCCCAGATACCGGAGCCACTTACGACATAAACATTATTATTCACTCCCTCTAAAACTTGTAATGCATGTTCGTGTCCGGAGGCAAAAACAATTCCACTCTTCTGAGATAATACTGATTCCAGTTCATTTTTCATTTGCTGATATTCATCACTTGTTAAATCCTGATTAGAAACGCCACTGCTTCTAACAAGCGGATATAACGAACCTATGATAGGCAGAGGAATCCATAAAATTTCACTCAGATTTCTTAAAGGAAAGATATGATCTTTCCAACCAAAATAACCACCATGCGGTCCGTAAGTTTTTAAAGGATGATGCGCTGCAATAACAACATGCTTATCGGTTGATTTAAAAAGTATACTATTTAAAGCTGCTAATACTGTTTCATTTGTACATTGATCACAAAGATTATCCGATTCTTCCGGGCGCATACCGGGTTCCTGAAGCCACCATTGAGTATCCAAAATAATCAACCGGATTCTGTCGCTGAAATCAATTACTTCAGGTCCTGGACAGCCATTTACGGGATAAAATGAAACTGACTCGTATCCGCCGCTATAAATATGATCAGCCTGATTTTTTATTCTTTCCCAGCCGCCTTCATTTCCCTGATTCCAATCGTGATTACCGGGAATAAAAACGCCATATGCTCCAGAATTTATAACTGATTTGATTTGCTCATCAAGTCTGCGCTCATATTCACCTCTGTCCGGATCATTTTCATCAGGTAATCCATTAGGATAAATATTATCGCCAAGAAATACAATTAAAGTACTATCAGGTTTAAAAGAAGCATGCTCTTCAAGCGCAATCAAGACAGGTTCTCTTATATCTTTAGCCGGTTCGCCAGCGTCTCCGATTAACATTATACGATGAGTTATCCGGTTTGATTTGAAATTCAGAAATGAATCATTCCAAAAAATTGTCTGCCCGGAGACTCCATCAAACAACAACAGACAAAGAATAAGATTTAAAAAAATAAATTTCATTCCAGTTAAATTTATTTAATGAACGGAATCAGCGTTAATTTTGCTTTTTGACCATTCGCTTCATCAGCAATTATTAATCCCCCATTCATAAAGAAAGTTATCCCTTCCGGCTGCTTATGTTTTTTATCCTTCAGATCTTTTGCATATAATATTTTTCCCTCAGTATCAAGCTCAAGAATCACTTCAGGATTTGCAGAAATTAAAAATATATTCCCGTTAACTGGATTAACCTCAATTCCCGACGGTGAAAAATCATTTATATCAAATTTCTTTTTCAATTTTTTTAATGAAATTAAAAATTTCGGTTTATCAATAAATTTCATATGAGTTAAATTAAACGCATAAACAGCTTTATTATTTTTATAATCCTTTCCTGGATCATCCTTACAGGCAAGCAGCAGTGAATTTGTAGTCTCATCGTAACATAATCCTTCTACATTATTTTTTGACGATAAAGGAGTTTTGATTTTTTCATATTCAATGTTATTTCCACCTTTCAATAATGAAAATTTAAAAATCGCTCCATTGCTTGAAACCAGGTAAACAGAATCTTTTACTACAGCAATTCCTTCAAAATCCTTTTCAATTTCTTTTTCCCCGATTGAAAATTCTGAGACTACTTCGCCGTTCTTAATATTAATTTTAAAAACAATTCCTTCCTCATCATTATGAGTTAAGAGATAATTTTCATCTAAATATGCAAGACCGGATACTTCTTTCAGTACATCGGGCAGATAAATGATTGTATTATCCACACCATTCAAATCATAATTCTTAAGGAGGGACTTATCATCAGATGTTGAATAATTACACCCGATAACAGAGGCAAAGATTAAAAGTAAGATGCAAGATTTAGAGTTCTTTATCATACTATATTAACTTAATTAAAACATTTGTCCGATGCTTAAATAAAAACGAAAAGTTTCAGCTGATTTGGCAAAGTTAAGTGAAAAATTGACAGCTCTCTCGTGAATACTAACCCAGAATCCTCCTCCAAAAGCTGAATGCCATTTTGTTGATGATTCACCATTTAAAAAAACTCTTCCGGTATCAGTGAATAAATTCATTCCTACCTTAAATGGAATAAGCAGAAAGATTTTTCCAAGATAATATCTTAATTCTGCAGAACCCATTAATGCATAATCGCCAATAAATCTATCTCGTGAAAAACCTCTTAAAGTTTTTTTACCTCCGATTGAGGCACCTTTGTAAAAAGGATAGCCTCCCCAGGCTATCTCGCTGTAAGCTCGCAAAGCAACTGTAAAATCGGATATAAAACGGGACGATAAATAAGTTCTTCCGTCTAAAATAATTTTGCCAAAAAAATCTTTATTATTTAATGTCTGTGGATATGCCTCAGCGTACAAATCTAAATAATATCCTTCATATGGTAATTCTATATCATCACGGTTATCAAAACGCAATGAAGCTGAGAGTGCAAAGAAATCTAAAAATCCCAGACCGTATGGCTGAAGTTCGTTAACCAGTTTATTCTCCTGCTTTAATACAGAAATGAATTCAAGCAGCAGACCAGCATGCAAATCCATGTTTTTAATTAAAGGAATCTTTAAATAAAATCCTGCATTTAAGTACTGCTGGTTTACATTGTAGTAATTTGCTTCTAATAAACTATCATCCCTTACAGTTTCATTTCCGATTCCGTAAAAACGTGTAATTTCCAGACCCGTAAATCTGGCGGGTACTTTAACATTCATTCCCCTAATCAGATTATTAAAATCACCCAAAAATTCGAACTCGGCACGTTGAGAAATTGTAGCATAAGAGCCGGATAAGTCAAGCCGCGCAGAATAGGGTTTATGTCTGAAATCGTAATAATTAATTCTCCCCCCAATTCCCAAAATGAATCCATCATCAGTGTTGTATTCAAAAGGAACAAGCACACCGTAATCGTGATACCTGTCTTCAATTACCGGTTCATATTTCTCCTGCGGATTTTCAGGGATCTCGTATTCATCCTGATTTATATAAGTGCCATCTGCTTCAATAAAAATTGATTTCTTACCTGAGTCATAAAATTCAGTTTTCTTTTTTGCCGCAGGAAAAGGTGTAAAACCCAGGAAATATCCATCAACTCTGGAATAATCATGCAGTTCATCCTTCCCTTTTCCGCCTTCAACAATAACACGGCAGCTTTCTTTCACATCCCCCGTTATTATTGCCAAATCATCTCCACCCATTAAATAAATTCTTATTTCGTCCGTTACAGTATTTTTAAACAGCCGGTAATAAATTGGATTTCCTTTTTTATCGCCCGATTTTTTATCTCTTTTGTAAATAGTTACTTCAGTAAATAAATCGTTTGCTCTGATAACTTCAGCATATTCATTTTTATCACTGCAGTAGATATCGACATATTTAGAAACCCAATTATAATATTCATCCGAAGCGGTTTTGATTTGATCTCTTCTGGATTTTAATTTCGATATTAAGTGTTTTCCCTCAAGCTGAAAATATTCTTCAGGAAGCTGTTGAACTGCTTCTTCTATTATACTATCTGTAATTTTCTTCATAAAGAATGCAGCAACTGAATCCCAAACTGGTTTATCGATTGAACTCAAAAGTCTTCTGTCAAGATGTCTCCCCTCCCATGTCATATCAATCATCGAGGGCATTTCAGAATCAAAGTGTACCATCGAAGTGAAAGCGACAGTCATTATTCGCGGAAAGACCCCATCATACAAAGGAAAAGCAAAATCTCTATCCTTTGGAATTGGTCTCCAGATTCTCTTTTTTGCTTTTTTATATCCAGCCCAATTCCATTGACCAGCATGCCTGTCCCTGTCGCCGATCAATATATCGAGCAATCTAGCTTTTAATAATTCTGAAGCATCAACAATTTCATCATTATCTTCCGCAAGTCTCTCAAAAAGCCTGTAAGTGTTGATGATATTATCAGCACCTGCAAAATTTAATTTTAGATCATCGTAATCTTCGGGATCTTCCTCTATTGTTCCCAATATTCCTGCGAACTCATCTTTAAACTCGCCAAGCTTTTCATCATCCGGCATGACATAAATAGTTGGAGTTGCATTAAGCATATGTAACGCATCCATTAGTTTTGCAACTACGAGGGCAGAAGCAGGATTAGTAACGCTTATTTGGTCTTGCATTACATCTGCAACAATTGATTCCTTAAATTCGTCAGGTAAACTTCGTCTTACATCTTTATCAATTGAACGAAATTTATATTTCCTTCCATCATTTCCTGAAAATTTAAGTGAAGTGGTCTGAAGTCCGCCACCTTTTTCAATCGGTTTTAAACCACCTGCGTAGGTTCTTAAATTCAACAGAGGTACTTTGAACGGTGTTATCCACAAATTTCTCCAATGATCACCCGCAAAGAAACGACTAAAGCTGCCTGCCTGGTAATTCCCGGCTGTAACGAAACCATAGTTCTCCGATCTGATTACTTTGGTGTTTTGTGCAATAACAGAAAAGCTGGTTATAGAGATCAAAAGTAGAAATAGGAATTGCTTAAAAAATATTTGAGCCAAGTGTATAATAAGCGAATAATTGAATTATTTTTAGAATTGTCTTAGATGAAGATAAAAATAAGATATGTGAAGATAAAATACTTTGAGAGGTATTGTTAACTGCTAATCTAAAGGTAAATTCATCCTTTTTAATATTTCAGTATATCGGGGATCATCGTGTATATCTCTCCAATGTCTACTTTTTATAAAATTCATTCCGCCAAGTTTTTTATCAACAGCTGTATTTAAAAGTTCAAATGTCTTATCATAATTTTCCAACCCAGTATAGATAATGGCTTTCTCAACATCCAGTGGTAAGTCAGGCATTTCCATTTTTTCAAGTTCTTTTAAGAAATCTTTTGCTTTTTCAATGTCCTTATTTTTTGCATACAGATATCCTAACCCAGATAAAGATTTGTGCCTGAATCCTGGCAAACTAAGTACTTTTTCATAATTTTCAATCGCCTTATCAATTTTACCCATTCTATAAAACAACCATGCTTTTCCACTCCATGTATCACCAAAATCAGGATCTATTTTAGAGGTCTTTTCATATTGTTCCATGGAATTGTCAAGCATATTTACATTATAATAATTAAACGCTAACATTGCGCTTATTGGTGCATTCAATGGATCAAGTTGATGGGCATGTTCTACTTCTTTTAATGCTTTTTTATTATGACCAAGTGTGGCTAACAGCATTGAATAATATTGATGGGCATCTGCATAATTTGGATTAAGTTCTAATGCTTTTAAAAAGCACTTCTCAGAACCGCTCCAATTCCAATCACCAAAATAATATACCATTGCAAGTGATACGTGTGCATCAGGAATAGAGCTGTCAAGCTCTAAAGCTTTCATTGCAAGCTTTTTTCCTTTGGGATAAGATAGGTAAGGGGGTAAAACTCCTACCGCACCTAAGTATACATTACATGCGGATAGTCCTGTATAAGCTAAAGCAAACTCTGGTTCTATTTTAATTACTTCTTCAAAAATATGTGTAGCTTTCTGAACATGTTCAGGAGACCACTTATTCCAGTAGAACATTCCCTTTAAATATAAATTATAGGCATCAATGTTTCCTGTAGGAGGCTTAGCAACTTGAGGTTTCGTTCTATAAATATGCAATGATTCCCTCATTTTATTGCTTATGGAGGATGCAATTTCGTCTTGGACCTCAAAAATATCTTCTAAACTCCTATCATAAGTATCCGACCATTTATGGTAACCGTTTTCTATATCAATTAACTGAGCGGTAATTCTGACTTTTTTACCCGATTTTCTTACGCTTCCCTCCAAAACATTTTTTACCCCAAGTTGTTTTCCAATATCTCTTATATCAGAATTTTTTCCCTTGAAGGCAAAAGAGGAAGTTCTTGAAGTTACCATCAGCCCTTCAAGTTTAGCTAAATTGTTTAGAATTTCTTCTGTTATCCCATCACTAAAATAGTCATTCTCTTTTTCGGCACTCATGTTTACGAATGGAAGAACCGCAATCGAATAATTAGTTACGGAAGCTTTACCGGCAAGTTGATCTCTTGACGGAACTGTTATTGACTCAGAATTGATAGCAAATAGTTTCACAGGATATTTTATGTTCTTCAATTCAAAAGAACCCAAGGAAATCGTATCAACATCTTTTTGATTTTTCAACTCATCATTTACTTTATCAGATATTAAAACACTTCCGGGCAATGCTAAATTTTCTATTCGAGATGCAACATTAACCCCATCTCCATAAACACCCTCATCGTCGTAGACCACATCGCCAGCATGTATTCCAATTCGAAGTGGTACTTTTGGTTCTTCCTGCAGTTCTCGCTGAATTTTCATACCACAAATTGCTGCTTCAATCGCACTTCCAAAAATTGCCAGGGTTCCATCGCCATAGTACTGTAATATCCTGCCGTGATGTTCAGCTACAAGTTCATCTAGTACTTTTCTATGCTTATCTCTAAGCAGTTTTGCCCATTTCTCATCCTCCTGCATCATAGCAGTATAACCCACCATGTCGGTAAACATAATTGCAGCGAGCATTCTAATTTTTTTCATCGTAAAGAAAAATTAGTAATATGACTTTATAAATATTCAGAATAACAATTAAAAATTAAAATACATATCGGTTAAATACAATTGAACCTAAATGAGTGGAAATATAGCATTCTTAATGAACCGGGAGGATTTATAATATCCTCCCTGAAAGAATTATTTTTTCTTGGCTCCCGCTTCTGCCACTGCAATAGCAGTCATATTGATTATATCATCAACGGTAGCACCGCGCTGTAGAACGTGGATTGGTTTTTTCATTCCCATTAATACAGGACCAATTACAGTTGCCTGACCAATTCTCGCCATCAATTTATAAGCTATATTTCCCGAATTAAGGTCAGGAAATACCAATACATTAGCTTTTCCTTTCAGGTCGCTAAATGGAAATTCATTTTCAATTATTTCAGGTACGACCGCCGTATCTGCCTGCATTTCACCATCGATCAATAAATCGGGACGGCGTTCTTTTACTAATCTGACAGCATTTTTAACTTTAATTGATTCGGGATAAGGAGCACTTCCAAAATTACTGAATGAAAGCATTGCAATTCTTGGAATAACGTCAAATTCTTTTGCAGTGTCTGCTGCCGATATGGCAATTTCTGCAAGTTGTTCTGCGGAAGGATTTACATTAACAGTTGTATCAGCAAAGAAGAAAACATCCTGTTTTGAAAATACAATGTATAATCCTGATACTATATTCAATCCTTCTTTAATTCCAACACATTGCAAGGCAGGACGAATTGTATTGGGATAACTTGTCGTTAGTCCGCTGATTAGTGCATTAGCTTCTCCCAGTTCAACCATCATTGAGCCAAAATAGTTTGGTTTTTTCATCAACTCTTTTGAATCTTTTAAAGTTGCACCTTTTCGACGTCTTCTGGTGAAAAATGCTTCTGCATATTCAGTTCGTTTATCGCTGATTTCAGGATCGACAATGCTGAATTCGTTTAAATCAAATTCCAATCGTTCGATTTCTTCTTCAATAATCTTTTTATTTCCAAGCAAAATTGGGAAAGCCATATTATCCTGTCGAACAACGTGTGCAGCCCGAATAATTTTTTCTTCTTCACCTTCTGGGAAAACAACCTTCTTGGGCTGTTTCTGAGCTTTGTGCATCATTACTCGAATTAATTCTTTTGAGAGACCAAGTCGTTCCTTAAGCTTTTCTTCATATTTCTGCCAGTCTAACTCGGTTATTTTTGCCACACCGGTTTCAATCGCAGCTTTTGCAACAGCCGGAGCAACATACCATAGCACCCTTGGATCAAAAGGTTTAGGAATTATGTATTCTTTCCCAAACGAAAAATCATCGCCGCCATAAGCCCTTATTACCATTTCCGGCACCTTTTCCTTGGCAAGTTTAGCAAGTGCCTTAGTTGCTGCCATTTTCATTTCATCATTTATAGAAGTCGCTCTCACATCGAGTGCACCTCTAAAAATGAAGGGAAATCCAAGCACATTATTTACCTGATTTGGGAAATCACTTCTTCCGGTAGCCATTATCAAATCACCTCTGACTTCGACAGCATCATCGTACATAATTTCCGGATCAGGATTTGCCATAGCAAAGATTATCGGATCTTTTGCCATTCCTTTAACCATGTCTTTACTAACAACACCACCGACTGAAAGACCAATAAAAACATCCGCACCTTTCATTGCTTCCGCCAGTGACGAAAATCCTTTGCTCTGCGCAAATTCCTCTTTGTATTTATTCAAATCTTTTCTGTCTTTTGTAATGCAACCCTTTGTATCAAACATCCAGATGTTTTCTTTTTTTGCACCGGCCATTACATAATGTTTGGAGCAGGAAATTGCAGATGCGCCTGCGCCATTAACAACAATTTTAACTTTATCTAATTTTTTCCCTGCCAGTTCAACGGCATTAATTAATGCAGCACATGATATTATTGCAGTGCCATGCTGATCATCGTGAAAAACAGGAATGTTCATTGTTTCTTTAAGAGTCTCTTCAATTTCAAAGCATTCGGGGGCTTTGATATCTTCAAGATTTATTCCACCAAAAGTCGGTTCAAGATCCTGCACAGTTCGTATAACTTCTTTAGGATCCTTACTTTTTATTTCGATATCGAAAACATCAATATCTGCAAATCTTTTAAATAGAACTCCCTTTCCTTCCATCACAGGCTTGCCTGCTTCGGAACCAATATCGCCCAGACCTAAGACCGCAGTACCATTTGATACAACTGCAACAAGATTGCCTTTTGCAGTGTAATTGTAAACTTCTTCTACATTCTTATTGATTTCACGACATGGTTCCGCTACACCGGGTGTGTAAGCCAGCGAAAGATCTCTTGAAGTTAAACACGGTTTCGAAGCAATAACTTCAATCTTTCCTTTTCTTTCCGATGAATGATATTTAAGCGCTTCTTCTTTGCTTATTTTCATTTTATTCTCCTCAACAGATTATCTTTTTACTTTTAGTTGACAATTAAACCGATCATTGATTTTTGATATCAAATTCTTAAAAAATGGCGTAAATAAAGTGGGTGAACATAATGGGATTATCTTTCTTTATCATCCCTATTCCAATATCCCCCCTTTTTGTCGGAACAGGCAATAATTCTTATTTCCAGTCCAAAACTCAATAATTTACATCATTAAAATTAAATGAAATAAATGACTTTGCCTAAAGAGAAGTTGGGTGGAATTATGGTTAAAAAAATAATATGTATTAAATGCTAGTTGACCCGGCTCGATTTAGCTGCCTCTTCAATCAGCTTTTCTGAAAGTTCTTTACCCAGGTATAGGTCAATGAAGAAATGAAGCACGTAGAGTAGCGGAGTAAGAATAACCGCAACAAAAAATTTATAAATATAATTTACTACCCCTATTGCAAGCACAAGTGAGAGATCCCATCCGGCTCCAAAATAGAAAGCAATTAGCAGCACAACAAAGCTATCGATGAATTGAGATACTAGAGTTGAACCGGTGGCACGAAGCCATATTTTTGAGCTCCCCGTAAAAGCACGTAAGTAATGAAAAACATAAACGTCAACAAGCTGACCGATTAAGAAAGCTACCAGTGAACCTACAATAATCCATAATCCCTGACCAAAAATTGTGTTGAAAGCAAGATCCATATTCAGAGTACCATATATGGTTTCTCTTTCTATCCAAAATTCAGCGGGATCGAGTCTGACCGCAAAAAATATTATCAGAAAAGCGTAGGCTATAAGTGAAGCAGCAGTAAAGGACATAAATCTAACTCCTTTGCGTCCGAAATATTCATTAATTATATCAGTCATAATAAATACAACGGGCCATAAAAGAACACCTGCGGTTAGGTTAAAAGAAAGATTACTTACGCCAAAAAAAGATAAATTTATTGGTTCTAATCCTAACCATTTTTCAAGCGAAAAAATCTTTACCCCGACGAATTCGGCAAGCAGCGCATTAGCCACAAAAAATGAACCGAGAATATAGAAAAGAGTAGTGCTTTTGTCTTTCATAATCTAATTAAAAAATAAATTTTGGCGTTGAATATAAATAAAAAAGCGGTATCAACTAAATTGACACCGCTTTTCCGTGGAGAGAGTGTTCACTTTCACAGTTATCTTTTGCTTCGTTCTCTGTTTTTATCTTTGACCATCGTTCTGTTAGTCTG
>Ga0209536_100007523_pt1 | contig 16507 bp, 12 predicted proteins | sample DeeMarSeWOR28_12_FD_187461 | JGI IMG/M metagenome (GOLD analysis project Ga0209536, IMG submission 187461) | Marine sediment microbial communities from White Oak River estuary, North Carolina - WOR-2-8_12 (SPAdes) (version 2) | ecosystem: Environmental > Aquatic > Marine > Intertidal zone >... | reverse complement strand
ACCGGCGCCCGTCAGAGACCGCCAGCCCGACCGGCAAGGAGCGGGCGGTCAACGGGCGGTCACTTCTTCCAGGGCTCTGCCGGTCGCATTCAATAGTGCCTCCGGGCCGACGCGGTCGCCCGTCGCGTTCTTCATCCAGAGATCGGGGGATACATCACCGATCCGGTACAGTCGCTCGAACTCGGTCCCGTAGTGCTCCGCCTTCTCCAGATGCTCCTTCACCTGGCGGGCGATCATATGGCCGATAGGATAGTCCGGCAGGTACAGGAAACTGTGGATCATGTGGGAATAGACGGCCAGCAGCGTGACGTCACGAACTCCGAACAACGGAGCGTAATAATCGTTCCAGACATCCCTCGCGATCTGTATCGTGGCCAGCTTGAGTTCCGCCGGTGTCGCGTCCGGATGTTCGTACATCCAGTGCCAGACGCCCATGTCGACCAGGGCGACAGCCGCAATCTCCGCGGTTCCCCAGAATTCCCCTATGACCTCCAGGGATCGCGACTCCAGGTCCGGCCGGGACAAGCCGAGAAGCTCGAGGTCGCGGCTCTGGAACACGAACGCCGCGGCCTCGGTAAATGCGGTGTTCGGAACGCCTGCGAGGCTGTAATACTCCACGTCGTAAAGCGAAATAGTCTGCTCCACATTGTGGCCAAACTCGTGAACCGCAATGTTGTATCCCTTGTAGTCCATTCCGCGGGAACCGACCCGTGTCCGCAGCCGGGACTTGGCACCCTTCATGCTGGCACCCCAGGCGTGGCCGGAGCCGCGGGCCGGATCCACCGCGATATGACTGGCGATCTGCCGCGCCTTGTCCTCCGAAAACCCCAGATCGATGAGCATCCGCGGCATGTCGGCGGCAAATGCCTCCGGGTTCGGGTAGCGCTCGCGAGTGATGTCGTCCAGGGCCGATTCGCTGTACGCGCCGCGAGCGTGGAAGCCGTCATACCAAATGTCGAAGGGCTCGAGCGGCCGCCCCAGACGCTCCTCAATCAGTCTCGCCACCTTTTCCAATAGCGGCGACGCCAACACCTTCCGAAACATTTCGGCCGCGCGTTCCTCGGTGATCTCGCGGCCCTCGTCAAACCGACGCCGGATGAAATTCGGCGCGGTCGGCGAATAGGCATCCACGTCTCGCTGTGCGCGAAAGGCATTCAGCAACATGACGTAACGGGTGTCGGGCTCCGGCTGACCCGCAATGACTCTGTCTGCCACAGCCGCTCCCGGGCCGTCCGTGTCTCCGGCCCGGAAAGCCTGGTTTGTCCACGGATTCCAGTCCACCCCCGGATTGTCGATAACGACCGCAGGAATGCTCTGATCGACGATCCGCTCCATGATGCGCTGAATCGTTCGTTGTTTGGCCAGGCCTGACTCGTCGTCCCCATAGTCCGCCTTGATCTGGTCCCGGAGGTTCCAGTGGGCAAGCAATTTCATGTCCTCCGGGAACAGCTTCCGCCCATCGGAGTCGAGAACATGATCCATCCATATGTTGTATCCGGCGATGTAGGCGTCAGTGTCCGCCGAGACCCTGGAAAGTCGCTGCTGAACATCTGCGGGGATACGCCGCGCGAATCTCTGGGCCAGCCGCGCCTCCGCCCACTGGCGGCGAGTCCATCCCTCGCCATTGGCCAGCCGCTCCTCCAGCGTGGTCAGGGGGAAGTTCAGCAAAACGGCAAAGGCCAGCTTGTTCGCGAACAGGTCGTCGTTGATATGGTCCGAAGGGTCATAGCCGGCAGCCACGCCATCCATGGGCAGAAGCGGGCCAAGGTCGAGATCGGCCTGCCAGCGCATTGCCAGAATAATCTGGTTCATCCGGCCATCAAGATTCTCCAGCAGGAACTGGAACCGCCCGAACATCCGGTCCAGCGTCTGCTGATCACCTGCGAAATTGATACGCGTAAAGTTTTCGAAAATCTCCGGACCGCCGTCTTCCGTGCGCCAGAATGACGCCACCTGGGCCAGACCGCGGCGGATACGGGGGGCCTGGTCCTCCCCGTACCGGGAGACGAGCTCTTCCTCCATCCTTTCGACAGCATGCTGCATCCAGTCCTCCACCGACGGTTGGGGCTTTGTCCCGTGAGCCGGCTCCACGATCTGACCGGCCAGAAGCATTGTTATAAGGACTCCGAGGATAGCGCGAGTGATTTTTGCCATTGACTCAACTTGGATCGACCGGAAAGACGACGCTCCCATTATAGTTTCTGGCACCATCGACGAAGCGTGGCCCGCTGACGTCACCGGTTGCCTGTCCTGGCAGCGGACCCTGTTTCCCGACAGTGTCTCCTGATCGGGTCTCGGGCCGTGAGCCTGCCGATAGGTTAATCTTGAGCAATGGTGGGCACCTACCTCTCCAAGAGCAAGTTCCTGGCCGGCTGGCAGTGCCCCAGGCGACTGTGGCTGGAAGTCCATGAACCCGGGAAGGCGGAGGTCCCGGAATCCACCGAACGCGCCTTCAGGACCGGGCACCAGGTAGGCGATATTGCCCGGCGGTTGTTTCCCGACGGGATTCTGATCACCCACGACGACACGCTTTCCAGAGCCCTGGAGGAAACGCGTATGCGTCTTTCCCGCCCCGGACCGGTTACCTTGTTCGAGGCGACGTTCCGCCACCAGGGCGTCCTGGTGCGCACCGATATTCTGCAGCGCGACGAGTTCGACCGTGTCCGCCTCGTCGAGGTCAAGGCCTCCACCCGGGTCAAGCCGGTCAACTATATCGACTGCGCGGTGCAGACATGGGTGCTGGCCGGAGCGGGTCAACATCCCGCGACCGTCGAGCTTGCCCACATCAACAATCAGTTCGTGTATGCCGGAGATGACGACTACGCGGAACTGCTGGTTTTCGCGGACCTGACGGACAGGATCGGCGCCATGCTGGAGCAGATTCCTGAATGGGTGGAGCATTACCGTGAGGTGCTGGCCGGCGACATCCCGGCAACTCGCGTGGGGCCCCAGTGCAGAAATCCCTACGACTGCTCTTTCCTGCCATTCTGCACGCCGCCCCTCCCGGACTATCCGATCGGCTTGCTTCCGGGCGACCGCAAGGTCGTCTGGGAACTGGCAGAACAAGGCATCGACGATATTCGCGACGTGCCGGAAAACCGGCTGACCAGCGAGGTACAGCGCTGGGTCCGCCAGGTGACCATCGCCGGCGAGGCCGATCTGCGTCCCGGCGCGGCGGATTTCCTGGGTAAGCTGTCCTGGCCCCGGTATTACTTCGACTTCGAAACCGTCAGTTTCGCGGTCCCGATCTGGGCCGGCACCCGACCCTACCAGGCCCTGCCCTTCCAGTGGTCATGCCATATCGAGTCCGAGGATGGCAGCCTGTCCCACAGGGATTGGCTGGCCGACGGCGAGGAACCGCCGATGCGGTCCTGCGCCGAGTCCTTGCTCGAGGCACTCGGCGGTGAGGGGCCCGTTTTTGTTTACACGAGCTACGAGCAGGGCGTTCTGAAGGATCTGGCCGTCATGTTTCCCGACCTGGCCCCGGCCCTCGAGCGGCTGATCGACAGGCTTGTGGATCTCTATCCGTTGACGAAGACCAGTTACTATCATCCCGAAATGCGGGGCTCCTGGTCGATCAAGGCCGTGCTGCCCACCATCGCGCCGGACATGGATTATGAATCTCTGGGGGAGATCCGCGAGGGAACTGGCGCCTCCGATGCGTTCCTGGAGATTCTCCGCCCGGACACCCCCGAAGAACGTCGCCGGCAGCTCCGTCGCGACCTTCTCCGGTATTGTGAATACGATACCCGGGCTCTGGTTCGGGTCGCTGCATTTCTGGAAGGCAGACCGTAGAGGGTTTCCCCGTTTCCGGGCGAGCCCGACCCCGTTTGAGCCCAAATGACAGACACCGGACCATGCCCTGCCGGGCCATTTGCCTTTGGATACTAGACTTTGGCGGCATTGCGATCTTGGGGCAGGACAACTAATACTACGTCGTTATGACTGCAGGATCGCCTCCGGACCTGAAGCGTCAACGGGTCGTCAGCAGGACCGTCGCCTACGCGGTAGCTGCCTCGATCGGCCTGGCGGCCGCGTACGACCTGACCAGCTGGCCGGACTGGGTGCTGACATCTCTGGTCGGCGCGGCCGTCGCCGGCCTGCCCGTCGTTTTTCTGCTGATCCGGGCATCGGCACGCCGGCCGGCGAAGGAAAAGACAGCATCATCGAAACGGGCAGATCATCAGCATGCACCACAGCCGCTGGGCATCGGAATGGTACCGCTGGCCGCCACCAGCGGTGACGTATCGCAGGTCTCTTTCGCAGACGGCTTCTCCGAAGAGTTGTTAAACCTGCTTGCCGAAACAGACAGAATTCCCGTCGCATCCGCTTCGGCATGTTTCTCGCTGAAGGGCAAACCAGGCGATGTGAAATCCCTTGCCAGAAAACTGCAGGTCAGCCACCTCATCGACGGCAGCATCAATCGGGACGAGGACATCATTTCCATCCAGGTGCGGCTTCGTACGATGGGCACCGGCGACACCCAGTGGTCCGAGACACTCGAAGGCACGATGAAAGACATCTTCGCGCTGCAGGAAACGATCGTCCGTCAGGTGGGGAAGGCCGTTGGCATAGAAGTCCAGCCCGACGCTCGCGAAAGCGCTACTACGGACAATGCCAGGGCCTACGAGTTCTATCTGACCGGCCGTGGCTATTTCGTCAAAGGCACGCTGGCGGACCTGGCACACGCGGTCATGCTCTTTTCCCGCGCGACCGAGACAGATCCGGAATTCGTCCGGGCGTGGGTCGATCTGGCCGAGACCTATGCGCTTCAGGTCATCTACTACGAGGGCAGCGACGCAGAACGGCAGGCGGCGGACGCAGCCAGCGAGAAAGCCGTGGCCCTGGCGCCGGGCCGGGGAGACGCGCATGCCGCCCGCGGGATAGCTCACCTCGCCAGCGAGGAATACGAAGAGGCGGCCATCGAATGCGATCGCGCCATCGAACTCGATCCTTCCCTTTGGAAGGCCTATTACAACTATGCGCGGGCAAGCTACCATCAGGGCCAGATGGAGGAGGCACTTGGGCTTTTCGAAAAAGCCGCGAAAATCAACGGCAGCGACTACCAGAGCCCGCTGCTGGCTGCCCCCATCTACAAACGTCTCGGCGACGCCGAGAATGCGGAGAAGTCCGCACGGGAGGGCGTCGACCGGGCGGAGACATTTCTGGAAGACCACCCGGATAACCACCGGGCTTTCTACCTCGGCGCAGGCGCACTACTGGACCTGGGGGAGCGGAAACGGGCTTTCGAATGGGCCCAGAAGGCCCTCGCCATAGACCCGTCGGACCCCTCCATTCGCTACAACATGGGCTGCTTCTACGCCAAGGCCGGGGAAATCGACCAGGCGTTTGAATATCTGCAGGACTCCATCACTTCCAGGAGCTGGATCGAGCACGATCCGGACCTGGACCCCATCCGGGAGGATCCGCGCTACCAGAAACTTCTCGAAAGTCTCGAATAGAGTTCCGGCCGGTCCATTAACTGATGCCCCTTTCCGTGGCCGGAATCATTCCGGGACCCCGATCGCCGCCAGCATGGGCCGGTGGTCCAGATAGTTCACCTCGATTGGTCTAGACTGCGCCCCGGTCACGAGCACGAGGCCCGGGAACGCACGCACACCCATCTTTCGTGTCGCGCAAATCTCGTCCATGAGCACTTCCTCTGTCTCTCGCGAATCCAGGACCCGCTCGAATTCCGGGACATCAAGACCGAGCTCGCCGGCCAGCTCCAGGAGCGTCGCGGTATCGGAGGGGTTCCGCGCCTGCAGATAGTAGGCTCGCTGAATAGCCCGGGTCATCGCTTCGTCGAAAGATTCCCCCTGACGCCGCGCCGCGATGACCGCCCGGCATGCCGGGTAGGTTGAACGCCTGGGCACGCACCGTGTCCAGAAATCGAAGTTGAACCGCGTCCCCGGAATCTGCCGCTGTATTTGTCGCCATTGCCCCCGTATGTAGTCCCTCATCTGCGCCGGCATGGGTTCCCGGGAATCCGGAGCGAGGCCTGCAAGAAGGCGTTTCGTCCCGACTTCGGCCGGCAGCTTCTCGAGCAGTTTTTCCAGAGCCGAAGAAAATGCCCAGCACCAGCTGCACATGGGATCGTGGATGTATACGAGCGTGCTCAAGGGAGATATCGCGCCGCCTGCGGCCGGGGCCGGGCAGATCGCTTACCGGTTGCGACTCAGCTCAGCCAGCGTGTCGAGAAAATCCTCCACCTCCGCTTCCTGCGTACAGTGGCTCATGACCAGTCTGTAGACCCCGGGGCGACCGGGCCATTCGTGGAACTGGAATTCCGCAGCCCGGAGTTCATGACACACGGCGGCGTCCATTCGGAGAAAGATTTCGTTGGACTGCACGGTGTGCAGCAGTTCCACACTATCGAGTTCCTCGAGTCCCTCGACCATGCGCCGCGCCATTCTGTTCGCGTGCGCCGCCATCCTGAGCCACAGATCGTCGGCAAGATATGCCTCCAGCTGGGCGGAGACATAGCGCATCTTGCTCAACAGGTGCCCGCCCTGCTTTCTCCGCCGCCCCAGCCCGACAGCGTCCGCCGCATCAAAAACCAGCAGTGCCTCGGCCATCATGGCGCCATTCTTGGTGGCACCGAATGAGACCATGTCCACACCGGCGCGCCAGGTCATGTCGGCGGGTGAACAGCCGAGGCTACAGATAGCGTTCGCAAAACGGGTCCCGTCCATATGCACATACATACCGGCCTCGTGGACCGTCGCGGTCAACTCCCGGATTTCCTCGAGGCTGTATACGGTGCCAAACTCGGTGGCCTGAGTAATACTCAACAAAGTTGGCTGGTTCGTGTGATCACCTAACTGACCGGCTCTGGCAATTGTCTCCCGAACTCTCTCCGTCCCCAGCTTGCAGTCATCGCCCGGAAGGGCGAGCAGTTTGGCTCCGCCGCTGTAGAACTCCGACGCGGCGCACTCGTCGGTATTCAGATGGGAATGTTCGTGGCATATGACTGCACCGATGGAAGGCGTGGTCTGCGCCACCGCGAGCGCATTGGCGGCGGTTCCGGATGCCAGGGGATACACCGCCAGGTCGGTCTCGAAAATCTCCCCGAACATATCTGCGACGCGAGCGGTGATCGGATCGTCCCCGTACGAATGCGCAGGGCCCCTGTTGGCTTCCGCCAACGCCGTCATGATCTCCGGCGCCACCGGCGCCTCGTTATCGCTGCGAAAGTTCGCGCCCATGGTGTAGCCTCGACTTGTCCCGGCCATTCGATTTAATCACATGGCATCGATTGACACCGAGACCACCCGGTCCCCGAAAAAAATGCCGTGCCTGGGGCCGGACCTGAAAAGCCCTCCTGCCGTCTGCCGTACCTGTCTCCGTGGAACTCCGAGCTGCGTAGCGAAAGGTCGGAACCAAGCAGTCTCGTGATGTTTTCCGTACGACCAGGTCGTCAGGGTGTCACGATGTTGAACCAGAAGCCCTTGCCCTGAGGTACCAGTGGATCCATCAGGGACATCAGTTCGCCGAACTTCTGCGGGTTCCCGGTCACCTGCGCCTCCCCTGCCTGGGCGGCATCGGCCAGAGTAGCCTGGCCCAGCAAAATCCTGTCCAGGACTTTCCGCGTCAGAACAAAGGTGGCGTCGGCCGCCGGATCCTGCTTTCCGGGGACGTAACTGAGGTGCGAGTTCTCCAGAGTGACCGAATAGGATTGATCCAGGTCCGGAAATGAAAAGTTGAGCACCAGGTAAGCACCGGCCGCCCTGGGGCCATCCAGGCGAACAGCGAGAAAATCGAGGACATCACCGAAACTCATCCCCGCGACGGTATCTGGATTGACGGATTGGGTGACCTGGGTGTCGGGCGCCCCGTGCCGGAGCTCATATGCCGCGGCCAGGTAGGAGTTTCGCCAGCCCGCCCCTTCGGACTGGTATCCCAGCTGCTCAAGAGCATCTGCCTGCAGGGTGCGCGCCTCCGCGTTCGTCGGATCGGCAAAGACGACGTGATTCACGACCGTGGCTACCCATCGATAATCGCCCTCGTTGTAAGCCTGCTTTGCGCGGGCCAGGACGGCCTCGGCGCCGCCCATGTACTCGACGTATTTTTTGGCGGCGGCCTCCGGCGGAAGGGGATGCAGATTGGCCGGATTGCCGTCGTACCAACCCAGATACTTCTGATAGACCGCCTTGATGTTGTGGTTGTAGGTGCCGTGATAGCCGCGGTTGTACCACTCTTGGGACAGCGCCTCCGGAATCTCCATCAGCTCCGCGATTTCCAGCATGGTATAGCCGCGGTTGGCGAGCCTGAGCGTCTGATCGTGCAGATAACCGTAGAGATCGCGCTGCTTCTTCAGGAAGGTCACCAGCTCCTCGTTGCCCCATATCGGCCAGGTGTGGCTTGCGAACAGGACCTGGGCGTCGTCGGAGAAAATCTCAATGGCCTCGTTGATGTAATGCGACCACGCCTTGGCGTCCCGTACCTCCGCGCCGCGCAGGGTATACAGATTGTGCAGCGTGTGAATCGTGTTCTCGGCCATCCACAAGGCGCTGAATCCCGGGAAAAAGGTATTCATTTCGGCCGGCGCCTCGGTGCCGGGCGTGTACTGGAAAATCATTTCCACGCCGTCGATTGTGAGCGAGGTCGGCGTTCGGCCGATGGTCAGCGTCGGCGCGATCAGGGTGACCGTGCCCGTAGAAACGCCTTTGCCGATAGCGGCGTCCATCTGGCCCCTGGCGCCCTTCGGAAGGGCCGATCCGTACTGGTAAGTCACGCGGCGGGTCATGGCGTTCCCGGCCAGCAGATTCTCGGCCACGGCATGTTCCATGAAGCCTTCCGGGGCAATGACCTGCACCTTGCCGGATGCGACTTCTTCGGCCGTGACGACACCCTTGACCCCACCCCAGTGGTCGGCGTGGGTGTGGCTGTAGACCACCGCCCTGACCGGGCGATCCCCCAGGTGTTCGGTCACCAGCTCGAGCGCCGCTGCCGACGTCTCTCGGGTCGTGAGCGGATCGAAAACAATCCATCCTGAATCACCCTTGATGAAGGTGATGTTCGCCAGGTCGTAGCCACGAACCTGATAGATGCCCGGCACCACCTCGAAAAGACCATAGGACATGTTCAGCTGCGCCTGGCGCCAGTGGCTGGGATTTGCCGAGTGGGGCCTGGCCGAACCATCGGTCAGGAATGCATAGCTGTCCAGGTCCCAGACCACGCGGCCGGTCCCGTCCTTGATCACGAGGCTATCCGGCCGGTGGATCAGTCCCCGCCCGGCCAGCTCGAAATCCCGGTCGTTGGAAAATGGAAGAGCTTCCTCGACGGAGTCGTTGGCGGCCTTTGTCGCCGGAGTTGCGGCCCGCGTTTCGCCAGCGGCCGGATCCGGGCCCGTGATCAGCAAACCCGCCGCAAACCCTGCAAGCCACGGCATCGCGAAAAAAACCGGGAATTTCATGCCCCCTCCTCCGGAACTGGTCCCGGCACATCATAGCCCGCCGGATCACGGAGTCGAGCGGTTCGCGCGCATGATCAAATGCTGCGGGTCGCGAGCCAGGCCAGGCACAACTGATCAGGGGGCCTCGATAGGCCCCCTGAGTGGACGCGGGTTCACATCCGGTCGGTTAAACCGCCACGCAAATCAGGCAGCCCGATAGATCACCATGGCCGACCCCTGGGTCTGGCGCATGTTGTCATAGCCAATGAGCCTCACGTGGTGTTTCGGGAAGGCGGTGTGGCAGGCCTCCAGCTCGGCCAGAACCGCGTCCACGTCCTTTTCACCGAAAAGCGGCAGCTTCCACAGGTACCAGAAGTCGCTCTGCGACTGAGCCGGTTCGCTGTGCTCGATTGCAGGATTCCAGCCCTTCTCCAACAGGTACTTGACCTGCCTGCGAATGCGGTCTGCATCCATTGGCGGAAGGTAGGAAAAGGTTTCGAACTTGCGGCCTTTCAGGCTGTCACGCTTGGCCGGGAATTCGCTGATGTTGGTCATAGTCAATTTCCTCTGTCCGGTATAGAGCGCTTCAGGCCACGTCCAGTTTGTCAACGACGTCGAACTCGAACTTGATCTCCTTCCATGTCTCCATGGCGATCTTCAGTTCGGGACTGTTGGCCGCCGCGGCAGTCAGAATCTCCTTGCCCTCCCGCTCGACCTGCCGCCCCTGATTACGTGCTTCGACACAGGCCTCCAGCGCGACCCGGTTGGCGGTGGCGCCTGCGGCGTTGCCCCACGGGTGGCCGAGCGTGCCGCCGCCGAACTGCATGACAGCATCGTCGCCGAAGATCGTGACCAGTGCGGGCATGTGCCAGACGTGGATGCCGCCCGACGCCACTGCCAGTGCACCGGGCATGTGACCCCAGTCCTGGTCGAAAAAGATGCCTCGGGAACGATTCTCCTCGACATACTGCTCCCGCAGCAGGTCGATCCAGCCCAGGGTCGCCTCGCGGTCTCCCTCGAGCTTGCCCACGACGGTTCCGGTATGGAGATGATCGCCGCCGGAAAGCCGCAGGCACTTCAGCAGCACGCGGAAATGAATGCCGTGGCGTGGATGCCGGTCCAGCACGGCATGCAGCGCCCTGTGGATGTGCAGCAGCATGCCGTTTTCGCGACACCAGTTGGCCAGTCCGGTATTGGCGCAGAAACCGCCGGTCAGGAAGTCGTGCATGATGATGCGCGAACCCAGGGACTTGGCAAACTCGGCTCGCTTGTACATCTCCTCGGGCGTCGGAGCCGTAACGTTCAGGTAATGACCCTTCCGCTCCCCGGTCTCGGCCTCCGCTTTCTGGACGGCCTCCATGACGAACTCGAATCGATGCCGCCAGCGCATGAAGGGCTGGGAATTGATGTTCTCATCGTCCTTGGTGAAGTCCAGCCCGCCGCGGAGACACTCGTATACGGCTCGGCCATAGTTCTTGGCCGAGAGACCCAGCTTCGGCTTGATGGTGCAGCCGAGCAGCGGTCGGCCGTACTTGTTTAACCGGTCCCGTTCCATGGTGATGCCGTTGGGCGGCCCGCCGCAGGTCAAGACGTATGCCAGGGGGAACCGGATGTCCTCCAGCCGGAGCGCCCGTATAGCCTTGAATCCGAACACATTGCCGGCCAGAGATGTCAGGACGTTGACGACTGATCCTTCCTCGAAAAGATCCAGCGGGTAGGCGATGAAGGCATAGAAACATTCATCGTCTCCCGGGACGTCCTCGATTCGATAGGCTCTTCCCTTGTAATAGTCCAGGTCGGTCAGCAGATCGGTCCAGACCGTCGTCCAGGTTCCGGTGGATGATTCGGCCGCCACGGCGGCCGCCGCCTCTTCCCGGGGCACGCCCGGCTGGGGGGTCACCTTGAAACAGGCGAGGATATCGGTGTCCTTGGGCGCGTATTCCGGCTCCCAGTAGGTTTCCCGATACTCCTTGACGCCTGCCTGATAGGTCTTGTTGCTCATAGTTCCGTCCTCGCACGCTGTGTGGCGCAGACCCTGACTATAGGCCCCGCCAACTATAAGTGAAATTCATATATAATTATTTTTCCCATTATTTTTTCTTATGCTTAATCCAGGACCCCGGTGCACCTGACTCTCCGCCAGCTGACAATCTTCGCCCAGGCCGCGAGGCGTTCCAGCCTCACACGGGCAGCGGAGGACCTCCATCTCAGCCAGCCGGCCGTCTCCATGCAAATCAAACAGCTCGAAAACGCCGTCGGCATGCCGCTCTTCGACCGAGCCGGCAAGGGCCTTCGCCTTACGGAAGCAGGCCGTGAACTGGAGCGGTACAGCCGCGAGATCATCGCCAAGGTTGACGAGATCAGCGAGGTCATGGACGAGATCAAGGGACTCAAACGGGGAGCCCTGTCCATCGCCGTCGCCACTACCGTCAGCCAGTACGCCATTCAGGCCGTGGCCGGGTTCCACCGCCTCTATCCGGGCATCCGGGTCAGTCTCGATGTGACCAATCGCAAGGCGCTTCTCTCCCAGCTCGAAACGAACGAGGCGGACATCGTCCTGATGGGCTTTCCGCCGAAGAAACGTCAGCTCGAGGCCATCCCGTTTATGGATAACCCGCTGGTCGTCATCGCCGCAACCGACCACCCGCTGGCGGGACGCAAGGCCGTCAATCTCGCCGAGATCACTGACGAGACTTTCCTGCTGCGGGAACCCGGGTCCGGCACGCGACAGGCCATAGAGCGATATCTCCGCCGCAAGGGCGTAAATCTCTCCAGGACCCTCTTCATGTCCGGTAACGAAGCTATCAAGTACGGCGTGGAGGCCGGACTGGGACTGGCGATTGTCTCCCGGCATACCATCGCACTGGAGCTCAAGGCCAGGCGCCTCTGCGAACTTCCGGTTCGCGGATTTCCGCTGGTACGACAGTGGTTCATCGTCCGCCCCGCGGCCAAACGGTATTCGGCGGCAGCCCGCGCCTTCGCGGACTTTATCCTGTCCGGCGAGGTAAGCTTCTGACACCGTGATCAGGCCGCCGTCTGGGACCGTTTCGCCCTGAGCCGGTCGCGCCTGGTCATCATCTCTTCCAGAATCGGCATGACGATGACCTCGATAGCGAGGCCCATCTTGCCTCCCGGGACGACGATGGTGTTCCGCCGAGACATGAAAGAGCCATACAGCATCGACAGCAGGTAAGGGAAATCGATGTCGAATTTCTTGGGATCACTGAACCTGATCACGGCGAAGCTTTCGTCTGGCGTCGGGATATCCCGGGCGACGAAAGGGTTCGAAGTGTCGACGGTGGGCACCCGCTGGAAATTGATATCGGTGCGGGAAAACTGTGGCGTAATGTGCTCGACGTAGTCAGGCATCCGCCGCAGGATCGTGTGGGTCACGTCACGGTCGCAGTAGCCCCGATGGGAGGTGTCCCGATGGATCTTCTGTATCCATTCCAGGTTGACGACGGGCACCACACCGATCTTGAGGTCGGCATGATTGGCGATATCCACCTCCTGATTGACCATGGCGCCGTGCAGTCCCTCGTAAAAAAGCAGGTCCGTATCCTTCGGCACGTCTTCCCATGGCGTGAAGGTCCCGGGTTCCTGGCCGAATTTGTGGCCCTCCTCCACGTCGTGGATATAGAAGCGCCGCTGCCCCTCGCCCGTCCGGCCATAGTGCTGAAATAGCTCCTCCAGCTCCTTCAGGAGGTTTGCCTCCGGGCCAAAGTGACTGATATGAGTGCCTTTTTCTTCAGCCTCCTGTACCGCACGGCCCATGGCAGCGCGATCGTACCTGTGGAAACTGTCGCCCTCGATGACCGCGGCTGTAAGCTCGAGGCGGCGGAAGATATGCTCGAAAGCGGTCTTCACCGTGGAGGTTCCTGCTCCCGAAGAACCGGTGACCGCGACGACCGGGTGTAGTTCTGACATGACCTGGTCTCCGTTGCTGCTGGTTATAGGTATAGTCCGTTTGTCCGCGAGCGGAGACCCATTCGCGAACCGGTTGCCGGAAACTCTGCCCTTTTTCCGGTGACCCGGGACAATAAATTAGCGACCCCTTAAATAATGTCGAATCAAATATTTTTATATTTTTTATAAGATTTCCTTATAACAGGAACTCGGCATCGAAACACGCAGCGGGAACATCAGGCGGGTAGCGCAGGCTGGCCAGGCAGGCCATTTGTCCAATGCCGACCCCCCGGGTAGGTACTTGTCCCAATGGCATTCCGCCAACGCTCTACCAGTCTTGAGATAGAGCCTTCGGCCACTGGCTGAAGGGTAAATGTCAGGGGGACATCGAGCCCCCAGCTTGACTCGGGGGTGTCCCATGAAGACCGTCTTCGTGAACCCCGAGCGGTGCATCGGCTGCCGCCAGTGCGAGTTTGCCTGCGCTGTGGAGCATTCTCACAGCCGGGACCCGTCGCGGGCGGTCTTCGAGAAGCCGCTGCCCCGTCCGAGGATCCACGTTTCGCCCGGACGTGCCTACAACACGTCGTTTCCCAATCGTTGCAGACACTGCAATCCGGCTCCGTGTCACCAGGTGTGCCCGACCGGCGCCATTAGCCGCGATACGGACCACGACCTTGTGCTGCTGGACCCGGGCCAGTGCATTGCCTGCGCCATGTGCGCCATCGTCTGCCCATTCGACGCAATCACCTTCCACGAGCAGGGCAACGGCATGCCGCCCCGGCTGGCCGCCCTCAAATGTGACGGCTGCGTGGAGCGAGTGAGGCACGGGAAAGTCCCGGCCTGCGCCGAGGCCTGCAAGACCGATGCGCTGGTTTACGGAGAACTGAATGAATTGATCGCGACGGGGCGCGCCAGCGAAAGCAGCGCGCTGCTGATTTCCGCTGCGGAGAGCGAGGCCCTTGCCACCCGACCGCCCGACAACGTCGCCGGCTGGAGAGCGTGGGGCAAAGCCACCGTCGAACTGAATGAGGGGGTGCACCATGGCCGGCACTGAGAATGTGAAACAGCTTTCCAGCTGTAATGACGCACGGGCAATGATCGTCCGCGCAAAAGAGGAAGGCGTCGAGACGGTATGGGACCGTCTCGCCGCTCAGGAACCCCAGTGCGGTTACTGCGCGCTGGGCGTTAGCTGCCGCAACTGTTCCATGGGTCCGTGCCGCGTGGATCCCTTCGGCGAGGGTCCGCAGAAGGGCGTGTGCGGCGCCGACGCGGACATTATCGTCGCCCGCAACCTGGGCCGCACGATCGCCGCCGGTGCCTCTGCCCACTCGGACCACGGCCGCGACATACTGGAGGTCTTCGGAGAACTGGCCGAGGGCACCACTTCCGGCTATTCCCTCCGCGACGAGACCAAACTCAAGGCCCTGGCGGAGGAGTGGGGAATCGAAACAGGGGATCGCCGGCTGCCCGAGATCGCCGCCGACCTGGCCGAGGCCATGATGGAAGACTTCGGGTCCAGGAAGAGCCGTCTGGGGTTCGCCGATCGCGTGCCCGAGCAGCGCCTGGACCTCTGGGCCAAGCTCGGCATCATGCCCCGTGGCATCGACCGGGAAAACGTGGAGATGCTCCATCGCACGCACATGGGCGTGGACAACGATTACGTCAACACGCTGCTCCATGGTCTCCGGACAAGCCTGTCCGATGGCTGGGGTGGATCCATGGTTGCCACGGAGCTGTCGGACGTCATGTTCGGAACGCCGCAACCCGTCGTATCCACGGTCAACCTGGGTGCGCTGCGGCCGGAGTGCGTGAATATCGCTCTCCACGGCCACAATCCGCTGCTTTCCGATGTGATCATGCAGGCGGCGGAAGATCCGGAACTGGTCTCACTTGCCATGGAGAAAGGTGCCGAGGGTATCAACCTGGTAGGACTCTGCTGCACCGGCAACGAACTGCAGATGCGCAAGGGTATCCCGATGGCGGGTAACCACCTGATGCAGGAACTGGTCATTCTGACCGGGGCGCTGGACGCCATGGTGGTGGATTACCAGTGCATCATGCCGGCGGTGACCGACGTGGCCAAGTGCTTCCATACGGCAGTCATCTCAACCGCCGACAAGGCCAAATTCACGGGGGCGACCCACATTTCGTTTGATCCCCACCGCGGTCTCGAGATCGGCACGGAGATTGTCCGCAAGGGCATCGAAGCCTATGCCAACCGCAACCCGGAACGGGTGCGAATCCCGGAAGGCACAGTCGAAATGATGGCCGGATTTTCCGTCGAGGCCATTCTCGGCGCTCTCGGCGGAACACCGGAGCCGCTGGTCGAGGCTATCAAGGCCGGCAAGATCCGCGGCGCCGTCGGCGTCGTGGGTTGCAACAATCCCAAGGTCAAGCAGGACAGCGGCCACGTGAACCTGACGAAGCGGCTGATCGAGAACGACATCCTTGTCCTGGTCACCGGCTGCTCGGCGGTCGCCAACGGCAAAGCCGGATTGATGATGCCCGAGGCCGCAGAGATGGCGGGACCGGGCCTCAGGGAGGTCTGCCAGGCCCTGGGCATCCCGCCGGTACTCCACATGGGCTCCTGCGTGGACAACACGAGGATCCTGGTCCTGGCGGCTGCCCTGGCAAAATTCCTGGGAACCGATATCGACAAGCTGCCTCTGGCCGGCGCCGCGCCGGAATGGTACTCGGAGAAAGCCGTATCCATCGGCACTTACGTCGTGGCCAGCGGTATTTACACGGTCCTGGGCGTGCAGCCCGCGATTTTCGGAAGCCCCAATGTAGTCAAACTCCTGGCCGAGGGCCTGGACGACGTGGTTGGGGCCCGGTTCGCGGTCGAGCCCGATCCGGAGAAGGCGGCGCTGCTCATCCGCCGGCATATCGAGAGCAAGCGGGAAGGTCTCGGCCTGCCTTTCAATAAACCGGAGGCCGAGGAGGCAGAAGCCGCCTGAACGCCAGAACCTGACGGCAGGAACGTCTATGTGTGACAAGACTCATGATCACGAGCATGCGGGCCATCACCACGGCCCGGGGCTCGAAAAGAAAGCCCGCCCGGAAGACTTCCGGGTGGTGATTACCGGTAAGGGCGGCGTTGGCAAAACCAGCATCGCCGCCCTGCTGGCCCGGTTGCTGGCCCGCCAGTCCTGGCGGGTTCTGGCGCTGGACGCCGATCCGCAGATGAACCTCCCATACGCTCTC
>Ga0209536_100007521_pt1 | contig 16509 bp, 12 predicted proteins | sample DeeMarSeWOR28_12_FD_187461 | JGI IMG/M metagenome (GOLD analysis project Ga0209536, IMG submission 187461) | Marine sediment microbial communities from White Oak River estuary, North Carolina - WOR-2-8_12 (SPAdes) (version 2) | ecosystem: Environmental > Aquatic > Marine > Intertidal zone >... | reverse complement strand
TGGTGAGCGGAGTTTTACAGGGTTCCCCGGGTGCATACCCGCCTCAACCATCGCAACGATCAGAGCTGTGGCGCCCAGCTTCAGAAGAGTAACGGTCTCGCTGCAATTACTCTCCCCACAAATGAGATGAAGTCTGTGAAAACCACCCCTGCATAACGGTTCATCCTTGGTGTGGAATATGCCCCGGTCACGCGTACTTCCAGGAGATATGGCCCTAACCAGGAACTCAACCCGGGGCGTAAGGAGGAATTCGATGCCGTGCGCAAGCGGATTCAATCCTCCCGCTCCCGTGAAGATTATTCGGCTCACGAGAAAAGGGATAAGTTGCGCCGGCAAAAGCCCCGGATCACCCTTGTGGAGATAGGATTCGTGGCAACCCCACGTTGCTCCCGACCCGGAATAGTCAACGTTGCATTTGAAGAAGGCGACCTCAGAAAACCTACGATCCAGTGTGGCTAGTTCTTCTGATATGGCGGAGAGCAAGCTTTCTCCAGCCACCTGGTAGAGGATGACCTCCTGTGGAGTTGTACATTCGGGGGTCGAGTATTCCACATGTCCGCCGGTATCGAGATACAACAGTGAACCGTTTTCAAAAAAACACCCGCACTTATGATGCATTGCAGGAAGATGAGGTTCGCGCCTGGCCAGGCGAAAGACTTCATTCAGAACCTCCGAGCGATGGAGGCTTTCCTTCAGCGACGGCCTAATAGCAGTCAGGGCGTACTCTGTCTCCAACCCCATCAACCGTTCAGCCAACCTACTGCCCTCCCTGCTGCCGACTGCGCATGAGAAAATACTCGCTGTCTCTGGATAGCGCTTTGGAGATCGCTCGATCACTGGCATCCAGCAAACGTTGCCCCTCACTGCGGAGACCCTGGAGATTTTCATCCGGCCCGTGGCCCTCTGCAGGTGAAGTTGCTCTTGTGGTATCGTCTCTTTGATGTCTTCTTGTCTTAAGGAGCATTTTCACGTCCTCCTTTTTATTGTTCTGGCGGCCAGACCCCGCTCGGAGCCCTGATCTGCCCTGATTGAACCTCTTTCTCTCGCCCGAACTCACCAGGATTGTGAAGTGCTGTTACCGAAGGAAGGTACACTGCCGGGCCCGGCTGGTGGTTATGCACGATCGGGCGGCCATACCTGTCAGTCTCTTCTGCCCCAAGCATTTCCATGGCCTCCTCCAGACAACTGCTCGCGTTGAATGCCGACTCGCACTCCCGGCGAGCGATAAGGGGATTCATCCTGAGAGTTTTGTACGAATAGCGAGGCCAATGTCTGTCACCGCCATGCTGGAATCTGAATCGAATGTAATCCCAGTCCACACTGTCGATTCTCTCACTGGCACGACTCAGGAGGTATGATCTCAGCCACGCTCTGGTGTCGTTTGGAGGAGCATGGATAAAGCAATTTACGGCTTCAGCTGAAACCAGTTTCTCCACAAAATCCGGCTCATAAACCCAGTAGAGCCCGTCCTTGTCGAGGCTGCTGTAAAGAAGATCAAGGTGTTTGAGCTGGGGAGAATTCCAGGTCAACTGTGGATGCTGCTCAATTGCCCGCTCGAGAATGCTGCGTTTCATGACCCAGTCCAGACGCGGCACCAGCGCCTCAAAGTCTCGGGCTTGCAGTTTCAGAAGTGTGTCTTCCCACAGTGCCAGAATCTCTCTGGCAAATGGCACAATGCCGTCTGCCCTTCCCCTGGCGACAAATTTTCGTGCTCTCTCCAGAATGGCCAGCTGAATCTCAGCAGCGGTATACTGTGCTCCGGAAATCAATTGACCCTTACTTCTAAGGTCTGGATCGTGGCTCCAGGAGACCACCGCCTTCAACGGCTCTTGAAGGATGAGGTCGGAGGCGACCTGATCCTGTTCAATCATTGCCAGCACAATCTGGGTGGGGCCTATTTTCAGAAGGCTCGACACATGGCACATGGTGCTATCGAAAAATATGACGTGCAACCGTGCCAAGGGGGCCCCTGCGCTGTGAGCTTCATCCCTGCTGTTTACTATGGGCCGTCGGTATGTCGTTTGTGTGCCCATGAGCGACTCAAAGAAGTCGGCTCGCTGGGCGATCTGGAAGTCCACAGGAGGCCTGCCATTTTCGCTTCCCACTTTTCCAGCTCCCGTTAAGATGATGCTGCTGGTCAAATAGGAAGCGAGAAACAGCCCGTAGTGCAGCTTTCGCTCGAAGATGTTTTGAAAACAGCGACGACTCACGAGGAAGTTGGTGTGGCTGCCGTAGCTGTTTCCCTGCCCGTCAGAATTGTTCACTAGGACTTTTATATTTATTCCCTGGGGGAGTTTTGAATTCGCCCGCTCTAGAGCTGAACGCGTAATGTGCAACATCGAATACCACGCCGCCACAGAGTCGAAGGCGCTCAACGTTTCCGGCAAACACAGCTCCAGGTGCGAATGGTCTATATAAGAACAGCCGCCATTGGCGGGAATGAACTTTCGACCCCCACTCTGCAGACCGCACTGACCCTGGTGCTCGCAGGATGAGGACAGTGTCCCCCAAACGTGGGGAATTGACCAGGTACTGCCACTATCATGTTGATCGGGGTGCGAACTTTCAGTAAAAAGGAGACCCGGCATTTCCCTGAAAAGCAAGAGGGCTGCCTCCAAACCGGTCCCCCGGAAATCTGAGCGCGGGGTTCCACCCAGCACAAAGTTGCCGAGTTCCACATCGGCGCCGCAGAGTTTGGGAACACCGCCGGAGGCGAGGTCTGAAGGGTTGAGGAGGTCTTCGCAAACAGATTGGTCAGTCATCTTTTCGGTTCCTGGCTATGCCACATTGAGTATTAGATAGTCGTTCGGCCGTTTAACCTTTCGTATGATTGGACGAACCTCGACGACGTCCAGACCCTCCGGCAGGTCGTGAAGGTATGCATGGACGTTCCTGGGAGTAAGGGTCGAGCGCAGCCGATCCATGGCATTGGCTACCGCATGGTCAATATCAGAGAGGCACAGCCCACCATCCGTGCCCTGAATCACACTGCGACGAAACGCCGTCTGGCGGGCGGCCCGGCACACCTGTTCAAAGATGCGGCCGCTGGCGAGCTCCCGTGCAGCGACCGTTCGGGTCGTGCCGTCTCGAAAATGAAGCAGGCACAGTTCGTTCTCCGCATTGGGGCTGTAGAAACGCGAGACGGCGGTTTCGATCATCTCCCCCCGGGTCGCCACTGCCGATGAGCCATTTGTGCTGTATGGCAGGTCGGGAGGGAGATGGATCCCGAAGATGGCCCGTCCGCCGTCAAGGTCCGGACGAGATACCTGAATTTCAAGATCCGAGAGCCTCTCGAGCAGTGCCGGGTCAATCAGGTCCTTCCTGTTGGTCGCTGCGATAATGGCAACGCCATCGCGAGCCGAAGCCGAAAATCCATCCAACTCAGCAAGCAGGGTGGCAAGAAAACGATCGTGGTGGTAACCTGAATAGCTGCCGCGGATTCGGCCCATGGATTCGATTTCGTCCAGGAACAGGATGGCCAGTCCCTCCTTTCCGGCTTCGGACAGTGCCCTGAAGCAGTTCCGAATATTTGCCTCTGTTACACCCACATGAGGATCGAGCCATTCCCCGGGTTTCACAGCGCCGAATTTGCACCGCTTGCCGCTGAGCCGTGTAACCTCAGAGGCCGCCACTCTGGCCATGAGCGTTTTACCGCAGCCTGGTGGCCCGGTCATCAGCACCGACATGCGGCCGCTCAAACCGTAGTGCCGGGCCAAATCAGGGGCCAGGAGAACGCGAGTCAACACAGACAGGAGAGTGTCCACATTCTCATCCTGCCCGCCCACCTGATCCTTACTTTCGGTGGGAATTTCATTCAGAAGGTACTCTCGCCCCTCGGTCCGCTCGAGCTTCTCAAATGCCATATAGAGACTCTTGTCAAACCTCACCTTGTCTCCGGGCTCGAGAGTATCAGTTAAGAAGCCGCAGGCTTCCACAACAATTTCCTCGTCACGGCAGAGGAGCACGATCCGACCGTCAGTCGTATACCGTTCAAAGAACCCGGTTTCCCCACACCGTGGTATACCGAGAGGAGACTTTCCCAAGAGCACATTCAACTCGTTTCCCAGGAAGACTTCATTACCCGGCGTGTAGGAGTCCAGGGTCACATCCTCACCCAAAGCGACAATGCGGCGAGAACTATTAAAGGATACAATAGCTCGGGAGTGGTTATCGGATGTTCCGGTCGAACCCACGAAGACCCCCACATGCCACGGAGGTTCGGTGAGTTTGTCCAGGAGATCTCTGAGTTGCTTTTGTATCTTTTCGGCGTCTTTGAGCCCTTCTCGCAGACGGCGGTTCTCGGCGATCATGAACTTGTCGAGCATGGCGCCGGTCTCCTTGGATTCAGAGCGATAACCCTGAACCACATCGAATAACTCCTCGTTGCTTGGGGCGTTTCTTCCCACTTCGCACAACATACTGAGAATGGCAGATATTTTTCTGGTTTGCATGCTCCTCTCCTTGAAAAACTTGGTGGCCCCTTGGTTTCATTCAGCAGGGGGGATTGACTCATCGAGGATATGAAATGGTCTTGGGCTCACCCTGCCATGCCTCCACCCGAAGAGCGCGTAGTCCACCCCGCTATGTGGACAGTCCCCTATGACCAGGGCAATATTCCAGGGACGAGAAAAAGCCGTTCGTTGGAAGTGGACGTCGTGGGAAGACATGAAAGCAGGACTTGGACAATTGCCTTCTTCGCTCTTGTTGCAGCCCTTGCACGTCTCTTTCATAAAATTGTGGGTGTGCCACCAGCCGACCATGAGCTCATCATCGCCCCTGAGGTCGATGGCCGCCCTGGCCGCAGTCCACGTTTCTGCGGTAAAGGTCAGCCTGTCGATCCGTGAACGTGTGTGTTCAGCCCCAATCTGGGCGGTTACCTCGGCCATGATCTCGGAAGATGCGGTGTCGCGATAGAGTTTTCCAATGAGGACTCCGCCTATCTCATTTGCACCGTCGGCATCCGCCGTGAGACTTACCAACTCAGCCAGAACCTGCCTGGGCACAAAGACCGGAAAATCTGCTTCATGTGGCTCGGCTTGTCCAAAAAATACAGAATTGGACACAAGGTCCTTCAGGGACTTCTTCCCGAGAGGAAGAGGCCTAGCGATTTCCCGCACAGTAATGTTCGACGTCTTAGCCTCTTCTCCGGGGAGCTCTGGCCTTTGTAGGAACGCAGAAACCCGGTACCAGAAAACCTCTCCTGGATTCAGGGATCCATTTTCCACATAGTGCGAAGAGGCCCTCTGCGCCTGCTCCCTGAAATAGGAAGTGGATATCTCGGCAGAGTATCTTTCGCTCCGGCCGTTCTTGAGAAAGACCACCCGCACCCCGACGACGTACGGCCTTCCAAGCTGCCGATCCCAGACCGGCAGAATTCTGTAGGGGTCCATTTCCATAACCGGCGGTAGCCGGCCGCTGCGAATGGCTGTAAATAGGCAGCACTGCAAGGCCGGCTCCCAGTCGGGCTTCACTGGAACCTGTCCAAGAAGACTCGAATCTCTTCTCTGCAGTTCTAGCGTGTAGTGGTAACAATCACCCATAAAACACCATTTGGACACATAGCGTGACCTCAGGGCTAAACCGTTGAACTGTTACCCATAAAGGGTGGATTAGATTCCATGCTTCAGCCGGCATCAATGTTTGGCTGAAAAATGATATGATCCTGCGGCTGGATCGAGTCACCTACCCTTTCCACGGCATGAAGATGGCGACCTTTTGTTTCATTCAAAGGATGATAGGTCAGCGGTCGCCCCTCCACATCATTGTTTGGCAGTTGCATCCTGGGCAAGACGCTGTCAACCAGCTCTTTGATGGTTGCATCTACCGGGACATCGTCGATCACTGCGGTCTTCTGTCCCGATACATCGCTTGCGACAAAAGAAATTGTTTGTGTTTGAGCCATAACGCCTCCTCCCTTCTGTCCTGAATGGACCGGTCTTCTCGTCAATGTTTCCCCATCACGCGGACCAGCCTCGTGTTTCCAGATAACTTCTGGCCACATTTTTATCGAGTAGAGCTCTCACCTCCTTTCCAAACATGCGGCAGGCCACAGACAGTGCCGAAAGCCCATAATCGAGCTCCCTGCCGCTGGGTGAAGCCCCCATGACGGCTTCAAAGTGCAAGGCTGATCCACTTTGATCGGTGGACTTCACAGAGGCCCGAACCATTCGCATGTGTCCACTGACGCTCAGTAGCAGAACACCCAGGGCTACTCGACACTCAACGGGCCAACCGGAGCCGGTTGCGAGTGGTGTGGAAGCAACAAGTCCCCACTCTTCATCCTCGCCCAGTGTTGCCTCGTAAAAATCATCGGGAACGTCAAGCCTGACGATCTCTAGTCCGCTCCGACTCGAAGACACCCAGCCGGCTTCAACACAGAGAGAGGGTAAATCCACCCCAGTCGGTTCCCGGTAAGCCACTGATCTCTTACCGTGATCTGCCCCACGCGAATAAAGCTCCAGGGCTTTCTTGAAACCGGCACATGTATCAAGAACCCTGTTAGATAGGATTTCTTTGTCCTCGACCAGAGGTATTTCAGAGCGGAGACGGATCGAACGCAAGCTGCCATCAATGGCGAACTTCACCTCACCCGGGGTAATCGAATTCAGCCGCAGCAGCTTCCAGAGAGTCGGCAAGGTGTTAGACTGGCAATTTTGGCCATTGTCGATTGGCGCGTCCAGGAGCAAGAAGCTCCGGTCAACCTGGGCTGTTACCCGCAGTCCACCGTTATCGCGCGGTGTGAATCGCCAGGCTGAACATCCGTTTTTCCTTATCTTGGCCGAGACCTTCTTCAAAACGGTTTGCACCTCTTCTGTAGTGATCCGGCCCTGTGCGAAATAGCGATTCATGGTTGCACCTACTTTCCCTGTAACTTGAAGCTCAGATCGAGAGACCGTCTTTTTAGAGGTCGTCGGTCGATTGGAAAGCGGTGGAGGTGGCGCCGGGCCCAAGCGCAGGCTTCCTTGTTGAGGGCATCGGTCTCCACCATGGTGACTTTGTTGTAGGTAATAATTTCATACACTTGATAGATAATGGTGACCAGATCCGTCCCCGGCGTAAGTCGCCCCACGCAGATGAGCGGGAGTTCGTTGCTTATGTTTGGATGCCAGATACTTCTTGGCATAAGCCAGCTCAACACGCGATAAGGGAGACGGGGATCACGACTGCGGAGGTAGTCGTCCGGGAACCAGATCTCCACAGCGAAGTCATTTGCCTCCACGATCTCACCGCTCCTGGACCGGGTGAGGCCCCTGCAGGTGAAATGTGCCATGTATCTGTTTGGCGGCGGGGTGGCGAGTGGAACCAAATCCAGCAGGTCGCTCTCCCCGGCGAGCTGCATTCCGGCCTCGTACTGCCGGCTCAGGAACCCTTCCATTATTCTGTCGGCCATCATCTACTCTTAAAGGTTCTCGGGGGACAAACCCCGCACAGGGGGGTGCATAACCGGTGCAGGGTAAGGTCCGCCAGACTCTACGTCAGCTCGGCCCTGGCCTAGAGATATTTGGGTGCTTTCAGTCGCCAACTTCATAATGGTGATCTCCGGAGGGAGAACTGATGGTGAATATGTCCCCTGACTGAAACCCCAGTGATTCCAGCGACTGCTCGAACGCTTGCGCGGTGAGTCTGTCTGCCTCGAGTTTGTAAGCGACGTTGTGACCTGGCAACATTGGATGACCGCAGTTTGGACAGGCACGAAGTGTTTGCGTGAGTCGGTGTTCCAGGTGCACAAGCGCTTTCTGTGACTTGCAGGCGGGGCAGATAAGCTTCTCTACGAAGATACCCATCCCAGCGAACCTGAGGGTTGTCGGCGAAGAGAATCCGGAGTGGCCTGGCCCGAGTGACAAGGCTTCACCCAGTGAAATCTGACCCGGCGGGGCTTTCAGCTTTACGATCTCCCAGATCTCATGCCCGAAGCGACACTGGGGGTTGCGCCGGTATCGCGTCACATAGTGTTTGTGGTGTAAGGCATCTATCAGAATCTGCTTCCCGCTGGCCGCATGATGCCGTTGACCGCTCAGTATCTTCCAGCACTCCACAGCCTGCAGGGAAGCTGTGAGCGCCCCGAGAAAAGTTGGACTATTGGTAGATGCAGGCTTTTCTCCCTCAGGGTTACATGCGCGGACCTGCTCGACCTGGTCGTAGTCCCTCTGGTCCCAGGCACACTCCAGACACGGCGAATCTGACCCCGGCATGTAGACGCTGACCCTTGCCAGACACCCTTCCGCCAGAACGCCTCCATCCACGTAAGGAATGCCGCCCAGATGCCAGGAAATCTCATTGAGAAAAAGTCGTGCGCCGTTGTTGTCAAGGCAGCCGACGATCAGATCGGCCCGCAATTTTCCCATGGGTGTGTTCTCCACATGGTCGACTACATCTTCTACCTGGATTTCAGGATTCAAAAGACCCAGTCTCTGCGCCTGCACTGTCGATTTTGGTCGGCCGAGCTCATCCCGCGTCACATTCTGCGAAAAAAGATTCTTGAACTCGTAGACGTCCGGGTCGACGAGGGTGACGCACTCGATACCTGGCATGCGCGCAAGGTGAAGCATCAGTTGCGAGCCGATGTTTCCGCCGCACCCGGCAACCAGGACTCTTCCCGAACGCTCCTGACCACCTTTTCGCCGCATGTCACAAACCCTCCGGCGTCCAGCGGTAGCCTGCATCCAATTCGGTCGGCTGGTCGCAGTTAGAGCACCGATCGCTGTAAGTCCAGCAATTCAGCTCTTCAGACTGGTGGTGCAGAACCTGACATCTGGGCTGCGGGCACCGAACAACTGGGCTTCCTTTCGTTATTGGCTGCTTGCACCGCTGGCACGACATGGGTTGCCCGCAGCCGGGGAACGGCTCGACTCGGGCAAGTCGCTCAGTGGAATAAAATAAACGGTTGCTCGTTCCAGCAATGCGGATTTCATCTCTGTCCGCAAGCACTTTGATTCCTGGCAACACAGGCGTGCCATTCACAAGGGCTGAGACACCGGGAGGGCTTATTAGCACCCAGGTTTCGGCCTCTCCGATTCGACCGCGCTGGACGACAGGTCGCACTGACTTGCCGTGGCGGTTCTGTCGGCCCACCAGTGGTAACATATGGTCTTGTCCCAACTCGAAGATTTCGCTCCCTTTCAGGGGGGCGATGGCCCAGGTTATGGAGCCGTCTTTGTTCTGGGTAACCCAAAGATGGGCCATTGTTTGATCCTTCGTAAAATAGAAATAGAATTAGGTGGTCCTGATTTCTAATACATGGTGATCTTCCCGGGTGTTCCCGTTGATCTCATCACGGGGCTGAAGAGTTTCGAATTGTTTCGTTGAGTACATTTAACTCAAGTTGAACTAAATGTCAATAGGTAAAAACGATTTCCGTCAAAAAAATGGTTCTTCCGGAATTTGCCTGGATGGGAGAGAAAACCACGGGTCTGGCCAGGGCAAGCTGCTCCACAAAGGAGCATATTCGCGCCATGGATGCCAGTGTTCCGGTGGAGGAAGCATCAAATCTTCATGCTGGCCCTTGCCGGGCTGAGAGGCGGAAATAGAGGTGGCTCAGAATGCTCTTTGTTTCGCAGCTCCCCCTGGCCTGGCAAAATTTAGGCTGAGAATCAACACGCATACACCTTCATCCAAGCAAATTCCGGAAGAACCAATAAAAGTTCAGAAACGCCGAAGCCGTATGGGGAGCCCGCCATGCCCCAAAGGAGGTCGTACCCTCCGATAGCACAATACTTCCACAAAGTGGACTCCGTTTTCCAACCACAAGATCTTCGTCGCCCGTTTAATCGTAAACCACCCTGCGGCTTGAGCGGGTGTAGCTTTGCTTGGGACGGTCATACGGACGACCTTAGTCCCTAGGTGAACAACAGGAGCCATGTATGTTGGTAATCTGCGATCCGGATCTCTAAGTATCCGAGAAAACTTTTTCTTTGAGCTTTGTTCAACTTGTGTTAAAGTTTTGTCAAATGATATCAAACTAATCTGTCGGGTTCTTTCTCAGCACAACTTTTGGGAATGGCCTGAATGGCTTTGTCAAGGTGAAAAAGCGTATGAGCGACAAGATGGGAAACCAAGAAACCAGCAAGAACTTTACAAACGCTCTAAAGCAGGGGCTTCGGGCAAGAGAGTGGTCTCAGAAAAAACTCGCTGCCTTTATCGGGAAGGATGAATCGACTGTGAGTCTCTGGCTTTCAGGACGCCACGGGCCGCGCCTGGACGACGAAGTCACCATCCGGAAACTGGCCGAGTTTCTCCACCTAAAGGGTGTCGAGATAGAACAGCTGCTTGCTGCCCAGAAGAAGGAAAAACGAGTAGACGATAAGCCAGATGTCGAAAGGCGGATTCATAGTGTGAGGGAACTTGAGCGTGTTATTCGTGAAGAGCTTCCCACATTCTTCTATCAAGCTATGTATCTTAATACATACATTCGGCCCGAGGGCTTGAGGGAGAGATTCTGGGAAAAGGGATACATTGTCAATGAGACTGACGTGCAAGGTCTGCTGAAAAGAATGTGCCAGAGACCGGATCTGTTTCCACTGGATGACACTTACATTGTGGACCATGAGGACGGTGGGTTCACCCGGACCTCCCGGACCAAGGGCATCATGGAGGACCAGGACACGGTGAAGACCCGAGGCAGAGTTCGTGCCCGAGGCAGGGCAAAGGGTTTCGGTAAAGAGGCTGAGCCTGCTCTGAGCCTATTCAACCGCAGGTTTGACGACGATGAGTTATTAGACAGGTTCAAAAGCCACTTTCGAGGGGAGGAATGGGTCCGCGACGCAATTCGGCAGATTTGCCGCCGTCTAAACAAGGCTTTTGAAGTAGCCAGAGAGCGAATCTCGCTGGAAGAGTTTAGGACTGAGGTGGACGGGGTTTTAGAGAAAGTCTTGCCCGGTGTTCCCGGACAGTTGGCGGTGGGTCAACGAGCAAAGGACAATATAATCAATGCAGTTCTTCAGTCATTGCTCAAAGCGAGGTTTCTCGAATGGGTCGGCGATCAACTGGTGGGACGCAAATGGCGCCTGAATGCCGAGTGTCTCATCAATGGTCTATTCGGCATCGATCCGCACATCCCTGGGCTCAACTTCCTGTTGGACGGAGGGCTGTTACTACCCAGTTCAGCAGGAATGATCGTGCTCATCAAAGGAAGCTCAGGCACGGGCAAGACTATGCTCGCCCTTGAATTGGCATCCTCGATTGCTGTCCAAGGGCATGTGGCTGTTTATCTCAGTGCTGAAGAAGATCCAAACCTTCTGATTGAGCGCTTGTCCTACATCGGGTACTCCCAAGGTCCGCATCATACAGCCTACAAGAGGACGCTGGAGCGAGGAAATGGCAAATTTACGCTGATAACCCGCAACTGCATACCATCAGATACCATTACCGATATTGCTTCTCACTTGGAGGATGACAAAACGGGTATCTTACTGATCGTTTCCATCCCAAATCGAAAAACGTTCCACAGTCCCCAGAATTCCACGTTGAAAGACCTTTCCATGCTACGCCAGAATTTGCACAAACTCCGAAAGGAGTATCCGGGACAGGTCACCTGTTACATATTGGACTCACTTGAAGCGGTTGCTGATCAGGGGGAAAGGCGGCTATATGAGGAGATGTTCGGTCTTGCCAAACACCGGATGGGCCTTGGGATCTTTGTCTCAGAGGCGCAAGATCCGGGAAGCGGGACGGCGCTGCAAGACTATTTAGTAGATATGGTCATACGGATGGGCTATCGAATGCGTACCTCTCAGTTCAAGGAGCGAGTTATAGAAATCGAGAAGTGTCGGACGCAAAACCACATTCGAGGAGAACATTTATTTTCAATTACCGCAGGAGAAGGCATTTCCATGTATTCCTCGATTCAGGCACTGCTCTCTGTATGGCGCAGGCGAGTGCGAAAAGACTGGAGCCCTGAGACGGAATCATGGAAACTTGATCGTCAGCTCGATTTCGACAGAATACTCAGGGGAGATATGGTCCGGGGCTCGGCGAGCTTGCTGGCAGGTCCCCTGGCAACTCACAAGTTACCACTAGGTCTGTCCTTTCTGGCCGCTGGCCTGAAAGCAAGGCCCGGCGATTCCGTTCTCCTGATCTCCTTCCGGGAGGACGGAGCCTCGATTTTGCGTATTATTCAGGCCTACCCCCAGTTCGGTGCGTTGCTTGAGACAGGTGGGGAAACTTTGTTGTTTAGTCCTCACTTCAAGGTTTTGCACATCCCTCCGGATTACTTTACCCCTGAACGGTTTATTTATCGGATCCGGGGGATCCTGAAGGAGTTTAGGAATGGTGCAGCGATGGTGTCCCGGGCTGTTTTCAGCAACCTAAGTCAGCTCAGTCAAAACTCACCCATGTTTAAAGAAGAAAGCCTGTTCATGGCTGCTTTGATCGAACTCTTCAGAAAAGAGGGTATCACCTCGCTTTTTATCGATGTGGATGGCAAAGAGAGAACCGAGATTCACGATATCTTTGACACGATCATCTTTACAAATCGAGACACATCTCCCGGGAGCGATCGGGTGCTGGTCAGGGTGGCACACAGTGGTCCCGGCAACGCAGACCCCACACCCAAGTATCTGGATCGGATGACCGAGAATGGCTACGGGCGGCTGCTGTTAAGAGATGCGGAGAGATCTAATTGAGCTGAAAGTGTCTTACCGTCTATCTCGTGAATCTTAGCCAGGGCCGGGCTTCGGCTGTAATTCGTCAGCCGCTCCTGCATCTCTTCCCGTGTGCTCGCCTTTCGGCTTTCAGCAGATCGACTCCCACGGTGAACTTTGCCCTTGCTGTGGCAAAGAATGTGTGCTATCATGAGGACAATTTTTCAAAGTTTATGAAAATAATTTGATTTTCTGCGTTACCTGCACAAGCCATGATTCCCAAAGTGAGGCGTGACCGCATCTGTCTTTCCAATCGCATGCTGCCTAGGGCGGGTTCCGCCCATGCCGCGGCGTGCTCCTCTCCTTTCCTGGTCATAACGAAACCGCAAGCTCTTCCTCGGTTTTTGCGTGACTGAACGGTTTCTTCTTTGCGTTGGTCCAGACCTTCCCTCTAAAAGGTACCAGATGGAATCTTTCTCGGTACCATCCTCGAGGAGGGCAAAGTTTTTTGCCCAATTCCTGCTTAAAGGCAGGCAATCGAGTGGTTTCAGTGGTGAGGAAGTTGATTCATCACAGTTGAATCGAAAAGACCTCACCAAAGTTGGCACGAGTTTCTACAAAAAGCTCGTAACCCACAACCTCATCCTTGTTTCTTATGTACCCAAACCAAGGTCAAGAGGGAGTAAGAGATGGTTGCGAACGAGGCATGGGTCTTTTGGAATCCTGCTGACCCGAAAGAGCGAGAAGTACCGGCACGATGCGTTCTGGAAAACATAGATGAAATCGCTGAGATCTGTAAAACGGCAGAGGAGATTTTGATACAAGTAACGCCCTGGCGCGACCCGGGTTTCAACGCTTACGTGGGCGGCGACAAAGACCGCGTGGTCGCTCAGGTAAGAGCATTGTTCGAGTGTCTGCAACAAGTGAGGCCCAAAAAGGGAAAACGCCTCACCTATCGCGTTGAACCGCCCGACTCTAAAAGAGAAGAACAACGCTTTCGCTTGGCACGTGAAGTTCTGTTCTGGGGACACGGTGACTGTCTGGATTTGGTGTTGCTCTGCGCTGCTTGCCTCTTGCACGTGGGGCTCAATCCATTGCTCATATTTTTAAGGAAAGCTGCTACAGGTGATTTTCACCTCATACTGGGCTACTGGCTCTCCGAGCAAGAATTCTCGGAACCAGTGGTTGACGGTGCAACTTTCCTCAACCGCACACAGAAAGAGATTAGAGTGTTCAACGGCACCTGCATTGCGATCGATGAGAACGGACGAATGCCAAGTTTCGAGATAGCCGAGGAAGAAGCCGAAGGGTATCTTGTTTTGCCGAATAAAACCGGCTGGAAGATTGATTTTGTGCTGGACCTCCGTGCGGCGCGGAACGCAGGTGTTGAGTCTATACGGCCGCTCAAGCCATGCGCGACCAATCACCAACTGCCTCCTGCGGACTGCTTCCAGAGCCGCCCGGAGTTACGTCGGTTGCATCAGTTCTGGCGGGATGAAGGAATGACGAGCTTGCTCGTTCTGGTTGGCATCGGTGGCGCCGGCAAGACTGCTCTCGTTCGCCATTTTCTGGCACAGCTCCCTCAGAGCGAAGTCACAGCCGTGGACGTGCGCAAAGACCAGTGGCTGCCGGTCCCCGATGCCTGCTTTGTCTGGAGTTTTTATAATCACCCTGATCCAGTTTTCTGCGCCACGGCACTTTACAACTATCTTACCGGGGAAAAAAGCACCAAGGCATCTTTTGAGCAGGTGCAGCAACTTCTGGACAACTGCTGGCTAGGCTGCCGCGTGCTCCTCGTGTTTGATGGCATGGAAAACCTGCAAGTTGCCCCGGGTATCGAACCGGAATGGGAAGGCGGTACCCTTGGCCAATTTCTTCCTGAAGGTGCACCAATTGCCCGATTCTTGAGCTGGCTGTGCGATAGCCCGCGTCCCATCTCCCTCATCGCGACCAGCCGGTTTAAACTGTCCGACTTGAGGCGATACGAAACCGGCGGAAGTTATGCTGTGGTGCACGTCGACAAATTACCCGCTAAGGCGGCTCGGGCTCTGCTTCGAGCACGAGGCGTAAGAGGGACGGATCAATTGCTCGATGGTTTGACGCATGAATTCGGCAATCATGCCCAAACGATCGACTTGCTAGGCAACGTGCTGCGTCTTTTCTGCGGGGGGGACCCAGCACGAGCCCGAGAATTACCGTCTTTCGAAGATGTGCGCCACCTGGCCGATGCGCGCGATCAGGCCTGGGGTCGTCTGCGCGTGTTGCGCTTCTATGAGGAAAGCTTGCCTTCGGAGGAGCTGGCGGTGCTGAAGCATCTCTGCCTGTTTCACATCCTTCCCGTGAGCGTGGAATTGCTGGCGAATACTTTTCTCGGCAAGGCCAAGCCGACGTTCTCAGGCGCGCGAGGACGGCAGGCGTTGAGAGCATATTTGCTCATGCTTTGTCATGAATACCATCTTGTCTATGGTGAGCCGAGCAAAGACCGACGGAGCTTCACGGTGCATCCGGCAGTGCGAGAATACTTCTATGCGCGTATCGGTGACCGGGTATCGCTTCACGATGGGCTGCGAAAACACCTGCTGGCAATGACTGCGTCCGGCAAGTACTTGAAGCCTCGAACCCAAGAAAAAATGGATCTTTTGGAGGAGCTGATCTATCACTGTATTCGCTCTCGCCGAGAAGTTGAGGCCTTCCATGTCTATGAAAAGAAGATGGGCGGATACGCTTATCTTGCAGATCGCCCTGCTGGGTGCAGCATAGGAAAGCGGGTCTTGTCACTCTTTTTTGATAAAGAGACGCAAACGTTGGCACCCAATCTTCATCCTACAAAGAGAGTAAGTCTTCTCAATGATTACGGGGGATTCTGCAGAAATGTCGGAGATTTACCTTCGGCAGTGGACGCCTTTGAGCTCGCATTGAAATTGGTGCGAAGCCGGGACAAGAAAAATACATCGATAGCTCTGCGTAATCTGCCTAGTGTATTCTTGTTGTTGGGTCGTCTCACGAGGGGCGAAGCAAGGGTAGCGGAAGCTATTCACTATGCAGAGCGAATCAAGAACAGCAGGGCAAAGCTTATCTCTTACGGGTTGAGTGCCCGCTTCCACACACTGATGGGCAATGTTGAACGAGCATTCGACCATTTTCAGGTGGCGATGGATGGCCAAGAGGAAGATTTGGCAGTAACGCCCTCTCTGAGAGGTCTTCTCGTTGTCTGGTACGCTGACTTGCTCCTGAGACAGGGTAAACTGGGTGACACCGAGAGAGCCGCTAAAAATCACCGAAAAAGCGCGAAAAGATGGGGGGGCATTGCGATTCCACGATGCACTCTCTTAATCGCGGAATCAAGGCGTTTACAGGGGGATCACGACGGGGCTAAAAAGGCGGTCCAGAGTACCCTGAAAAAAGGTTTAGAAACGGGCGATAATGAAATACTTGTCTGGGCGCATCTGATCGAGGCCCGCCTTGGCTTAGACATGCATGATCCCACTGGTGCAGAACTGGCGGTGCGGGAAGGAATACGAATTGCAGAGTACTGTCGCTATGGGCTCTATCTCATCGATCTGGTCGTTTTGAGAGGGCACATCCAACTCAGGTGGGGCGACATCCACCTGGCGAAACAAGACGCGGTGCGGGCACTGGGCAGCAAGCGCAAGGAACGCTTAACACCAAGCTTGCCCCATGAGCGGGAATCCCAACCGGTGATGATCGGTGCAAGGCATCCTCAGTGCGGCTACGCGTGGGGTGAGGCAGATGCTCTCCATCTGCTCGGCGCAATTCTGTTGCAGCAACGGCGCAAAGAAGCTCAGAAGGTCCTCTTAGAATGTTTTGCACTGCGCCGGCGGATTCAAGACCACAAAATCTCGGAGACGCGCGAGCTGCTAGCTCGCCTGAAGTGTGGCGACTAAATCACCGAGGAAATTAAAGACCTACC
>Ga0209536_100007520_pt1 | contig 16511 bp, 13 predicted proteins | sample DeeMarSeWOR28_12_FD_187461 | JGI IMG/M metagenome (GOLD analysis project Ga0209536, IMG submission 187461) | Marine sediment microbial communities from White Oak River estuary, North Carolina - WOR-2-8_12 (SPAdes) (version 2) | ecosystem: Environmental > Aquatic > Marine > Intertidal zone >... | reverse complement strand
TCCGGCCCCTCGGTCGGACGGTCCTGCTGCCGGGCTATATGACTCATGGCGAGCTCCATCACACCACAAGACCCCTTCGCGGTGCCCAACGTGGAACGTGCCGGCAGTGCCCCCAGGGGAACCACCGCGGAGGACGATCGGGGAACGGGGACCGGCTCTATGACCATCGACGATCTCCTACGGTTCATGGTCGGCCAGGCGGCATCGGACCTCCATCTCAAGCCCATGCGACCGCCGCTGGTTCGCATCAAGGGCAAGCTGCTGCCCCTCAAGGCCGAGGCGCTGCACCCGGACCTGATTCGGGAGATGGTGGACTCGATCCTCTCCGACCGGATGCGCGAGACCCTCGAAGAGCGCTTTGCCGTCGACTTCGGATACAGCCTCTCGGGCGTGTCTCGATTCCGCGCTTCGGTCTTCTACCAGCGCGGGACGCTGTCGGCGGTTTTCCGGCGCGTGCCGTTCGACTTTCCGTCCCTGGAGGACTGGGGCATGCCCCCGGTTCTCGGAGATCTCGCCAACCTACCCCAGGGGCTGGTGATCATCACCGGTCCGACCGGCTCCGGCAAGTCCTCGACACTGGCCTCGATCATGAGGAAGATCGCCAACACCCGGCTCGTCCATACCGTGACCATCGAGGATCCGATCGAGTTCCTGCTCAAGGACAACCTCGGTGCGGTGACGCAGCGCGAGGTCGGCACGGACACGCCCACCTTCGCGGACGCCCTGCGGAACGCGTTGCGGCAGGACCCGGACGTCATCATGGTCGGTGAGATGCGCGATCGCCAGACGATGCAGACGGTGCTGACCGCCGCCGAGACCGGGCACCTGGTCTTTTCGACCCTGCACACCAACAGCGCCGTTCAGACCATCGATCGGATCATCGACTCGTTCCCCGAGGGCAACCACCGGCAGATCCGCCAGCAGCTCTCCCAGGTTCTGCAGGCGGTCGTCTCGCTGAAGCTCGTCGAGAAGGCCGACGACTCGGGATTGGTGGCGGCGGTCGAGATCCTTCGCCACACGCCTCGGGTCTCGAAGCTCATCATGGAGGGCAACTTCGACGCCCTCGAGGAAGAGATCGAGAACTCGGTCACGTACGAGCACATGCAGTCGATGAACCAATCGCTCGCGGCGCTGGTTCTCAACAACGTCATCTCTCACGAGACCGCCCTGGGCTCGAGCAACAACCCCAACGATCTCGATCTGCTGCTGCGGAAGTTCCTGTACGCTTCCGAGCACGGCAACGGGGATCAAGGAGGCTCCATGGCCGAACCGCTCAGCGACTACTCGAAGATCGTCGAGCTTCAGGAGATCAAGAAGCTCTACGACGAACAACACGAGCGTCACGCGACGGAGTTGGCCGAGCGTGATCGGGAGCTCGAACACCTCCGCTCCGAATTCGAGCGCCAGTCCGTGGAGCTTGCCGCCGGCGGAGAGCTCGAGAAGATGCGCGCCGAGGCCGAGCGCCTCACCCGTCAGATCGACCACCTCCGGCAGGAATACGAGGCGAAGATCGACCGCCTGAACGCCCGCATTCGGGAAATGTCCGGCCCCGGCGCACACGCCAACGCCGAGCCCGAAGCGGCGCGAAAGGGGTTCTTCCGCCGCTGACCGAACCGGCTCCGGGGTGTCTATGCCTTGGAGTGGGCGGCTTGCTGAGGGACCCCGCCTTCAGCGGCTGCCGCGCGGGAAGAGCTCACGGTCGAGATGGCGTGCTTGAAGATCATCTGCTCTCCCTGCTGACCCTCCAGCAGAACCGTGAACTTGTCGAATGACTTGATCCGACCCGTCAACTTCTTGCCGTTGCCGAGGAAGATCGTGACGACCGTCCGTTCTTTGCGAGCCGCATTGAAGAAGTCATTCTGAAGGTTTCCCGATTCGCCGTCCATTTGGCCTCCGTCGAGAGCTGAACCGCGGCGAGTATACCACGCGCTACGGCGCCCACATTCCGGCGATGCGCTCGGCCAGCGCCTCGGGACCCTCGGCGGCGTCCAGCCAGACGATGTCGGGTTCGTTGCGAAACCAGGTTCGCTGGCGGCGCGAGTAGCGCCGCGTGTTCCTGGAGATCTCTTCGCGCGCCTCGAAAGGGTTGCGCCCCTCCTCGATCGCCTGGAGCACCTCGCGATATCCGATGGCCCTGAAGGCATTGGCCGCGCGCGGCACGCCGGCGGCGAGAAGCTCGCGAACCTCGCGAACCAGACCCGCCTCCAAGAACCTCTCGACTCGCTCACCGATGCGGGCGTCGAGCGTCGCGACGTCCAGGTCGAGACCGACCTTCAGGGAGTCGTAACGCTCCACGCCTCGGCTCCACGTGCCCTCGTCTCGGAGACGATCGCTCCACGTCGTCTCTCCGCCGAGCGCGATCTCGAGAGCGCGAGTGATCCGCTGCACGTCCGTGGGGGCCAATCGCTCGGCGGAGACGGTGTCGACCCGTTCGAGCCAGCGGTGCAGTCGCCTCGTGCCGAATCTGGCCGCCATCGCTCGAAGACGTCGCCTTAGCTCGGGATCGGTGGGCGGCGCCGGCACGATGCCGCGCATCAGCCCCCGGAGATAGAGCCCCGTTCCTCCGACGACGACCGGGACCTTTCCGTGCTCGACGATCGAACGAATCGCCGCGTCGGCCTCGCGGACGTAATCCGCCAAGGTGAAGGCCGTGCTCGCGTCGGCGACGTCGACGAGGTGGTGGGGCACTTTCCCGCGCTCCCGCGCGCTCGCCTTGGCCGTCCCGACGTCGAGGCCGCGGTAGACCTGAAGCGCATCGCACCCTACGATTTCACCGTCGAGTCTGCGTGCGACCTCCAGCGCGGTTGCCGTCTTGCCCGTGCCCGTCGGACCGATCACGACCAGAAGTCGCGCGCGGCGGCCCGTGCCCCGCCCGGTCACGGTCATCCCCGCGCCTCGCGCGTCGTTGCCGCCCCAACGGATCCGGAGCGGTGATCGAGACGAGAACTGCGGGAATCGGGAGGGGGCGGCGAGGCTACCGGCCGAGCATCCCGTCGCGGGTCTGATCGCGGTACTCGTTGACCGCCGCCTGCAGGTGGTCGCGGCAGTAGGTCTGTCCTCGCTCGACGGCAACGCCGCATCGGACGCACCTGCCGCGCCTCAGCTCGCGCCCCACGGGCGACAGGAGTGCCAGCAGGACCCCGGCACCGAGGCAGACGACCCCCGCACGCGCCCCCCACCAGATCCAGCGATCGACGACGCTCCCCTCGAGCCAACCCACCCCCTCGGCCAGCATGAGGACGGCCGTGGCCGCCACGAGGAGGATTCCGAGGTAACGCAGGAGCCGACCCAACTCCACCATCCTCGGGCCCCACACCGGGACCCTCGCCGGAGATACCCCGGCGCATCGAGGAATATAGGGCCCGACTCGGCGGAAGTCATCCCCCGTCCGGGCGGTCTCACGAGCCCGTCTCGGAGAGATCCTGCAGCCGTGCTCCCCGGTAGTAGTGGCCGAGGATCTCCCGGTAATCGCTGCCCCTGAGGGCCATCCCGTAGGCCCCGACCTGGCACAGCCCGACCCCGTGGCCCCACCCCTTGCCCGCGAAGACCACCGCCTCGAGCCGTCCCGCGGGATCTCGCTGGACCTCGATCACGGTGAGGGTCTCCCTCAGGCCCAGCAACCGGCGAATGTCGAATCCCCGAACCACGGTCTTCCCCCGGCTTCCCAGAACCTCGAGCTCGACGGCGCGGCCGGAGCGCCCGCGCCGGAGGACCCGGAGGTCTTCCAGGCGACCCACCGAGACGCGGCGATTCACGGCGGACTCGAGGTTGCGTCGGCTCTGGCGAACCTCCCAGGAGTAGACCGAGGACGAGCGGTCATCGGAGGTGCCCTTGACGGGAGGCATGACCTCCAGGAAGTCCACGCGTCCGCGATCGTCGATCCGGTAGCGGACTCGATCTCCCGGCCACAGCTCCAGTCGCTTTACCGGGACGGACTTGCCCCCGGTCCTGGAGAACAGAAACGGGCTCTTCCCCAGCGGCAACGTGACCTCGGAGTTTCCCCGATAGAGCCGAATGCTGCGGCCCGCACGGCCGGAGACCTTTCCCTCTTTCAATCCGAACGCCATGTAGCCCTCGCCGATTCTCGCCAGCACCGGCAGCAGCCTGGCTGCGCTCGGTGGCTCCCCGACGTGGAAGCTGCCGTCGGCGAACGGCACGACGGCCTCGGCGAGGGCGAGGTACGCCAGCGCCCGGCTCTGCTCGGGCGGCAGGGCCGCCGCTTCGGGATCCCTGAGGACCGCGGGGAGGTCGCCCTCGGCCAGAAGCAGATCGGCCCTCTCCGACCACGAGAGGTCGGCCACGAGGCTCGATGCCGCCTGTCCGAGGTCACCGACGGGTCCGGGGTCTCCGCTCGGCTCCGGCCGCCCCGAGAGCCTCGCCACGGCCGTGGTCCAAGCCCGCAGGCCTTCGGGAGTGGGCCGGCGGCTCGCGGCCTCCCACCACCCCGGGCCGAGCACGCCGGCCGCCGAGAGCAGGGCCCCGTCCCGCGTGACGTCTCGGCCGTCCTCCGCCACGACGGGGGTGATCGCAGCCCCCTCGAGCTCCAGCATCAAGACGTCGAGAGCCTCGCTCTCCGCCCGGCAGGGAACCCCACGCAGGTAGGGCGCCCTCTCCTCCGGGAAGATCTCGCCGCCGTCCTCGGTGTGGCCACCGCAGGTCGCGGTGTAGAGCGCGGAGATCGGCTCTCCCTCCCAGGTTAAAATCTGGCCTCGCGTCTCCGCCACCGCGCGGTCGGACAGCGGGTGCTCCGCGGAGGCGCCCGCGTAGACCTGGCACCGGGGCGTGTGGCACAGGTCGAAGCCCTCGTCGTCGAACTGTCCACGGTTTCGCCAGGCGTAGGTCCGGGCGGCCACGGCCTGAGCCTTGAGGGCCTGGAGCTGCGGCCACTGCGCGGGGCCGAGCTCGGCGGGGACCACGCCGAGCAGGTAAACCTCGAGCCCGATCCAGTTGACGGCGCGGACCGTGCCGAACGGGCTGACCCGCAGCTCGATCACGCCGCGATAGCTCTTGCCCTCGACCGCGATCCGATTCCGTCCGGCGGGCACCACCACGATGCGCCGTAACCCGGTCGGAAAGCTCTCGAACGACTCGTCGACGACGCGCAGGGAGACGTCGCCGGTCGCTTCGGCGGCTTCCTCGACGATCCACGGGCCCTCGACGCCTTCGGCCCTGAGCCGCTCCATCAGCTCCCCGAGGGCGTCGCGGTCCGACGCCTGCCCCACGCGTACCCGCCACGAGCCGCGATCCGGGACGTGGCGGACCACCGCGGGCTGGCCGAAGCGTTCCTCCATCCGCCTTCGCTCGGTGTCCGCCGCCTCGAGGTCGCCGAAAGCGCCTACCTGGATGCGAAAGACCGATGACACGCCTTCGGTGGGCCCGCCCTCCGCGACCACGGCGATCTCACCGCGATACTTCGGCTTCCAGATCTCCTTTCCCGTCGCGGGATCGATGATCTTGAAGGCCGCCGAAGAAGAGACGAGCAAGCGATGAGCGCTCTCGAGGCCGACGCGAAACAGAGGCTCCACCTCGCCCGTGCCTAAAGCCAGGCGCCGCAGCCCGAGGCCCGCTTCGTCGGCGATCGCCGGAGTCGCGACCGCGACCGTCACGATTGCACACGCCCCCAGGGCCGCGGTGCGGAAGACGAGCCTCATCGGGTCAACGAGGATGGCCCCCCGGCCACCAGAAGCCGCAAGACCTCGGCTCGGGCCTCCGGGTCCTCGCGGAAGGTTCCGGTCGAGGCAAGGGTCGTCAGTCGCGCACCCGCCTTGCGGGCGCCGCGCAACGTCATGCAGGTGTGCTCGGCCTCCACCATCACCAGAGCGCCACCGGGTTCGAGGGTCCGCTCTATCGTGCCGAGGATCTCGGAGGTCAATCGCTCCTGAATCTGGAGCCGCCGTGCGTGGGCCTCGACGACGCGGCCGATCTTGCTGAGGCCGGCAAGACGGCGCTCGGGGAGATAGGCGACGTGCGCGCGCCCCACGAACGGAAGGAGGTGATGGACACAGACCGAGCTGAAGGCGATATCGCGTACCAAGACCGGTCCGGCCTCGGGCGACGTCCGGGTCCAGGACATCTCGCCGTCGGGATCCAGGTGATATCCCGCGAGCAGGTCGTCGTGCCAGGCTTGGGCCACACGCGCGGGGCTCGACTCGAGATCGTCCCCGGGAAAGCGTTCCCCGACTCCTTCGAGGAAGAGCCGAATCCCTTCTTCCATTCGCGCACGGTTCATTGTGGCTCTCCGCGGTAGACCACCGAGCAGTTCCGGGTCTCGAACAGCTCGATCTCTTGCAGGCCGCCCAGCGACCCCGCAAGCCGGTCCCAGATCCAGATCGCGACTCGCTCGGCCGTGGGGTTGTCGATCAGGTCGTTCAGGGACTTGTGGTCAACCCGATCGATCACGGCTTCCTTGACCCCCTGCTTGAGCTCGCTGAAATCGATGGCCAGCCCCGACTCCGGGTCGACGGGACGGTCGACGGTGACGATCAGGTGGTAGGAGTGGCCGTGAAGCCCGCGGCACTTTCCCGGGTGATGCGGCAGGAAATGGGCTGCCTCGAAATCGAAGGAGCGTCGGACCCTCATCTCTCGGCCATCTCTTCGCGTGAGCGGGTCATCTCGACCCCGACCGTGTCGACGATCCCGTCCAGCACCGGGGTTTCCTTGCGGACCCGCACCGTGACGCGGTCGGCAGGAAACTCTGCAAAAAGGGAGCCGAGCAGGGTCCAGGCGAACGACTCGAGGAGCTTGTGGGAACGGCCCCGGCCGACCTCGACCACACACTGGTGGACGCGGCGGTAGTCGAGCGTGTCCTCGAAGGAATCGGAGCGTCCGGGGCGGTCGAGATCGACTTCGAGGCTCAGGTCTACCGAGAGCCGGACGCCTATCTCGCGCTCCATTCGCGTCAGCCCGTGGAAACCGTGGAACTTGATGCCCTCGATGAGGATACGGTCTTTCAACACCACCTCGCAGCGCGGCAGTGTATTGCGGTCCCCCGGGGGGTGTCAATCAACGCAACGTGGTGCGAACATTGTTGCACGGGGAGTGCCTAAGCTGCGGAGGACCAACGGGATAGGGCCTGAGCACGGGGCGAGTCCGCCACCGGCACACGATTCGGGCCTGATGTTCCGACCCCTCAGGGCTTTACGCCACGAAGTGCAACAGGGTGCGCACCACGCTGCAATCAACGGACCCTGCGACCGTCGACGTACGTTCGAGTGACCCGGACCGAGCTCAACGGTACTTCGCGGGGATCATCCGACAATACGGCGAAATCGGCGTGGCAGCCCGGCCCGAGCGTGCCCAGATCGCTTTCACGGCCGGCGGCCCGGGCGGGGCCCAGGGTGTACGCTTCAAAGGCCTCGCCGAGGGTGAGCGCCTCGCGCGAGGAAGGACCGCGTCCCTTCGTCGCCGCCTCCAGGCCGCGCAGGGGATCGAGCGGTGCCACCGGCCAGTCGGTCCCGATAGCTACGAGGACGCCCCGTTGCAGCAACGACCGCCACGGGTAGGCCAGGCAGGCGCGGCGCGCTCCGAGACGCTTCTCGATCCAATGGCGGTCTTCCGTGAAGTGCACCGGCTGAATCGAGGCCACGGCGCCACACCCCGCGAGCCTCCGAAGGTCGCCCTCGGCGACCACCTGCAGGTGCTCGACGCGGTGCGGACGAGGACGAGGACGCGGGGGCAGATTCTCGAGAACGTCGAGCGCGAGGTGCACCGCTCGGTCGCCGATGGCGTGCATCGCCACCGTCCAGCCGTCATCGTCGGCGCGCCTGACCTCTGCGGCGAGCCTGCCGGGATCGACGCGGAGTCCGCCCAGGTTCCCGGGGTCATCGGCAAAGGGCTCCACCATGGCCGCGGAGCGAGAGCCGAGGGTGCCGTCCAGGAAGACCTTCAACGTGCCCACCGCAAGCCACGGATCGGTGGGTGGGAATCGGCGACGAAGCGCCTCGGCCTCGGCGCGATCGAGCCCGAGGGGCAACCAGGCCGAGACCCGCGCGGTGAGCCGTCCGCCATCACGGAGGCGGGCATACGTCTCCAGGGCCCAGGGCTCGGTGACGTCCTCGATGCTCGTGACCCCGACACGCCGCAATCGCGCGAGTCCCTCCTCCACCGCGCACCGCTGCTCCTGATCGGAAGCGGAAGGTAGAAGCGCGAGCGCCCGATCTCTCGCGCGCTCCAGCAGGATCCCCTTCAGACTCCCGCTTTCCGGGTCCCGCACGATCTCCCCGCCATCGGAATCGGAGGCTGTTTCGTCGATTCCGACCTCGCGGAGCCCCCGAGAGCTCAGCCACGCCGCGTGACCGTCGATCCGCGAGAGAAAAACGGGGTGATCGGGAGCCGCGCGATCGAGCAATGCCTTGTCGGGCCAGCCGCCTCCCTCCCAGCGGCTGTGGTCCCAGCCCCAGCCCCGGATCCAGGCGCCCGAAGGCGATGTCGCCGCTCGCGCCCGTACCCGCTCGGCAACCGCATCCGCGCTCGTGCACTCGCGCACGTCCAACCCCGCGAGGGCGAGCGATCCCGCGGCCAGGTGGAGGTGGGCGTCGTGGAAACCGGACACCACGACACCGCCGTCCAAACTGTCGATCGTGGTGCCACGGTTCGCCAGAGCCCGCATCTCGTCGTCGGTGCCCCAAGCGAGGACGCGACCCGCCGCGACGGCCAGCGCCTCGACCGGTTTCCCCTCGATCCCTCGCCGGAAGATCCGCCCCTCGACGAAGATCCGTTCCGGCGCGGTCGTCATTGGGGGAGGCCGGGGATCCGTGGGTACTTCAGGCCCGTTCCGGTGTTGAACAGCACGACCCGCTCGCCCGCGTCGATCTTGCCGGAGTCCACCAGACGACGGAGCCCCGCGAGGGTCGCCCCGCCCTCGGGGCAGGCGAAGATCCCCTCGCCGCGCGCGATCTCGAGCTGCGCCGCGGCCATCTCGTCGTCGGTGACCGCGACCGCGGCCCCTCGGGACTCGCGCACGGCCCGCAGGATCAGGCGGTCGCCGATGGCGCCGGGAACCCGCAGGCCGCTGGCGTAGGTGAACGGGTGCGACCAGGGGCGGGCGCTGAGCTCGCCGGCCTCGTATGCCCGGACGATGGGAGCGCAACCTGCGGCCTGCACCACGACCATTCGCGGCCTCCGTCCACTCCGGACGAGCCCCAGATGCTCCAGCTCCTCGAACGCCTTCCACATCCCCACCAGACCCGTGCCGCCCCCGGTCGGGTACACCACGACCTCGGGGAGGTCCCATCCGAACTGCTCGGCGAGCTCGTATCCGAGGGTCTTCTTGCCCTCGAGGCGGTACGGCTCGCGCAGGGTCGAGAGATCGAACCAGCCCTCGCGCCCGATGCCCTCGCGCACCCGCGCGCCGCAGTGCGAGATGTCGCCCTCGACCATGTGCACCCGGGCGCCGTAGGCCAGGGCCTCGAAACGAAAGGGCTCCGGCGTTTCCACGGGCAGGAAGAGGTCGACCCCGAGACCCGCCAGCGCCCCGTACGCGGCCGCCGCGCCGCCGGCGTTGCCCGCCGACGGGAGGGCGAGGCGCTTGGCGCCGAGCGCGAGCGCCATCGTGACCGCGGTGGCCATCCCTCGCGCCTTGAACGACCCGGTGGGGTTGAGCGACTCGTCCTTGATGTACAGCCTCTCGAGTCCCAGCGACTGGGCGAGGAAGCTCGCCTCGTGCAGGGGCGTCATCCCCTCCCCGAGGGTCACCGGTCGCTCGGATCCGGGCAGAACCTCCGCGTATCGCCACAGATCGGGGCGGCGATCCCGAAGCCGCTCCGGCGTCAGCGTACGCGCCGCCTCGTCGAGGCGATAGCAGGCCAGCAACACGCCACCGCACGAGCACAGGTTGTGAAGCGCGTCGGGCTCCGTGACGGCGTGGCAAAGAGAACACTCCAGCCAGCCGAGCGTCGAACGCGGATGCATCTCCATGGGTCCTCCCCCGGGATCCGGCCGGGCCTCGCCATGCTAAACCGGCGGCGAGCACGATGCTTCGCGAATCACCCGGGCTGCTGTACTCTCTGCAGCGTGGAAGGTATCGGATGAGCCACGAGCCTGACAACAGCGCTCCGGAGACCTATCGCGAGCTGGTCCGGCGGCGCCACCGGGGCCAGAAGCTCCGCAAGCGGATCCTGGGGCTGCTGACCGTAGTCTCGGTCGTCGTCGGAGGGCTTGTCTTCTGGATCTCCCAGACCATGATCTCGCCTCCGCGCCCGCGGATCTCCGAGTCCGAACGCCCGGTCATCGGCGTGGTCCTGCGAGATGACCCCGCCGGAGGCGCCACGGTCGTCAGCTCGGTGCCGCCGGCGGCCGCCGCGGGACTGCGGGCGGGCGACCGGATCGTCGGCGTCGACGACCTCCCCGTCGGGAGCGCTCGGCAGCTGCGATCGAGAATCGACGCCGCCGGCAACGGTGAGCTGCTTCGGCTCGAGGCCCGGCGGGCGCGGCCCGAGGGCCTGGTTCTGGTGGACGTCGCGGTCGAAGTCCGCGCCGTCTCTCCCCTCGATTTCGGACTGGATTTCCAGGAGGTGGCCTTCTCGAACCCGTGGGGACTGACGCTGCGCGGGTGGTACATCCCGCCTCCGGGGCTGGCCGCGTCCTCCGCTCCCGGGATCGCGTACGGCCACGGAAACGCCGCGGACCGACGGCACTGGCTCGACCTCGCCCCGGCGATCCATCGCGCGGGCTTCGGACAGCTCCTGCTCGACTTCTCGGGCCGGGGTGAGAGCCAGGGTGAGGTCATCACCCTGGGTCCGCGTGAGGCGGGAGACCTGCGGTCGGCCGTCGAGTTCCTGAGGGGCAGGCCGGAGATCGATCCCTCGCGCCTCTACCTCGCGGGGAGGAGCATGGGCGCGGTCGCCGCCGTGCTGGCGGTGGGCGAAGGCGCCCCCGTGCGCGCCGTGGTTCTCGACAGCCCCTTCGCCGACCTGGGCCGCATCGCCGACGAGGCGATCTCGGAGATCTTCCGGCCCGCGGTTCCTCTGCGGCCTCTGGCCTTCAGGCTCACCGCGTGGCGCACCGGATTCGATCCGTCGAAGGTGAGCCCTATCGAGGTCGTTCGTAGGATCGATATACCGATGCTGATCCTTCACGGCACGGAAGACCGTGTCGTCTCCTTCGAGCACTCGAGGGACCTGGCGGAAGCCGCCACCGGACCGGTCCGTCTGGTGCCCATTCCCGGCGCCGGGCACAACGATTCCCGTCCACCCGAAGTGGTCGAAACGATTCTCGAGTTCCTGCGCTCTTCGTAATCGTCGCCGTCGCAGAAGAGGTCCTCTCGACCGTCGGCATTGTCGGTCTTCGGAGCGTTGTCGCGATTCGACTCGTCGTGCACTCGAACCTAGATTCGACTTCGGGTGGGCCACATCACGAGGAACCCGGCGATGCATCGACGCGCGACGTTCTTCACGTTCACGATAGCGCTTGGTTGCTTCCTGACCAGCGTGCACGCCACCGTTTCCATCTACACGACGCCCGAGCAACTCGCGCGGGTCGCGCCGCTCATCGTCGAGGGCCGCGTCGTCGACACGGCGTCGGGTTTCGATCCCGAGACCGGAGCGCTATCGACCTTCGTGACCCTCGAGGTCGATGTAACTCACCGCGGACCGGACTCACTCGAGCGTCTCGTGATTCGCGAGCCCGGAGGTCGATACGCCGATCTCCTTCATCGCGTCGACGCGGTACCGATCTACGAGATCGGTGAAGACGTCTTCGCCTTCCTCGAGCCCTCCGGAGACGGCGCGCTTCGCACCGCGGGCATGTTCTTCGGCAAGTACCGCATCCGGCGCACCGATCGCTCGCCCGACGTGGCGGTCCGCGATCTCTCGGGACACGGCCGCATCCTCGGGCGAGCGCATGCGATGCTCGAAGAGATCGCGGCGAGCGACCTCGCCGCCGTGGCCGCATCGGTTCCGCTGCGCCGCGTCGGCGCGAGAGAGCGCGGGCGACGCCTCCGCGCCGGCGTGGATGCGCCGACCGAGACGTCGGGGGCATGGCTCGCCGAGCCCCCCGAGATCGATCGGGTGCTGTGGGAAGGCACCGGAAGCCTGGCCGGACCGGGCGTCCAGGTCGGCGTTCCGGGTGGTGCAACGCAGCTCGGCTGGAGCGCGCCTGCCCCCGAGACCACCTTCACCGCCGAGTTCACCCAGCTCTCCGACGACTGGCCGGCGCGATGGCACCAATCCGACACCTCCACGCCGGTGGTGATCGATATCGATCGCACCGGAAACCCGCTGGGCGACGGCGCCGCGGCCGCCGCCGAGATCGAGCGTGCGATGGCGGCGTGGACGGACGTACCCGACGCCCGCCTCGTTCTGCGAGCGGGCGACTCCGATGCCGATTTCATCCCTGGCAACCCGAGTCCGAGGACGAACAAGCCCCCGGTCAACATCGTGCTATTCGACGATCCCTACGACAACATCAGCGAGCCGTCCAACTGTAGCGGCGTCCTGGCCATCGGCGGCTACTGGGCGAGCTCGTATCCCGAGGTGGCGATCAACGGCAAGAACTTCTTTGCCGCCACTCGACTGTACGTCATCTTCAACAGCAACTTCGAGTGCTTCCTCGGCAACCCCGACAATCTCGCCGAGGTCGCGACGCACGAGATCGGGCATGGGATCGGCTTCGGTCACACGGACGAGCCTGACGCGGTGATGCGATCGTATGCGTACGGCGGCCGCGGCCCGCGGCTCGGCGACGACGACGTCGACGCCGTGCACTGCACCTATCCCCACACGCTCACGCTCACCGCGCCTGACGGTGGCGAGTCGTGGAGTGTGGGCACCTTGCAGCAGATCGAGTGGACGGTGACGGCGGAGGCGGGCGGAGACCCCGGAACCGTGGATCTGGAGCTCTCCACGGACGGCGGAAACACCTGGAGCGTGATCCGCTCGGACGAGCCGAATGACGGCAGCTACGGATGGACCGTTTCCGACCTTCCGGGAACGGGTCGGCTGATGCGAGTGGTTCGTCATAACCGAGTCAGCCCCCCGCCGGATCCCTTCCCGTCGGCGTGTAGCGAGGACGTCTCGAACGGTGGGTTCACCATCGTCTCCGCGCCCCTCGAGGCCGGTTCGGTGCCCGACGGCACCTTCGGATCCGCGGTCGTCGTCGAGCGGGCGACGGGATCCGACGTACGCGTGACGTGGCAGGCGTCGTGTTCTTCCGATGCCTCCGACTACGCGATCTACGAGGGGTCGCTGGCGGCGCTCCGAGGGGGCGCGTGGGACCACGGCGCGGTCACCTGCTCCGCCGGCGGTGATCTCACGGAGGTCTTCACCCCCCAGGCAGACTCGCGCTACTTCCTGGTCGCCCCGCTCGCGGGAGCGAGCGAGGGAGCGTATGGCCTGTCCCAGGGAGCTCCGAGGCCGCCGTCCGCGTCGGCGTGCGCACCGAGGGAGTCGGCCGGCTGCTCTTGACCGGAAGCGACGCGCCTCTCAGGAGAAGGTCACGCGGGCGAACCGGCGCTTGCCGACCTTGACCAGCCGGCTCTCGCCGGCCTTCACGTCGATCTCGCGGGTGCCCGGTGGGACCTTGGAGTCGTCCAGGCGGACGCCACCCTGCCGGATCAACCGTGTGGCCTCGCTGTTGGAGGTCGCAAGATCGAGCTCGACGAGGAGCTTGGCCAGCGCGACGCGGCCGTCCCCCGCCGGCAGGCGGTGCTCGGCGATCTCATCCGGCACGCCACGCTGCTCGAAGACCCGGCGGAACTCCGCCATGGCCTCGCGCGCGGCGTCTTCTCCCTGGAAGTCCGCGACGATCCGCATGGCGAGGCCTTCCTTGGCCTTTTTCGGATGGAGCGTGCCGTCGGCCACCAGCCGCTTCATCTCGGCGATGCCGTCGAGGGAGACGTCCGTGCACAGCTCGTAGTACCGCCACATCAGGTCGTCGCTGACCGACATCAGCTTGCCGAAGATCTCCCCGGGCGCCTCGTCGATGCCGACGTAGTTGCCGAGGGACTTCGACATCTTCTGAACGCCGTCGAGACCTTCCAGGAGCGGCGTCGTCAGGACGATCTGCGGCTCGAGGCCGTAGCCCGGCATGATGTCGCGCCCGACGTTGAGATTGAAGAGCTGGTCGGTCCCGCCAAGCTCGACGTCGGCCTCGAGGAAGACGGAGTCGTACGCCTGGGCCAGCGGGTAGAGGAACTCGTGGATCGCGATCGACTCCCCCGCCTGGTAGCGCTTCTTGAAGTCCTTGCGCTCCAGCATGCGGGCGACGTTGTACTTGGCCGCCAGGCGGACGAATCCCTCGGAGCCGAGCTTGCCGAGCCACTCGCTGTTGAAGCGGATCTCCGTCTTCTCCGGATCGAGGATCTTGAAGCACTGCTTCTTGTAGGTCTCGGCGTTGTCGGCGATCTTCTCGGGGGTGAGCGCCGGGCGTGTCTCCGAGCGCCCCGTGGGGTCGCCGATCAACCCGGTGAAGTCCCCGATCAGGAAGATCACGCGGTGGCCGAGATTCTCGAAGTGGCGCATCTTGCGCAGCAGCACCGTGTGACCGAGGTGGATGTCGGGCGCGGTGGGATCGAAACCGACCTTGACGAGGAGGGGTCGCCCGGTCTTGCGCGACCGCTCCAGCTTCGCGCGCAGCTCGACCTCGGTGGTCAGATCGACGACGCCCCGGGTCAGGAGCGCCATCTGCTCGTCGACGGGCGCGAATTCCGTCTCGGCCTCGCTCATGAACCACCTCACGGGCTCAGGAAGGCGGGATTGTAACCCGCCCCCGATCCGGTGGCCAGCGACGGCAGACGGACTACCCGAACGACGCAAGAAAGGGAAGGCCGCTGACGATGGCCGCCGACATGATCGTCCTCACCGTGACCGAGGACCCATTGAACCCGCCTCCGCGTGTCGACCTGGGGCACGAGGGCGAGTAGCCCCGCGACATGCCCTACCACACCACGCACTTCTCCCCAGGGTGCATCGGCCTGCCCACGTCGCAGCCGAACGCCTCTGCGAAAGCCGGGTTGTGAGCCATCGGACCCATGACGCGGAACTGCGCCGGCGAGTGTGGGTCGGTGGTGACCTGCAGGCGAGCCTGCTCCGGTGACATGAGCGTGCACCACACCTGGCCCCACGAGACGAACAGGAGCTGCTCGTCGGTCAGCTCTTCGAGCAGAGGTTCCGGGGTGCCGTGACGCGCCTCCCACAGCTTGTACGCCTCGTGGCTGTGCTTGAGGCCGCCGATGTCGGCGATGTTCTCACCCAGCGTGAGGCTGCCATTCACCGCGGCACCGGGCTCCACCTCGTACTCCGAGTAGAAATCGTCCACGCACTGCGCCTGCGTCATGAACTTCTCCGCCACCTCGGGCTCCCACCACTCCTTCAACGTTCCCTTCGGGTCGAACTTGCGGCCCTGGTCATCGAAGCCATGGGTCAGCTCGTGGCCGATGCCGCCGCCGATGGCGCCGTAGTTCATCGCCGCCGGGAAGTCCCGGTGGAAGAAAGGGGGCTGCAGGATGCCCGCAGGATAGGCCATCTCGTTCATGAGCGGGTTGTTGTAGGCGTTGACCATCTGCGGCGTCATCTGCCATTCCTCGCGATCGACGGAGTTGCCGACCTTGCTCGCCTGGCGATCGTACTCGAACGCGACGCCGGCCATGCTGTTCCCGAAGTGGTCGTCGGGTGTGATCTCCATCGAGGAGTAGTCGCGCCACCTGTCCGGATAGCCGATCTTGAAGCCCATGGCGTGCAGCTTCTCGACCGCCCGTTCGCGGGTGGTCTCGTCCATCCAGGAAAGACCCGGCAGGCTCGCTTCGAAGGACGCCTTGATGTCGCCGATCATCTCCAGCGCGATCTCCTTGCTCGAGCCCGCGAACATCCGGTCAACGTAGAGCTTGCCCACCGCTTCCCCGAGGGCAGCCTGCGTGGCGGAGACGCACCGTTTCCAGCGCGGCTTGATCTCCTCCTGGCCGGCGACCTTCTTGCCGAAGAAGTCGAAGTCGGCTTCGACGAACTCCTTCGAGAGCAGATTCGCCGTGCCGTTCACCGTGTGCCACCGGAGGTAGGTCTGCAGCACCTCGGGCTCGGTCTTCGCGACCAGGTCCTCGAGCGCTTCGAAGAACTCCGGAGTGGCAACGCTGATGTCCACGATGTCCGGGTAGCCCGTGGCCTGCAGGAAGGTGTGCCACGGAAGCTGCGGAGTGAGCCTCTCGAGTCCCTGGATGTCCATCTTGTTGTAGAGAGTTTCCACTTGGCGCATGGCGGCCCGGTCGCGGGAGGCCTTGGCCAGCTCGGTCTCGAACGCCAGCACCTCGGCGGCGTGCGCCTCGGCTGCCTCCTCGCTCTCGCCCAGAAGCCCGAACATGCGCGCGACGTGTCGCTCGTACTCCCCCAGCAGCGCCCGCTTCGTGGGGTCGTCGCTGACGTAGTAGTCGCGGTCGGGCATGCCGAGACCACCCTGGAACCAGAAGGCGATTTCCATGTCGGGGTTCGCGAAGTCCGGGACGACTTCGACGCCGAACAGGGCTCCGATGCCCCGGCGGTGCAGGGCGGCGGTGACGGCCATCAACGAGTCTGCGTCCTCGACCG
>Ga0209536_100007519_pt1 | contig 16511 bp, 9 predicted proteins | sample DeeMarSeWOR28_12_FD_187461 | JGI IMG/M metagenome (GOLD analysis project Ga0209536, IMG submission 187461) | Marine sediment microbial communities from White Oak River estuary, North Carolina - WOR-2-8_12 (SPAdes) (version 2) | ecosystem: Environmental > Aquatic > Marine > Intertidal zone >... | reverse complement strand
CACTCTCCAGGGAGATCATGCTGCTGGTTCAGCTGGGCCGTTACAACGAGGCACTGCAGGTACTGGATGACAATTATTTCAAGCAGTGGGAAGGGATCAGCAAAGCCTATAATTCCTATGTGGATGCCCACCTGATTCTGGGGTGGGACCTGATGAAACGGGGCGAATTCCAGGAAGCCCTGAACCACATGCAGCTGGCAGGGGAGTATCCTTCCAACATGATGGTGGCTAAGCCTTATCGCGGGGGACGGTCCGGCGAGGTACACTATTTTACAGGAATGGTCTACGAAGCCATGGGGGAGGAGGAGCTCGCCGCAGAATCTTTCGCCGCCTGTGTGGCCGAAAGGCAGAACCTTTCCCTGGATGATAACTATTACTACAGGGCCTGTGGTTTGAAGGGGACCGGGAACCAGGATGAGGCAGAGGAGATTTTTAATCAACTCATTGCTTTGGGAGAGAGCAGGTTACAATCAACACAGGCCGATTTCTTTGCCAAGTTCGGGGAGCGGGAGACCCCTGAGGACAAGCTTTCGAACGCCTATTACCTGATGGGGCTTGGTTACATGGGGAAGGGAATGGACCAAAAGGCTGAAGAAATGTTTACGGAATCAGTGAAACTGAACATTAATCATGTCTGGGCAGCCAGGTACCTGTCCGAGATGCAACCTTAATAATCCGATGAGAATAAAAAGAAGAGAAGCCCTGAGAATCATGGGTGCAGGTACTGCGGGTTTGTTAACCGCGGGGTTTACCTTTCCGCGAATTGAAAACCGGCACATCATCACCCTCAGTTTTGATGACGGATTTAAGAAGTCGAGCATCAAGACAGCAGAGATCTATGAGAAGCATGGATTGTCCAGCTGCATCAATGTGATCGCTTCGGCGCACCTTGACCAGTTCAGCCTTCCCAACGAATACCATGCATGGCCGGTGGGAGACTTCACCATGTGGAACGATCTTAAAAAAAGGGGGCATGAGATCATGCCACACAGCTACAAGCATACCAACCTGGCCGAGGTGCCCCTCGAAGAGGCGCAGTACTGGACCCGGAAATGCATCGATGTGTTCAATGAGGAGCTGGAGGGATTCGTAGCCTCAGAATCGGTGTTCAACCTGCCGCACAATGCTTCCACCCCCGAGCTGGAAGAGTGGCTGGTGAAGGAGTTCCGCGCCATCCGCACACATGGGGGATTGTTCAATCCGCTGCCCTACGAGGGAATGGTCAGGCTGGGGTGCGGGGGCTACGGACCGGGTAACATCGACAAGCACCTGGTGGATTCGGCAGGGGAGTTTCTGGAAGGTCCTCCCGGATGGTTCATTTACAATACCCATGGTTTGGACGAGGAGGGATGGGGGCCATTGAGCTCCGGCCTGCTGGATGAACTCCTGGACCAGTGGAAAGGGATGGAAGGGGTGGAGGTCCTGCCGGTGATACCCGCCCTGGATTCCTGTCAAACTTAGAAAAATGATAAAGGGAACAGGTTTATTGTACATATTATGTGGGTTATCTATTCTGGCGGGTTCATGCAGGAATGCAGGGGATCCACTTCCGCACCATCCCAATGTTCTGTTCATCATTTGCGATGACCTCAATGACTTTGTGGAGGGGTGGGGAGGTCATCCGCAGGCCCGCACCCCGCAAATCGCCCGGCTGGCTGCCGAAGGTGTGAGTTTCCTGAATGCACACAGCAATGACCCGGTCTGCGCCCCCTGCCGCGCCAGTCTCTTTACAGGCATCTATCCGCATATTTCCGGACTTTACTCCTTCGAACGTTGGGACCGGAATCCCACCCTTGTGCAATCGAAAACCATGATGGAACTTTTCAGGGAGAACGGTTACCGGGTGCTTGGAACCGGTAAACTGCTTCATCACGAAAAGCCGGAACTCTGGGATGAATTCGGACATGAACGGAACCATGGTCCCTGGCCGTTCAATGGGATGGAGGAGAGGCCCAATGCCCCCTGGGACGGGCTGGTGGCCCACCCTGCCATTCCCCCTCCCTTCGGCAACAACCCTTATAGTTCATTCGGCCCTCTTTCCCGGATCCCGGAGGTGTTACAGGAAGGGGATCTGCCTGGATACCGGGGATGGTGGGATGGCTACGGTCCATTCCATTACAGCAGTGAAGAAGATCGGGACCTGATGCCGGATGAAAAGAATGTACAATGGGTCGTTAACCAGCTCCGTAACCTGGAAGAAGACCAGGATCACCCCTTTTTCATGGCCCTCGGCTTCAACAGGCCACACACCCCCCTCTATGCACCCGATAAATACTTCCGCTTATTTCCCCTGAAGGATATTGAACTTCCTCCTTACCTGAAGAACGACCTGGAGGATTGCTCTGCGGGACTGGTCGGCGGTAATGCTTATCCCAAATATAACTATCGGCGACTCATGGAGACGTATGGCTCCAGGGAAGCAGGATTAAAACCCTACCTGAGGGCCTACCTGGCCTGTGTGGCATTTGTGGATGACCAGCTGGGTGTGGTATTGGATGCTTTGGAACAATGCTCATTCGCTGAGAATACAGTGGTCATCTTCACCAGCGACCACGGCTACCACCTGGGTGAGAAGGATCTGCTGTTTAAGCATACACTCTGGGAAGAGAGCACGCGGATCCCTCTGATCGTCAAGGCACCGGGACTTGCACGGACGGGAGCGAAATGCAACCTGCCGGTGTCCCTCATAGATATTTTTCCCACTCTGGTGGATCTGTGCCACTTGGAAGGAAGTAACCTCAAAGGGGAAGCGGGTAGACCTCTTGATGGTCACAGCCTCAGATTCATGCTCGGGAATCCTGAATCGGCCAGTTGGTCCGGACCGGAGGTAGCACTCTCGGCCATTCTCTCGGACAGGTTAAAAGAAGGAAACAATATTCCGATGGATGCCGCTGACCAGCATTTTTCAGTTCGCTCGCTTCATTGGAGATACTCCCTGGCCAACGACGGCACGGAAGAGTTGTACGACCACCGCACCGATCCGAACGAGTGGTACAATCTGGCCGGCAATGCAGAACACCTGCGCATGCAGGATAAATTGCGTAACAGGCTGCTGGAATTAACGGGAATGGACCCATGAAGTTCCGTCCATATATGCTATGTTTCCTATTCTCGTTCACATGGGGATGCTCATCTGTTGAGGAACCGGATGCGCCACCCAACCTGCTGTTTGTCTTTGCAGATCAGTTCCGTAAACAGGCAGTCGGGTTTATGGAGCAAGACCCGGTAGCTACCCCTGCTCTGGATCAGCTGGCATCGGAAGGGGTAGCCTTTACCAATGCGGTCTCCACCTGCCCCATTTGCTCTCCGTACCGGGCCATGCTGATGACCGGCAGGTTTCCGCTGTCAACGGGAATCACTGCCAATTGCATGCCTGGAACCGATCTGGAATTGAGAGAGGAGGAAATCTGCATTGGAGATATACTGAAGGCCAGTGGATATCATACCGGATACATCGGGAAATGGCACCTGGACATTCCTTCACTCAACCGATCACCGTTTCCCGGGGACAGTGCAATGGATGCCTGGGACGGCTGGACGCCTCCCGGTCCGCGCAGGCATGGTTTTGATTTCTGGTATGCTTACAACTGCAACAGCCGGCATTTTCAGCCCAATTACTGGAGTGAGAGCCCTGACCGCATCGATGTGGATCAATGGTCGGTGGCTCATGAAACCGATGTGGCGATAGAATTCATCCAAAACCGGCCGAAAGAGAGGCCTTTTGCCCTCTTTATTTCATGGAATCCACCCCATAACCCTTACATTGCCCCGGACACATTCATATCGCTTTACGAACAAAAATCCTTGAAGCCCAGGCCAAATGCGCTGGTGGATGAAATGTACCTCAACCGCAGGATAGGTTACCTGGCTGCAGTCAGCTCGATCGACCATCATTTCAGCAGGCTGATGGCTGCCCTGAAAAAGGCAGGATTGGATGAAAATACCATGGTGGTATTTACGAGCGATCACGGTGAAATGATGGGTTCGCACGGGCGGTATGCCAAGAGTGTCTGGTTTGATGAATCCATCGGAATTCCTTTTATCGTTCGCTGGAAGGGGAGCATCCAGCCCGCTGTCGAGCAGATGCCTTTCGCCTGCTACCATTTCATGCCTACCCTGCTTGGACTGTTGGGGATCGATGTTCCGGAAAGCGTCGAAGGTACCAGCTATGCTGAACTTCTCCTGGGAAATTCCGAATCAAGGGCTTCCGCTGCGGTGATCGCCGGCTATGGGAATCCCGGTCGCCTGCTGGCGGTGGGACAGGAACCCTCCGTCTGGGCAATGCAGGCGGACAGCCTGCACCGATCTGGCATTGACTGGCGAACGACCGGGTACAGGGGATTGCGAACGGAACGGCATACCTACGTGGTAGACCGGGGCAAAAAGGGAGCATACCTGCGAAGGTTTTTATATGATAATCAAACGGATCCTTACCAGCTTCACCCGATTACCGCTGTGCACGCCATGGAGAATCCAACCATGGAGAGACTCGACAGCCTGCTGCTGGTGTGGCTGACCAGGATGCATGATCCATTCAGGCTGGAATGATCGCGCGGATAACTTAAAAAAACGATGATGAGGTATCTATTCATCCTATTATTAGTGCTGACCGGCATATTTGCCCGTGCAAACTCCCGGCAGCAAGATCCTGCTGTGGTGGTATATGGAGCCACTGCAAGCGGAACCATTGCTGCCATCGCAGCTGCGGAGGCAGGTGCAGATGTGCTTCTGATCGAACCCGGGAAGAATGTAGGGGGAATGGTAACCGGGGGACTGTCCCACAATGATTACGGGGATTTGACAGTGATCGGAGGACTGGCGAAAGAGTTTTACCAGAAGGTAGCAGATTATTACGAAAAGCCTGTCTACTACTGGCGCGGTCCTGAGCCGCGGGTAGGCGAGAGGATATTCCGGGATTGGCTGGAGGAAGCCGGCGTGGCTGTTTTATTTGGCCAGCGTGTAACCAGGGCCTTCCTCAGGGATGGGTCCATTGACTGGTTGATACTCACGGGCGGAGATACCGTCAGGGGAGCTGTTTTCATCGATGCAAGTTACGAGGGAGACCTGATGGCGAAAGCGGGTGTAACCTATGCGGTAGGAAGGGAAGGAATCAGTGAATACAATGAATCATGGGCCGGACGAAGGGCCATCCTGCAGGACGGGCACCAGATGCTTCCCAGGGTATCGCCGTTTGATGCGGAAGGGAAAATGCTGCCGCTGATCCATGATCCGCCAATGGCAGGAGAGGGCGAGGCGGACAAGGCGGTACAGGGATACGGGTTTCGTCTGATTGTGACCCAACGGGAGGATAATCGTGTTCCGTTTTCCATGCCGGACGGATATGATCCATCTCAGTTTGCACTGTTAAAGAGGTACTACGAGGTTCATCCCGATGCCGGGAACATGGTGCATTTCTGGCCCACCCTTCCCAATGGGAAGGCCGATATGAACTCTTCCGGCCCCATCTCCACCAATGTGGTGAACGGGCTCAACTGGGAATATCCCGATGCGGAATACAAACGGAGGGAGGAGATCTGGCGGGAGATGGAATCGTACACCCGGGGATTGCTCTATTTCCTTTCCAGCGACCCATCGGTTCCCGAACAAGTGAGGGCAGAGACTTCCCGCATGGGGCTGTGCAAGGATGAATTTACCGGGAACGACCACTGGCCGCACCAGCTATATATCCGTGTGGCCCGCAGGATGAAAGGAGAGTACTTCATGACACAGCACGACCTGGAGCACGATACAGTGAAATATGACGCCATTGGGATGGGCTCCTACAACATTGATGTGAGGCATGTGCAACGTACCTTCATACCGGTCAGCAGGTTCCCGGAACTTCACTATGAGGTCTATAATGAAGGGTATATTTCAATTCCGGTGGCTCCCTATCAGATCCCGTACCGCTCACTGCTTCCAAAATATCATGAATGCAACAACCTGCTGGTACCTGTCTGCATGTCGGCAAGTTTTATTGCCAACGCCTCCATCCGGATGGAACCGCAATACATGATCATGGGTCATGCTGCCGGCGTGGCTGCAGCCATGGCCTTCCGAGAAGGCAGAGGTGTGCACACCATTGATGTGGCAGCTCTCCAGTCAGCCCTGAAAGCGCAGGGTCAGGTATTATCATTGGCGGGTGATCCCTACGGTGCTTTTCAGTATCAGCGGGAAATCATCATTGACAACAACATGAAGCGCTTCACACGGAAATCGGGAGCCTGGCGTGCCGTGGAGACGGAGCACAATGGAAGGTACCGCATGAATTATGCCCTGAACGGGAAAGGGGAAGGAACTTTCGGATTTGTTCCCCGGATCTTGAAGGGCGGAAGGTATCAGATCAGCCTGTGGTATCCATCCAGCGGGGAGTATTCGGATCGGGTGCGTGTCCGGATCAGCCACCTTCATGGGACCGATCTGAAGGAAGTCGACCAGCAGCATGGAGGGGGACAATGGAAAGACCTTGGCACCTATGAACTTCAGCAGGGTAAGTGTGAAGTGGTCACCGTTATTTCAGACCAGGCATCCGGCACGGTGGCAGCCGATGCCATCAGATTGACGCACCTAGAAGAGGAATGACAGGATCGTTTGAACACCATCCGGCGATACCCGCCAATTGAAAGGAGGATTTGGAACTTTTTTGATCGAATGATATGAAATTACTGACATTAATTTTTTCGCTGCTCGGCAGCTCTTTTCTGGTCTCTGCCCAGTTTTTCGAATATGAGCAGGTTACCGGTTATATCGAAAATCCATCTAAGGTGGAGGAGCTGCAATTGTCCCCGCATGTTCCTTACGTTCCGTTCGAAAACGCAGAACAAGCCATCAGCGGGGAGTGGGAACAATCCCCATTCTACAGGACGCTGAACGGCACCTGGAAATTTCGTTGGACCAAAAACCCGATGGAATGTCCCCGCGGATTTCACCTTTCTGACTTTGACGCCTCTGAATGGAAGGAGATCCATGTGCCCGGTACCTGGCAGATGCAGGGCTATGGTTACAATATTTACCGGAATGTTCCCATGGAGTTTGCCCCTTACGATCCTCCCCGCGTTCCAGTGACCTTCAATCCGACAGGCTGCTATGTTCGTGATTTTGAACTGCCGGATTCCTGGGACGGGAGAAAAGTGGTACTCCATTTTGACGGGGTGAAAGCGGGATTCTGGGTCTGGATCAACGGGAGTTATGCAGGATTTGACAAGGGGAGCATGACCCCCGCAGAATTTGATATCACAGAGATGCTGGTGCCAGGCACCAACCGGATCGCTGTTCAGGTGGTTCGATGGACCGACGGCAGCTACCTGGAGGACCAGGATATGTGGAGGTTTGCAGGGATCTATCGCCGGGTCTATCTCTATGCAGTGCCAAAGTTCCATATCCGCGATTTTTCGGTGAGGACCTTTTTGGATGATACCTACACAGATGCGATGCTGGAGGTGGACTGTTACCTGAAGAATGAGACCGGGGAGACCGCAGCCGGTCACAGGGTCACAGCCCGTTTGCTGGATGAGGGAGGCCGTGTGGTGAATACTTTCAGCGCTGAGGCCGGATCCCTGTCACCAAACCAGGAACAAAAGATTTCCCTGGGTGTGCAGGTGGAAAAACCGAAGCTGTGGTCCGCGGAAAAACCGGCACTGTATACCCTCCTGCTCTTTCTCGGGGACCGTGAGGAGAATATCCTGGAGGTGGTGGAGGAGAGGGTGGGATTCCGGGAACTGGAAATCCGTGATGCCCAGCTGATGGTCAACGGTGTTCCGGTAACCATCAAAGGGGTAAACCGCCATGAACATGATCCAATCCACGGACGAACCATGTCCAGGGAACTGATCGAGAAGGATTTTCAGGTTATGAAGGAGTTGAATATCAACGGAATTCGCACATGCCACTATCCAAACGATCCCCTCTTTTACGATCTGGCCGATGAGTGGGGATTCTACATTTGTGACGAAGTGAACGCAGAGTGCCATTACGGGGAGCGCTGGCTGGCTGCCCAGCCGGGGTGGGAAGAGGCATTCATGGATCGCACCGTGAGGTTTGTGCAGCGCGACAAAAACCATCCCTCGGTGATCATGTGGAGCATGGGCAATGAATGCGGACTTGCACCGGTTCATTACCAGATGGCCGGGTATGTACGTTCAGCAGATCCAACCCGTTTCCTCTACCATCAGACCAACTATCCCAACGGAGATGCCCCTTTCGCCGATATTTGCGGGACGCGTTACCCCAATCCAGGAATGCTGGATGCCATTGGCGATACAACCACCCGGCCTGTCATCCTGGGGGAATATGCCCATGCCGTGGCCAATTCCATGGGACATTTTGATCAATACTGGGACCGGTTTTACAGGTACAAAAGCCTGCAGGGGGGATTCATCTGGGACTGGGTGAATCAGAGTCTCCTGGTAGATTTCGTAACCACCCCTGACCACTCCTCCCACCGGCACCAGGCGGTGCTGATGGGTCGGCCCGAAGCGGTGAAAGGGATCCGCGGTGGAGCCATTCAGTTGAGCGGTCTGGATGATTTTGTGGAGATCTCCCCCCATTCCGCACTCAACCTGACAGGGCAGGAACTGACACTGCAGACCTGGATCTACCCCAGGGAATTCAACGGCTCCAATCCGATGATCTCCAAAGGGCTTCAGGCCTTTTCACTGGGACAATCCCATCGAGACTCGATTGCCTTTACCCTTCAGACGGAGCACCATCACAGGTTATCTGCCCTCCTGCCGAAGGACTGGTACCACAACTGGCATCATGTGGCGGCCATATATGATGGAGGTAACATGTCGCTGTACCTCGACGGAAATTTGCTGGCAGAAGCTCCGGCCGCCGGCCCTGTGGAGCGAACCTATTATGAAGTAACGGTGGGCAAGAACCATGAAGGAGACCATGAGAACACCCCCGGATTCATTTCCAATGCAAGGTTTGACGAGGTAATGATCCATGATGTCGCCCTTGCGCCTGAACAACTTTCGTTTTCCAGTTCCGAACCTGCCCTGAAGGAGCATCTGTTACTCTGGCTCCCATTCGACGAGTCGAAAAAAGATGGAAAATTCCTCTGTTACGGAGCCACGCCCTATACATCTGCGACCATGGACGGGGTCATTTTTGCGGATCGCTCTTACCAGCCAGAATCGTGGCAGGTAAAGCACAGTCACTGCCCGGTAAAGGCAGAAGCCCTGGATGCGGTCCGAGGAAGATTCAGGGTCCATAACAGGCATCACTTTACCAACCTCAATGAACTGGATCTCAGGTGGGTGTTGCTGAAAGACGGGAAGGTGTCCCGTGAAGGGGAACTCGAACTGGATCTTTTACCACTGGCAAAAAAAGATATTACCGTGCCACTTGATCAGGGGATGCTCAGTGAAGCAGGGGAATACCTGCTCAGGATAGAGTACCTTACCAGGGAGCCACTACCGTGGGCAGGTGCCGGGTATGAAATCGGATTTGATGAATTTGAACTTTATAAAGTGCCTGCACTGCCTTCAGGCAGGCAGGAAGCGGTGGGATCATCCCTGCTGGTGCAGGAAAATGAGGAAGAAATCGTAGTCTCCGGAGAGGATTTCAGCTATGAATTTGACCTTGGAAACGGTGTGCTGAAGCAGATCCGTTTCGGAAGGGCGGAATTCCTTTCCGCGGGTCCCAGGCTCAAGGTATCACGTCCGCCGGTGGTGAATGAGATCTCCGTCTGGACACGGGCGGAATACGCCACCTGGTTTGCCTGGGGGCTTGATTCGCTGGTACATGAGCTTCAATCTGTCTTCACGGAGAGAATCAGTGATGAAGAGATGCTGATCAGCATCAGGGTCAATTCCTACGCTTTCAAGGAGCGCACCCTGCAGTTCAACAATATTTTCACCTACAGGATCAACAGCGGGGGCACGTTGCAGATGGACCACCATGTAATCTGTCAGCTGGAATTGCCAGCCCGAAGGGCGAGCGAGGATATATCCTGGATACAGAAAATCGGGCTGGAGATGAAGCTCGATCCCGGGGTGGAAAGGTTCCGGTGGTACGGCAAAGGGCCCTTCGAAACCTACCCCGACCGGAAATCAGGTGCGAAAACAGGGATCCACACCCAGGTTGCCGATTCCATCCGGATGCCGTATGTGATCACACAGGGCTTCGGCAATCATTCGGATGTGAGGTGGATGGAGATCGAACATACAGCGGGTCCTGTTATACGGATTGACGGGGCCAGGCCCATGGAATTCAGCGTGGATCCCTATGCAAACCTGAAAGGATCGTGGTATCCGTATCAGTTAAAGAGGGCGGATCACCTTACCCTCAACCTGGATCACCGGGTCAGCGGTGTCGGAGGCACGCCCATCACCGTCAGGCACCCGTACCGGACCTACCCCGATGAATATCACTATTCATTTATCATAGAACCTGTCAATCTCCAATAACCCGGTTCCCCGCCATGATGGAAAAGCGCGTTACACATGTTCTCTCATTTGCACTTCTGATCTCCCTGATCATAACGGGTTGCAGTCGCATTCCGACCGTTACCACACTCGAAGTTTTCCCCGATTCGGTGCTCTCTGATGTATCCCACGATCCCATCGGGATCAACCTTGATTATTTCATGGATGACGACGCATATCTTCAACCAGCCAGGGGTACCGCTGATGCACTGAAGGCCATGGGGGTCAGATACCTCCGCTATCCGGGGGGGAACAAATCCGATTTCTACTTTTTCTCGAAGCCGCCCTGGGATCGATCTGAACCGACCCTGGCACGCACCGGGAAGGGTGCGGTAGGGGGACGGGACCGGGTTTTGAACAACTATTCCGAATTTGCCGTGGATGTGCTCGATTTCGATGAGTTTATGGAGATGTGCAGGGAGACCGGAGCCGAACCGGTGTTGTGTGTGGCGGCCGATGAATACCTGGTGGATTATCCGGAAGGGTGCACCTGGGCCTCGCGGGAGGAGCTGATTGAGCATGCAGTGGAGTGGGTACGGTACGCCAATATCAAAAAGGGGTACGGGGTGAAGTACTGGCTGATCGGCAACGAAAGCTGGCACAGGCAGAACATCAACTCAACCGCGGAAATCTATGCCCGGGATGTGATAGATTTTTCGATGGCCATGAAAGCGGTGGACCCTTCCATACACATTGTTCCCAACGGGAACTCGGTGGAGTTCTGGGAGAAGGTGATCACCATTGCGGGTGATCATGTGGACCACCTCTGCTTCAGCAATTACCCGGTGTATGAATACAAAGCGGGTTATGCCACCTACCGGGATACCCTTCAGGACCTGATGCACCCTGTGCGGAGGGCACAAACGGCCATAGCACAGCATGCAACCCCGGCTCAGAAGGCCCGGTGGAAGCTGATCAATGCGGAATACGGCCCCTTTGACTGGGGAGATTACTGGCCCAAGATCAGCAACATGGGGATGACCCTGGCCACGTTTGAAATGACGGGACACCAGCTCAATGAGCCCGACCTGCTGTTCTCCTGTTACTGGAACACCCGGTGGATCAACAACGATTCGGTGGAGCACAGTGCATATGACGCCCTGGACAAGGACGGTAACTTCAACGCCATGGGCATGGCACTGATGATCTGGGGCAACTACCTGGGGGATCAAATGGTGAAAACCAGTGGAACCGTTCATTTGAGGAGTTTTGCCAGTTATTCGCCTGACGAACAGCGCGTGTATGTATATATCATCAATACGGATCCGGAAATCCGGCCGGTGGAACTGAAGATCGGTTCATCGGGTAATCCCGAAGTGATGATGGCCCGGGAACTTGTGGGGAATGGTCCGGATGATGTCGATCCGGTATGGCGGGATTGCGAACCCTGGAAAAGGCCCACACGCTTCCGGGTCAGGGGAACCAGCATTACAGTGATTGAGTACCAAATCAATTAGGAAGTTGCGATGAGAAAAAAGGGCCTTTATTTTTGGTCAGGAGTAATGATCCTGCTTTCAGCCGGCCCTCACTGCGTGGCGCAAAGCGAAGCTGTCGCCTTGCAAAAAGGGATTGCATACCGGCAGCTGGAGCCGGCCGGTGAGGAGTGCAGTGATATCCAGAAATTGAATGTATCCTGGTACTATAACTGGACCCCGAGGCCCAATTGCCCGGAATCCGGGAAGGTGGAATTTATCCCGATGATCTGGAGCGAAAAATACCTGGTGGGGGAGAACCTGGACGAATTCTACACCCCGCTGATCGGATCGGGCTACAGTGCACTGCTCGGATTCAACGAACCCAACTGGAAGGGCCAGGCGGAAATGACCGTGGAAGAGGCGCTGGAATACTGGCCGATGCTGGAACATACCGGGTTGAGGCTGGGAAGCCCTGCCACCACCGGCCGGTCAGGGCTGGACTGGACCATTGAGTTTATGAAAGGGGCCAAAATCAGGGGGTACCGCATTGACTTCCTTGCACTTCACTGGTATGGCAATTGTTCGGGGACAGCAGACCTGAAGGCTTTCCTTGACTACTATGATGCCTTCAATATGCCCATGTGGCTGACCGAGTGGTCCTGCTACGATCAGGATATGGAGACCAATACAACCTTTCTTGGAGAAGTGCTCCCGGTGCTGGAATCATTTGAAAGGCTGGAACGGTATGCCTGGTATTCGAACCGCACCACCCATGAGACCTACCTGGGCGCCGCCCTGTTCGACAGTACCGGTGCTGCCACTCCCAACGGAGAAATCTATATAGGTCTGCCTTTTAGTACTCCCAGAGAATCAGTGGTGGAAACCTTCCCGGAGGTTGAACTGGAGATTGTGGACTGGCAGGTGGGACCGGTTATCGGAAAGGGAGATCCTGGAACCGCTGATATTAAACATGGACTGGAAGGTGGCAGGGTGATCAGGCTCGATGGCAACTATCACCTGTTCACCTCTGAACAGGTCGGGGATCCCAAATGGGTGAAGATGAGAATCGGGCACTGGCAAAGCGGGAATGGCACGGATTGGGAACGGGTGTCCACGCTTATTGAATCGAGCGGGGACTATACCGGAAAAGATCCGCGTGCGGCCCTATGGTCACCCATGCCTGTTTTCAATCATGAGGATTCCACCTGGTATATGACTTACGTGGCGTACCGCTGCATGCCCAACACAAGGGAGCAATTCCTCAACAACTTCGAAGGCAGGATCTGGCAGGCTAAATCAGAGGTAAAAGGGATCCATGGCCTGGGAGGGCCTTACAGGGATCTGGGCATCATTCAGGAACCGGGTCCCCTGGCCGACGAGTGGGAGGGATTGCAGGGATCGGATTCTTTCTTTCCGTTCAGGGTGGGTAACAAATGGCTCGCATTCACCGGTTCAGCCAAAACAGGGAAACTGCCTATGGAATTCTGGGGAAACGGCCTGGCGCTGGCCCCCTCACTGACAGGGCCCTGGATCAGGCTCAGCCGACGCAGCCCGGTGGATTTCGGCACCAATTTCTCCGAGAATCCAATTGTTACGGAGTTGGCAGACGGCACCCTGATCGCAGTCATGGATTCCCACGGCTCAGGATTCGGGTACTCCACCTCCCTAAACGGGGTGGACTGGTCCCCCATGAAGTATGTTGAGGTCACCGATCAGGTGGAACCCTGGTGGGCGGAATTCCGGACCCCGCTCGGGCTGATCGAAGAAGAGGACGGAACCTTTACACTGTTTTTCACCGCCATGAAAGAATCCACGGAATACTGGGAACACCTGGGCGAAGAGGGATATTCACTGGATACAGGATTTGACAGTGTGGGTAAGCTGACTTTGAGAATAGCCAAAAAATAACAGACCAAAGAAATACACACCTCAGATGAGATATTTCAGCCTGTTGTTATCTGTTTTGATGATTGAAAGTTGCGGTCATCGCCCAGAAGAAATAGAACGGGGTTTCAAACAGCCAAACATACTGATCATCATGGCTGATGATATGGGATATTCTGATCTGGGCTGCTATGGAGGCGAGGTGCATTCACCGAACATCGACAGGCTGGCAGCAAACGGAATCAGGTACACACAATTTTACAATACGGGAAGGTGTTGTCCCACAAGAGCTTCATTACTGACAGGGCTTTACGCACATCAGACAGGTATGGGATGGATGACTGCTGCTGATCTGGGTTATGAAGGTTACACCGGGGAGATCAACAGGCAGTGTGTGACATTGGGGGAAGTACTGAAGGAGGCCGGGTATGCCACCTATATGGTGGGGAAATGGCATGTGACGTCGGACCGGCACATCGGTCCGGAGGGACCCAAAGGGACATGGCCATTGCAAAGGGGTTTTGACAAGTTCTATGGACCTCATCACGGCGGAGGCAGCTACTTTATGCCAGAGGTACTCACCTATGGTAACCAGCGGATCACGGCCTCCTCAGATTATTACCTGACAGATGTCCTGAGCGATACGGCATCACAGTTTATCGAAGGACATCAGAGGGATCGTCCCTTTTTCATGTACCTGGCCTATACGGCTCCCCATTTTCCCCTGCATGCAAAAAATGAGGATATTGAGAAATACCTTGGCAAATACCTTGCTGGCTGGGATAGCCTGAGGATGAAAAGGTATCAGCGAATGGCGGAGCTCGGGATCAGGGATGATACCTGGAACCTGACGGATCCCATGCCGGATGAGAGGCCCTGGCTGGGACTGGGCGAGGCTGAAAGAATCGAATTTGACAGGAGAATGGCAGTTTATGCGGCACAGATTGATATCATGGACCAGGGTGTGGGCAGGGTGATCGGTACCCTTGAAAAAATGGGAATCATTGAAAACACAGTCATTTTCTTTCTATCTGACAATGGGGGAACAGCCGAGCACATCAGCCGGGGTAACACCGACATCCATCTGATCGGGACCGAAGAATCATATGAGAGCTACCGGAAACCATGGGCCACCGTAAGCAATACCCCTTTCAGGTTCTTCAAACAATGGGTGCATGAGGGGGGGATCTCCACACCCCTCATTGTGCAATGGCCGGCTGGGATTGAGGAGAAAGGAACCATCCGTCACCAGGTAGGGCATGTGATCGATCTGATGCCCACCTGCATGGAGCTGGCAGGAGCAGCTTATCCGGAAACCTACATGAGCAGAGAGATCCTTCCATATGAAGGGCGAAGCCTGGTTGCCTCATTCAATGATGCCCGGGAGACCGATCGCTTGCTGTTCTGGGAGCATCAGGCCACCAGGGCAGTAAGGATGGGGGAGTGGAAACTTGTGGCCAACCGTTCAAACAATCTAGAATCCTATGTGGGTCCGTGGGAGCTGTATGACCTTGGCAATGACAGGTCCGAGACGATGGACCTGAGCGGAGAACATCCACGGATAGTCATTAAGTTGGATTCCCTATGGAACGAATGGGCCCTTCGCTGCCAGGTATACCCCCTGGATGGACGGGGTTGGTTCGAAAGGTTGGAATAATCCATTCTTCTGTTCATTCAAATAAAACATATGATAATGTTTACACAGACCAAGATCAATCAACCCAATGGGACCGCAACAAAAAACGTGTTGGGATTTTTCTTCTGCATCATTTGCGCTATCGGCCTTTCATCCTGCACCGGAAAACAGGAAAAACCTTTAGGTCCGGCAATCACTAATGCTTTCCCATTCGAACTGCCGGACCACATCCGCCAGGTAACCACCTTCGGACAACGGGCCGACTGGTCCCATGACGGAAAAAGGATCCTGTTTATCGAAAAGACTTTCGGAGATGTGTATGAGGTCGATCTGGAAACACTGGAGGTGAGGCCCCTGACCCATCATTACTACCATGAAGGGTATGTGCGGGCACTATACCTGAGCAACGGGGATTTGCTCCTGTCGGGGGCCAGAAAATTTGATGCAGAGGATCCGGTTCCCAGCCGCAAACGGGATGCCGAGCTGTGGGTGCTGGATAAGGCCGGGGAGAAACCGCCCCACCCCCTGGGTGAGCTCTGTTACGAGGGCCCTGCAGTCTCCAGGAAGAACCTGAAAATCGCCTGGTCGTGGAGGGGGGATCAACCTGAGGCGATCGATTACATGGCTGATATCGAATACCACAACGGGATACCGCAGATTGTCAATAAGATACCGGCGCTGACCAAGGAACGCCTCCCCGGGGTGCTGGATATAGAAACACAAAATTTCAGGCCCCCGGACGAGAGAGAACTCCTGTTCAGTGCATACTCAGGTGAATACCGGGTGTGTGAGGTGATGGGGGTAGACCTGGAAACCGGTGAGATCCGGAACTATTCACTCAGACCCGACGAATATGATGAACCTGAGGGAATATTTCCCGACGGTGAACATATCCTGGTGGAGTGCGACCGTCACAATGACGGTGGGACCCACCAGATCGATATCTATAAACTGAAACTGGACGGCTCGGGGGAATCTGAGAGACTTACCTTTTTCTCGGATCATGAGGGCTTTAAATCCTCCAACCCGGTGGTCAGTGATGACGGCAGGTACATGGCGTTCCAGGTGGCGAGGGTAGGTGACTGGGCCGGCGTGGGGAGGGGCATTTTTATCTATGACCTGGAAGCAGCAAAATAATGGAACATC
>Ga0209536_100007518_pt1 | contig 16512 bp, 18 predicted proteins | sample DeeMarSeWOR28_12_FD_187461 | JGI IMG/M metagenome (GOLD analysis project Ga0209536, IMG submission 187461) | Marine sediment microbial communities from White Oak River estuary, North Carolina - WOR-2-8_12 (SPAdes) (version 2) | ecosystem: Environmental > Aquatic > Marine > Intertidal zone >... | reverse complement strand
TGACCAGAGCAGGGATGACCTGAATCCTGACAAGACCATCTGGGAAATTATCTCTGATGAATCGGATGTTGTTCATCTCGGCAAAAGAGAAATCAGCTCCCGGGCATATGTCGCACGCTTTAACTTTTCGGGAAGTGACCAGCAGAAAAAAGTATCCATGCTCTCCGGCGGAGAACGCAACCGTGTCCATCTTGCCCGTATGCTCAAGGAAGGCGCCAATGTTCTTCTGCTGGACGAACCGACCAATGATCTTGACGTCAACACGATGCGCGCACTGGAAGAGGCGCTCGATAGTTTTGCAGGCTGTGCCGTTGTCATCAGCCACGACCGGTGGTTCCTCGATCGGATCGCAACCCATATCCTCGCTTTTGAGGGTGAAAGCAGGGTCGTCTGGTTTGAAGGCAACTACTCCGAATACGAGGCTGAACGGAAAGCACGTCTCGGTGCTGCCGCAGACCAGCCCCATCGTATAAAATACCGGCATTTGACCAGAGAATAAAGGAGACTGTATTCGGTTGTCCGGAGTCAGTCCTCAGGCAGGAGAGATGAAACGTCCAGGTTTACAAATTCCGCTTGCAAACCCTCTTGATATGCCGTATCATGGTTCTGAAAGGAGGTCTGTATGAATTTCAATTCAGTACACAAAAAAACTGCCATTGTTCCTGCACTGCTGTTCGTCTTCATTGGCGTGTTTTCCTGCAGCGCTCCCTCTTCCCATTCTCAAATAAATGTTGACTCTGACGGAGTAGCCTTAAAGGGCTATGACGCCGTTGCATATTTCACCATGGAAAAACCGGTGAAGGGAGAAAAGCAGTTCAGCCATGAATGGAACGGGGCCCAGTGGCTGTTTGCCAGCCAGGAGCATAAGGATCTTTTTATGGCTTCTCCTGAAAAGTATGCGCCCCAGTATGGAGGATATTGAGCGTATGCAGTGAGCCATGGGTCCATGGCTGACATTGATCCTCAATACTGGAAAATAGTCGACGGAAAGCTTTACCTGAATCTCAATCAGAAAGTCCAGCAGATGTGGAATGAAGAAATGGACGATCATATCAGGAAGGCCGATACGAACTGGCCTGGGGTTCTGAACAAATAGCACTCGTACGCACTGTTTGTTTAATCCATCATGTCCCCTTTTATACGTTGCAGGTATTCTTCCCATTCAAGGGGGAGGGAGTGCTTCTTCTTGTTGTTGCATTCCCTGCATGCCGGAACTACGTTGTTCTTTGCTGATTTTCCTCCCCGAATGATGGGGACGATATGGTCCATGGTCAGCTCCCGGGGAGGCAGTTCCCTGCCGCAGTAATAGCACGTTCCTTCAGCGCATTTCCGCTTCCACCATTGTGTGCTCCGGAGGTCCCGTGCCTTCTGCTTTTCTTTTTTGATCTCCTGCTCGTTCACCGCAGGAATAAAGTAATCCATGCTTTATCAGTATATCAGAAATGAAGACAGAGCGTTACGCTTTCGCAGTACCGGGGACAGGTTTTATTCTGTTACCGGTTCCTGAGTCCATCGTTGCAGGACATCAATGATCTTTTTTGCCTGGTCCCTGCTTGATATATTGAATTTTGATCTCTGGCTGAACGAATCACCTTTTTTCTGATACCGCCTGATTGAATACTTGTCTTCTCCATACTTCTCGTTCTTCCGGTCCCATTGCTGGTATCTGAACATGATTGTGGCCCATGCCCCTTTTGACAGGATTTCTTTATCAAGTTCCTTCACAAGGAGGATGTCATCTTCCTTGAAGTTCATAGTGAGATCATTTACGTCTGAGGCCATTGCATTCTCCTTTTCGTGTTAGTATGTTGAACATCCCTGCGGAAGGCGTCCTTTCATAAAAGACCTGCTCCCGTCTTATAATTTCCAGAAGATTATATGTCAAATCAGCATGAAAGTACAATTACAATTTTCCGCCCTTAAGACTTTTCAGAATTATCCTCATCGGTTTATTGCTGAATCTTTCCGTGCCAGCAGGCAGCAGAAAGCATTTTCCTCTTGCTTCAGGGAATATTATTTGATATGCTTTTCCAAGGAAGAAACAATTTCAGCTCAAGCAGTAAGCCAACAGGAGGAATCAATGGCGAACACGGGAAAAAAGAGAACAGCTTCTGGCAAGTCATCAAAACCAACTGTCAGAAGAAAAAAGAAAGCGGCCTCGCTGGAAGACATCGAATCATCAATGGAAAAAATGGCGCTTACGGATTTTGCGGAAAGTACAAAAGAAGAACTCAGGAAACTGGGAGACAAAATCCATGAGGCTACAGACAAAGGCGTGCATTTTGCCAAGGAAATAGCGGAAGATGTGCAAAAGTTCGCCAAAGACGCCACAAGCTTTACAAAGGTCAAGATAGAACTCCACAATCTAAAATCGGAAAAGGAAAAACTCTATTCCTTAATGGGCGAGCATTTGAGCAATTTATACAAAGAGAAAAAACTTACCAAAATGGCAACCCGATTCAGGGATGACTTTAAAAAGCTCAATGAACTTGAATCAGCCATTGAAGAGAAAGAAAAAGAAGCGAAAAGAATATCGCTGTCACAATAAGAAATGCATTCAGCTGTCAGCAATCAGCTCTCAGCACAAAAATTTTTTATATTTCGTACTTACGCAGAAACTGTGCTTTGGAAGCGCGTCATTAACGCTTCTTACGCGCTTTCCAGTTTTCCGATGAATTCGAGCATCTCATCCCGGGTAGATGCTCGAAACGACTTTCGCCTGAGATCTTTTACTGCCATGCCTCTCGAGTACCACGCAAAATATTTCCGAAATCGTATGACGCCGTGCTTTTCACCGTGAAGTTCGATACTCAGTAAAAGATGCTCTTTCATGGTCTGTGCTATTTTACTGACATCAGGCCTGTCCGGTATTCTCCCTTTTGTCATATATTCGATGGATTCACGGAATATCCAGGGGTTGCCGAGCGCTCCCCGTGCAACGGCCACGCCATTGCACCCGGTCTCACTGAACAGATTTTTGATCAGTTCAGGCGAGAGAGCGTCTCCGCTGGCAATTATGGGAATCTGCACTGACTCCTTTACTTTCCTTATGACTTCGTAATCAACCTGCCCGCTGTATCGCTGTTTTCTGGTCCTGCCGTGAATAAAAAGAGCGTCCACGCCTGCATCCTGCGCACGGCGTGCTATCTCCGGTGCATTAATCTCTGTTTCATCCCACCCTGCGCGTATCTTGACAGTGACAGGCACTCTTGTATTTTTGACTATTATCTGCAGCAATTGCTGGAGTTTTGCAGGGTCCTTCAGCAGCCCCGCGCCTTTTCCCCTCGATACGACTTTTTTTACCGGACAGGCAGCGTTGAAATCCAGGACTGCAAAGGGATACTGTGACAGCATATCAAGCGACCTTTTTATGATGTCCGGATCACAGCCAAGGATCTGGACACCAAGCGGCCTGTCGTCCGGCCTGGTCGAGAGCATATTCAGGGTGTTTTTGCTGTTGTGGACCAGTGAGTCTGTGCCGATCATTTCGGTAAACGCAAGTTCGCATCCAAACGACCTGTTAATCAGGCGATACGCCAGATCACTGATGCCGGACATGGGTGCAAGGATAAGCGAAGAGTTCAGTGTAAGGTTCCCGATAGAAAGCATGGAAAGTTATTATACATCAGGAAAACGGAATGCAGGGGCGATGCGCTGCCTCGCCCTTCACGATCAAACGCATGCAGAAAAAAAAAGCGGCCAGTCAATATAATGCATCCCACCTGCGATGGGCGACCCATCGGGTCTCCCCTAATTGTCACAACACATGCACCCCAAACTTTTTGAGGCTCTCGGTCAGGGCACACAGAGGAAGCCCCACAACATTAAAAAAATCGCCGTCAATCTTTTCAATAAAAACAGCTCCAAGCCCCTGGATCGCGTACGCACCCGCCTTGTCCAGCGGCTCTCCTGATCTGACATAGGCGCTTATCTCTTCCCCGGTCAGTTTTTTGAAATACACCTTTGTCACTTCTGATCTGGATACAATCTGATCGCTCGCTGTATCCATAACAGTAAAACCGGTGATTACTGAATGGACTTTTCCATTCAAAATCCTCAGCATCTTTTCAGCTTCTTCCCCGCTCTGCGGTTTGCCGAGCAGCCTGTCCTTGAAATAGATAAATGTATCTGCAGCAATGATTATCGCATCCCTGTATAGATGCGCAACCGCCTCTGCTTTCTTGAGTGACAGGAATCGTGCGAGTTTGTGGGGTTTCAGCGGCAGGGCAAGGTCCTCTGCATACTCACTTTCACAGACACTGAATTTGAGCCCTGTAATTTCGAGGATTTCCTTTCTCCTCGGAGATGCTGACGCCAGAATTATTTTTTTCATAGTAGATATATTAATCCATTTTCATAAGAAAATAGTGTCAGGCGGGAAAGCGCGGAAGCACAGAAGCAGGGGCATATTGCATATACTCTTATTCCATTAACCATATTCAATCCGGCATCATGCATGTTATTATTCTGTTGAAAATGAAAAAAATAATGGGAACCGCTCATTCAGAAAAATACGATCTTGCAATCATCGGGGCCGGACCGGCCGGTATGATGGCTGCACTGCGTGCCTCTGAATGCGGGGCCCGTGTGGTCCTTTTGGAAAAAAACCATAAGCCCGGGATCAAGCTCCTGATGACCGGAAAGGAGCGGTGCAACATTACCAACGCTGAAACCGATGTTCAGCAGTTTGCGTCGCATTTTGGCAAAAAGGGGAAATTCCTTTTGAGTGCACTCTACCGTTTCGGGGTGCAGGAGACAATCGATTTCTTTCACCGGAACACCTTAAAAACCGTGGTTGAGCGGGGCGGCAGAATATTTCCGGAAAGCGGAAGAGCAGAGGATGTCCATGCCCTCCTTCTCAGACTGATCAAAAGAAATACCGTCACGCTGCGTACAGATTCCGCAATAAAAACAATATCACACAAGCACCATGAAATAGAGCGGATCATTCTTGAAAATGATGAAATTACCGCAGCACATTATCTCATCAGCACCGGGGGCCTTTCCTATCCCGGGACCGGTTCAACCGGTGACGGATTCCACTGGGCAAAACAGATGGGACACAGGATCGTGAAACCCTCGCCTGCGCTTACCCCGATTGAGGTGAAGGAACAGTGGGTAAAAGATCTCGAAGGACTGAGCCTGAAAAACGTCCGGATCTCGCTGTATCAAAAGAACAGAAAAATGGATGAACGCTTTGGCGAGGCACTGTTTACCGAAGCCGGGATGAGCGGGCCCGTGATCCTCGACATGAGCAAATCAATCGGGGAATTGCTTGCCCGCGGGCAAACGGACCTGTTCATTGATTTCAAACCGGCCCTCGATTTTACGATGCTGGATAAAAGAATCCTGAGGGACCTTGAAAAGCACAAAAACAGGGCAATAAAAAACATGCTCCCGGAGTTGTTGCCCAAAAAACTGATACCCGTAATCCTGAGACTCGCCGAAATCGAACCAGATACAAAAGGCCATTCCATAACAAAAGATAAACGGAAAAAACTCCGGCTGCTGTTGAAGCAGTTTCCCCTGACAATAAAAAGGCTGGTGGGATTCAACAAGGCGATCATTACCGCCGGGGGTGTTGACTTGAAAGAAGTCGATCCGAAGACCATGCGGTCAAGGATCATAAACAATCTCTATTTTGCCGGAGAAGTCCTCGACCTGGACGGGCCTACAGGAGGCTATAACCTGCAGGTCTGCTGGAGCACCGGATATCTGGCTGGAGAGAGCGCTGCAGGAAGATAACATCAATCTTCCTCATTATTTCGATGCTACCAATACCAATCGCTTTGATCTGAACCTTGAAGTGGCGAGCACACATGCAAATCATTCCTTTTCGGGGACAAAGCAGAATCGAAAACGTGTCGCACAGAATTTTTTGAACAATATTGCATCAGCAGATATAATAAATCTATTCAGAAAGAAGGAGTTGAGCAATGATTTACTTTCTCGCGGTCATGCGAGAAGGCTGATATGTTGCAAGCAATTATGAAAAGTGACAGCTAAAAAGTCGTTCAGTATAATCGTAAAGGTAGTTTTTTGCCTTTTTTCCCTGTACTTCCTCGGTGATGCCTTTAACCGCTGGGATGGTTATTCCTTTTATATGCGGTTTTGGGAGTTCCTGCCAGAATTATCGCTGGCTTTTATCCTGTGGACCGCTCTGGCGAGTCTTATTGCAGTTTCGTTGTGTTTAATGGCATACGTGGCATTTAAGGTAATTCCACAATCCCTGATCCCTGTCCGTCTTGAACAATTAACATTTATGTTGCTGTTTATTCCCGTCGCGATTGTAATCTTCCTCGTTACGAAAATGTTTTTAAGTGATGTATCGATCAGTGATCTCATTGGGCTGAGCCCGGCTGTGATCGTGGCTGCAGGGGGTCTTGTAGCGGTGGTGTTCTTCTGGTTTGGACGAACGTTTGCTGAAAAAATATTATATGAGCTGGATTCGAGAATTACACCCCTGGTCTGGCTGTTTGTGGTGCTTCTGGCCGGTGCTGCAGCCGTTCATGTTTTTAACAGCAAATCGTCTGAGCACTATTCCGCTCCTGAGAAAGGGGCTCATTTTGTCGAGCTGGGCAAAAAGCGCCCCAATATAATATTGGTAATATTGGACGCGCTCACCGCAAAAGATATGCAGCTTTACGGTTATCATCTTGATACGACACCATTCATCTCGCAGTGGGGGAAAGATGCTGCGGTATTTCGCAGAGCCTATGCATCATCAAACTGGACTCCTCCCGGAACGATGAGCATTATGACAGGCCAGAGGCCCTGGACTCACAGGGTATGGCATTCAGTCATTCACCATCCGGTCCGCAGATACGAAGAGAGTCTGCCAAAGGTCCTGAGGGATAATGGTTATAACGTGTACGGCTTTGTTCAGAATGCCTTTGCCAGCCCTGAAGTCCTCGGGATGAAAGAAGCATTCATGAAAAGCGACAGATTTGATACTTTCAGCGTAGTAAAAGAGGGAGACAACTGGTGGTTTCAGGATCTTTCAAAATATTTTGATGACAGACTGATTGTCAAACAATGGATCTTCGGCAATAATCCGTTAGCCCAGCTCATGAGATCTTTTCATGATCGCCATAACGACACACACACAACCATAAAGCCGCCTGATTTAGTCTATGACAGCTTTCTGGAGTTCATATCAGATAAACAGGCCGCCGGAAAGGGATCAAAAGAGCAGACCCATAAATCCCTGTCACGGGAGCCTTTCTTCGCCTGGCTTCATGTACTCCCTCCCCATGAACCGTACTTGCCGATAGAACCGTACATGGGTATATTTGGAGATGCCGAGAAATTTAATTCAGAAAAAAAACAGTATAGCTCCTTTAGATTCTCTCAGCAGTATGATGTGAAGAGGCAGGAAGACGTGAACATTTTGAGAAAACGCTACGATGAGTTCATATTATATTCTGACCAGAGGTTCAAGGTTTTTTTAGACAAGCTGTCTGAAACAATTGACACGAGCAACACCATCATTGTTTTCTCATCTGATCACGGTGAGAGTTTTTCTGATGGCTGGCTTGCTCATACCGGCCCCCATCTTTATGAATCCCTTGTTCACATACCTCTCATTATAAAGGTGCCCGGATTGCCCGGGAGTAATGTCATCGACGTGCCTGTTGAACAAATAGACATTGCCCCAACTGTTCTTGAATTTGCAGGGATTCAAATCCCCCGGTGGATGGAAGGGCGGTCTTTAATCCCCTTCCTGGAGGGGCGGCCGATAAAACCCTATCCTGTTTTTTCGATGATCTTTGAAAAGAACAGGGCCTTTGACCCTATTACAAAGGGAACCGTAGCCGTCAGAGTGGGAGACTACAAGATTGTATATTATCTTGAAGACAAGAAGACCTTGCTCTTTAACACCGCGTCCGACCCCGATGAATCGTTGGACCTGTCAAAGGAAAAACCTGAACTTACGGACAGGCTTGTGAAATTGATTGAAGAGGAGCTTTCTGCAAAAAATAAATTAACCCGTCAACAGATTTCAGCAACAGCTGAATCGCCTGGAGGACAATGAAATAAATGTCAGCAGTCTTGTCGGAAAATTAAGGCTTTTCACATTTAATCTACGTTATCCTTTTTTAAAAGAATTACAGGCATTTATTGAATAAGCCATTGAGCTCCTGCCGGAGGAAGAATTGAACAGGTATTATCACAGGCGTATGAGACTGAGAAGGCCGGGCAAATCATTGCCATGGACCGGACGGTAGTACCGCATGCTGCTCATCCACCCTCCAGTTGCAAAACCGTGCGAACCTCCGGCCGGTATCGCGAGGCTCTCCGGTGCGCTTCAACATCATGGAATACAGCACACCGTGCTCGATGCCAACCTCGAAGCGCTTCGTTATGTTATTGACAATACACGCCCGCAAAGCGATAGGCACGACGACACATGGACGGCACGCTCACTGCGCAATACCTCAGCAAATCATAATGCCGTCAAAGACCTGAAAACCTATCAGAATATTGACCGCTATAAACGCGCTGTCATTGACCTGAACCGCACGTTCGAGGTGTGGGCAGACAACGGGGCAGTTCCAGGGATCGCAAACTACAAACACAAGACTCTTTCTCCATTGCGGAGTCGTGATCTTCTGTACGCTGCCGGGGAAGCCGAAAAGAATCCATATTATCCGTATTACAAAGAGAGGCTTCCGGCACTGATTGAAAAGAATACCTCCTCATTCGCAGGATTTTCACTGAATTACCTGAGTCAGGCATTGTGCACCTTTGCCATGATCGGATTCTTGAAAAAGCGTTTCCCTCACCTCTCAATTATTCTCGGCGGAGGATTGGTCACCTCATGGATGAAAAACCCCGGCTGGCAGGACCCGTTCAGGGGACTGATCGATCATCTTGTCTCAGGGCCGGGTGAAGAAAAGCTACTTGCCATTCTGGGTGCAGATTCCATTGAAAAAAAATGTTCCGTCCCTTCTTATGACGGACTGCCGCTGGATGATTACCTCGCACCCGGACACATTTTGCCTTACAGCGCTTCGAGCGGATGCTACTGGCAAAAATGTTCTTTTTGCCCGGAAAAGGCCGAAGATAATCGATACATTCCGCTCCCGGCAGATACAGCTCTGAGCGAGTTACACGAATTAATCATAAAAACAAATCCGGCCCTTGTTCACATACTGGATAATGCGGTCAGCCCGTCACTGTTAAAAAGACTTGCCGAAAGCGGTCCCGGAGTTCCCCACGGAATTCAGTGGTATGGATTTGCGCGTATCGACAGCCTTCTGACGGATATGGATTTTTGTACAGAGCTGAAGAAATCAGGGTGTGTGATGCTGAAGCTCGGACTGGAATCAGGTGACCAGGGGGTGCTTGACAGGATGCAGAAGGGAATTAATATTGAAACCGCGTCCGCAGTTTTACAGACTCTGAAAAAAGCAGGGATCGCTACCTATGTCTATCTCATCTTCGGGACGCCCGCTGAGACTCTGAATGCGGCTGGAAAAACCCTCGATTTCGTTGTCAGACACAGCAGTGAAATAAACTTTCTGAACGTAGCCATGTTTAACATGCCGGTCTGCAGCCCTGAAGCATCACGGTATGAGACCCGACAATTTTATGAGGGAGATCTCTCGCTTTACACAGATTTTATCCATCCTTCAGGGTGGAACAGAAAAGAAGTACGGCTATTTATCGAAAATGAATTCAAAAAGAACAGGGCTGTTTCTGATATTCTAAACAACGACCCACCCCTGTTCACCTCCAACCATGCACCATTTTTTGTGATCTGACCTGATATGAATATTACAGAGGGAAAAATATTTTAAGAAGCAAATTCCGGTCTAATTACGCCAGCCATGCACCATAGACAAAGACTGGCAGGAAACCGAGAGTCGCAATGACCGGCAGGATTAATAATTCTGCAACTTCTTCTCTCAAATCAAATTTACTTCCGAGCACATTCACAAAAGACACAAACACAAAGTAACCAAGTTTCGCAAGCACACCGGAAATAATGATAATTCCGCAGATAAACCAGAACCCCGGCACCAGGTCCATTACTTCAATGTCAATCACAGGATTTAAAAGGTTCAGAAATATCCGGACGAATATGAGACAGACTCCACCGAGAACCAGCGTCTTGACAGACCGCAGCGTCCTCAACTGAGGAATTACATCTATTAAATAAGCCAGGGCAATAAGGCTTCCTATCAGAGCAAGAAATCCTCCGGGTGACAGCTGCATTATCCGGAGAGGAAAATTCCACGCAACATGCTCGCCCACACCCAGGATAATCGGGAAGAGTGTTAAGACTGAGACAGCGATCGCGATTGCCTCCATAATCGGCAGGAACAGCTTTCTGAAATATTGAATACTCAGGGCATGCCTTTTTTTCAGAATAAGGAATATCAATATCACAGGAGTCAGCATAAGCAGCAGATACTCCAGAACGACAAAATGTGTTTCCCAGTGAGTCATCACTTTCAATGCTGAATGGACTGAATCCCAGAACACCAAAGCCTCCGTTCTTTTGTAACCGAATAAAAAAGTGGTGTGTTAATTATGACACAAAATTATTTTTATTAGAACTCTTATATATTAATAATAAGCATAAATTGTGAAGATGGTTTGAATAGCTATTTTTATGTTTTAATTCAGTTGGTTTCTATAACAGTTCCGCATTCTTCACATCTGTAACGGTGTATAGAAGTCTCTTCAGCTGCGACCTCATCAAATTCATACCGCTTTGTTCCCCCTGTCTCAAAACATTCCGGACAGTAACTGCATCCGAGTTCATCAGCCCCGATCGTTAAATGACAGTGCCTGCAGCGGAGCCTGCCCTTGCCGCCGGGCAGCAATACGAGTTTACTGTGGCTGCATGAAGTCATGACGAGCGAGACCCTTCCCGGACATTCCTGAGATAACGGAATAATGCACGGGATGCATGCGGAGCTTTATCGCTTTTCATTTCCTTTCGTGCCTGTCTGACCAGCTGGGATAACTGCTGACGGTCGGCATTCGGGTATGTCTTTAATATTTCTTCCATCAGAGTCATGTTCCCCTCTATCAATTCATCCCGCCACTGCTCCAGTTCCTGAAATGCGAGGGCCTTCCGGTAATTGCCTGTTTCGAGATTGTGCAGGGCCTCCTGAATCGACAAAGTATCATATTTTCTCATTAACGTTCCGATATACTGCATCTGCCGTCGAAGTGCACCATGCTTTTTTAGTGTTTTTGCAAACCTGACAGCATCATAAATTTCTGACGGCAGCTCGATGTCATTAATCAATTCATTCGATAATTTCACCAGCCGCTCCCCCAGTTCCTGCAAAGACAGGGCTTCTTTTTTCTTCTGCGTTTTACTTTTCTCGTCCATGTGATCTAGCCGTCAATCGTAATTCGTGATTCGTTATTTGTAAATCGGGTGACTATTAACCAGTAACGTTGAACGCATACCGCCTTTAATACATCTCATACTTGACCAGTCTGCCGTCAAGGCCACCTGATTTGAGCGGCTTCTTCCATGCGGGCTTCAACCCTATCTTCTTGATGAGCTCCCGCTCCCCAAAATAAATATATGCAGTTGAACCCTTACACTTCTGCTTCAGAAAATCCCCCAGCTCCTTGTACAGAAGGGCAAGGTCGTCCCGCTCTCCCATACGTATCCCATACGGGGGATTCGAAACAATTATACAATTTTCAAGCACTTTGATTTTTCTGAAATCAAGGGATTGCAGCTTTATCCTCTCTCCATATCGCAACTTCTTAATGTTGGACCGGGCTATCACAACCGCTTCCGGGGAGAGGTCACTTCCCGCAATTAATCCAGCAGGTAATTCACGGATGCCATGGCCAATGTCTTTCACTACTTCTGCCCATATCCTGTTTTTAAAGTCCGGCAAAAATTCAAACCCGAAGTGCTCTCGCAAAATACCTGACGGTATCCTGCAGTAATGCAACAGCGCCTCCGTCAGTAATGTACCGGAACCGCACATCGGATCATACAGTGGGACGGAACCGTCCCATTCCGTGTATCGAATAATCGCCGCTGCGACTGTCTCCTGCATGGGCGCAGAGACGGCATCCAGCCTGTAGCCCCGGCGGTGCAGCGAACCTCCTGACAGGTCAAGACTTATGGAAGCCATGTCGTTTCTTATATGGACGTTGAACCACACGTCAGGATTTTTCGCATCAACATTCGGCCGCTTCCCAAACCGGTCCCGAAATGAATCTGCAATACTGTCCTTCACCAGAAGTGACGCATACTGTGAATGCGTAATCGTACTGTCTGATACATTGCCGAAAACAGCAAATGTATTTTTCACAGCAAGAAAGTCCGTCCAGTTCACCTGTCGCGCCTTTTTATATAATTGATCAGTTGAATGGCACGGAAACGATACTAACGGCGCCAGTATTCTCGAAAACAGTCTGACGGAATACGTAATCCGGTACAGCGTTTCCCCGTCAGCTCTGAAATAAATCCCTCTGTACGCCGGTGTAATGTTACCGGCACCCAGTTCAGAGAGTTCCCGTGCACCCTCCTCTTTTATATCCTCTGCAATCTGAGCAAAGTACCGGTTATTTTTCTGATATTCATACATAGCGAAATCTGATCTAATGATTGCAGAAATGGTACGTTGTCTGTTACAGGTTCCGGTATCCAGTTATCGGTAACCAGTAAAGAGAAATGATAAACCTATTACCCATAACCTATTACCGATCACCCATTACGCATTTCTTTACAACAACCGTTCCTTAGGTTATCCCTTCAATTTTAAAGGTACAACATATTATAGTCGATAATAGTAGGTGAAACATGACTCCAGAAGATAAGCAAACAGATTTCTCTTGTGAAATGGATCAGAACAGGTTATAACGTAATCGATGAACAGGGCGGTTGAAAAACATTACACTGATATCTCTTTTGGCGAAAACAGGACCCGCCTCAGGTTGCTGTCAGAATTCCGTGATCTTGCCATGCAGTATTTTGAAAACAGCAGGCTCAATATGATGGATGAAACCATGATTGAAGAGCAAAAGGCCTCAGAGGCCCGCAATGCGATGAATCTTATTATGAAGCAGGCCTATACAACCATCAGACTTGCAGATATAAAAACAGCGGCAACGTCGTCTGCGTCCCTCGCATACGGCGGTCATGGTAAAAACATAGATTTGATAATGAACATCTTTAATATAAGCCGGAACAATATTCCTCACCACGCTGCAATCGATTATATTGAAAGGGCTATCGAGGTATACAGGTCCAACAGGCTGGATTCATTCATAAGGACAATCAATCCATTTTTCTGGATAAAAACATTTTTAAACTACCGGCGGCGCATCAAAAAAGAACCGGCTGATTAATATTTCGAGATTCTGAATCCGAGTCTTTCAATACTGTCCTTTACTATCTGCTTAAACTGTTCCTCGTCAACCTCCAGCCCGGCAGGATCATACTCTATGACAGCGCTCTCATTGTTCTTTACGTTGACTGACTGAACACCTTTCATCTTTCCTACAAACTTTCCCAGCGCTTTCACACAGTCATAGCAGTACACATGTCCAACTTTAAATGATAATGTAGCCATACAGGGTTCCTCCCATTCAGGTCACAATGTTGTCAAAGCTGCACCATGAAATACCGAACGTTTTAAAACTTGGTTCAAAACAGCTCAAAAGTTGTTCAATTATAGTTCAATATCGAAATAAAAAGTAAAGAATGACCGTTAACGGCTCTTGACCCATTATTTAACGACATTGAACAAATATAGTACTATTATATGACACAGCCTTACAATGCAGGAAGGTAACCATTGAGCAAATGCCGGTGAACCAGCGCAATTAAAGAATGATCCAGGTTTTCAATTTAGACAAATCATACGGAAAGCAGACCATCTTCAGCAAAGCCGCCTTTACCATGAATGCCGGTGAGCGCATCGGTCTTGTCGGAAGAAACGGCCACGGCAAGACAACCCTTTTCAGGATGATCCTCGGTCAGGAACACCCTGACGACGGGACAATCAGTATTCCGAATAATTATAGAATCGGTCACCTTTCCCAGCACATCCGGTTTGCCGGAAGCACGGTGCTGAAAGAAGCGTGCCTCAGTCTCCCCCCGGCTGAAGACGGAAAAGATCAGACATACAAAGCAGAAGCCATTCTCATGGGCCTCGGATTTGTGGCGGATGATTTCATGACCAATCCGATGGCGCTTTCAGGCGGATTCCAGGTTCGCCTGAACCTTGCAAAGGTCCTGGTGTCCAACCCCAATCTGCTTCTGCTTGATGAGCCTACAAACTATCTTGACATTGTATCCCTTCGATGGCTCGCACAATTCCTGCGAAACTGGAAAAAGGAGCTTATCATTATTACTCATGACCGGAGTTTTATGGACAGTACCACAACGCACACCATGGCAATTCACCGCTGTCAGATAAAAAAGACCGCGGGCCCCACTGAAAAGATCTATCAGCAGCTGCTCATGGAAGAAGAAATCCATGAAAAAACAAGAATCAACGACGAGAAGAAACGGAAAGAGACGGAACAGTTCATCGCCCGTTTCAGGGCCAAGGCGACAAAGGCCCGGGCTGTCCAGTCCAGGATAAAGGCGCTGCAGAGAAAGGAAAGACTCGAAAAGCTGTCCAATGCAGCAAACCTTGACTTCTCATTCAGTGCAGCTCCATTTACAGGCCGGCAGCTTATGGAAGTCAGCGATCTCTCGTTCGGATTTCAGCCTGACACCCCTCCCCTTATTGACGGGTTAAGTTTTTATGTCGGGAAAAAAGACCGTATCGCAATCATCGGTAAAAATGGAAAAGGCAAAACAACCCTTCTCAATCTGCTGGCCGGAGAGCTGACACCGCTGCACGGGACAATCGGCTATCACAAAAACCTGAAATTCGCCTACTTCGGCCAGACCAATATCATCAGGCTTGATTCGGAGAAAACCGTTGAGGAGGAAATCATGGATGCCCACCCGGAACAGAGCAGGGGTGCAGCACGGGGGATTTGCGGGGCAATGATGTTTTCCGGCGACAGTGCATTAAAAAAAATCGGCGTTCTTTCAGGAGGAGAAAAGAGCCGCGTACTCCTTGGCAAACTGCTCGTCAGCCCGGCCAACATGCTTCTGCTGGATGAACCGACCAACCACCTCGATATGGAATCCACTGAATCGCTTCTTGACGCGGCTGACGCATTCGGGGGCGCCATCATTATTGTCACCCACAGTGAAATGATCCTGCATGCACTGGCAACTCGCCTTATTGTGTTTGACGACGGCAAGGTGACCCTTTTTGAAGGAACGTATCAGGACTTCCTTGACCGTGTTGGTTGGCAGAACGAGATCAATCAGTCACCTGCGAGTACAGGAACCCCTTCAAATCAGTCAGTCAATAAAAAAGCGCTCCGCCGCATACGGGCCGAGTTAGTAAATGAAAAGTCGAAAACACTCGGTGCCCTGCAGAAAAAAATAGACGAAATCGAACACATGATCATTCACCTGGAAACAATAACAGAACAGAAGAACCGGGACCTGCTGGAGGCCTCTGTCAGGGGAGACGGTGAAACCATAAAAAGGCTGTCAAAGGATGTTCACGCCTCACAATCTAAGATAGATCTGCTCTTCTCCGAACTCGAAACCATGCATGCCCGGTTTGAAGACCGGTCAAGGGAATTTGAAGAAAAGCTGAGTGCGACGGAACAGTAACCCATGACTACTCCCGGTGTGGCCTATGACCACACCGGGAGTAGTCATGGTAAAAAAAATTAGAAGTTGTAGGTGTGAACGGCCGCTCGCCCCTCCGCCCCGATCTTCTCCTCATATACGGATAGAAGAAAAACAGACGCGAACGGCTGCGTGAGAAGAAACCCGATAAAGACCGAACTCCCTATTGCCATGAGTCCGATAAAAATAAGATACACCGCAACCATATCTGTCATGTTCGCCTCCATCACCATGGAGTAGCTTGCCTTGATTGCCTTCATCAGTCCGAGGTTTTTGTCAGTCATCAGAGGCAGCATAAACAGACAACAGTACGACACTGCAAGGACGACCGCGAGCCCGGGAAGAAAAAACAGTGAAAACCCGATTAAGGCGGCAATGAACACCACGACGGTGAATCCCAGCAGGGGGAAAAAGAGCCTCATGTATGAGAACAAATCCTTAAGCTGCGGTTCACGCCCCTCTCTGAGCATCTGCAGGATTGACTGGAAATATCCCGCCATCATGACAAACGAGAGAACACCCAGTGTCAGGAAGCATGCAAGAAACATCACCAGCGTCATAATAATCAGCGGTGCGATATATTTGATTGTCAGCTTCCAGGATTTTTCGAGATGATCTTTGAAACTTAATCTGTCCTCACCAGTTTCCATGGTAATCCTTCTATAAATAGTAGGGGGCAGGTTTTAACCCTGCCCCTAAATTTCCAGACCTATAATGGTGGAGGCGGCGGGAATCGAACCCGCGTCCGGAAGCACTGCTTCCAAGCTTCTACATGCTTAGCTTACCTTTTCATTCTCGAAATCAGGAACGCC
>Ga0209536_100007517_pt1 | contig 16512 bp, 13 predicted proteins | sample DeeMarSeWOR28_12_FD_187461 | JGI IMG/M metagenome (GOLD analysis project Ga0209536, IMG submission 187461) | Marine sediment microbial communities from White Oak River estuary, North Carolina - WOR-2-8_12 (SPAdes) (version 2) | ecosystem: Environmental > Aquatic > Marine > Intertidal zone >... | reverse complement strand
ATGACTGCAACGACGTACCCGAGGAGAAGAGTCATCAGCAGCACAGCCATGCCGCCACCAAGGAAGGGTCCCGCAAGTCCCATTGCGAGCACCGCCACGATGGTGACGCTTACCCTGCGAACGCGAGAGAACTCGGGCGCTCTTCCGGTCTCCAGTATCATCATAATGGCAATCAGCGCCTCGCCCATTGCGATCCCCAGGGCCGTCCCCAGGATGCCGATCAGGTAGGTGAGCCCGACCATGAAAAGAACGAGTATGACCGAACCGGTGAACATGATGCGTGAATACTCCTTCTCGCGTCCCCCGCCGACGAGCGTGCAAACAAACACCGTATTGATGATGGTCAGGGCGACGTACGATAGCAGGACCTGGAACACCGGGGCCGCACCCTCGAATCCCGGCCCGAGGACGAGAGCAACAATCTCCGGGGCCCAGATGATGCCAGACGCCGCCAGGGGAAGAAAGAGTATGACCAGCACCCTCGATGCCAGTGTCACTGTGCGCGATGCCTCCTCAACGAGCGCAGCGATATGGCGTGTCACAAGTGGCAGGAAGAGCGCGTTGATCAGACGATCGATGAAGAGGACAACAAAGGCCAACCTCATGGCTCCGCTGTACACCCCCACGTCCGCTGTCGTAAGCATCAGGGCAATGATGATCGGAGGGAGGTTTGTCACCATCTGCGCGATGAAAACCACGCCTCCCACCGGAGCGTTCTCCCGCAGAATCGACCACCAGAGGCTTGGCGCCCACGCGAACCGAAGTCGACCATACCTGCGCCGGTAGACGAGCAGCAGGAGCAGGGAGCCCGCGAGGGATCCTGTGAAAAAGGCAACCGGCGCGAAGAGCAGATCATCCTGACTCTGAACAAAGACAACAGCCAGCCCCCCGTAGACGAGGAATTGAGCCACCCGTGCAAGACCCACGATGTGAAATTCCTCTCTTCCCTGGAAGAACCAGTCCAGAAAAAGCGACATCGGGAGCAGGCACGCAACGTAGAGGAGGACAATATCCCGCGTGGGCGTCGATCCCAGCAAGAGCCCGGCAACAGCAAGCGTACAGACGACCAGGACCAGGGAGAGGCCAACGCGGAGCGCAAGGACACCTGCAGCACGATCGCGCTCGATCTCCCGCGTCGCCGCGACATTCCGGGTCTCCAGCATCTGGATGCCCGGGCTTGCAAGGAGCATAAGGTGGCCCAACACCGCGAGGCCAATGCTGATCAGGCCGAAGCCTGCCGGAGCAAGGATCCGCGCCAGGTAGATGGTCACCAGAAACCCGAGGAGCCTGCTCCCTGCATCCCCCAGTACGTACGAGAGGATGTTCCGCATCGGCTTCTTCATTGCAGCTCCTGGATGATCTGCACCAGCTCCTGTTCCCGCCGATGCAATGTGAAGTTCCGGGCTATCTGCTGCCGCGCGCGTGTGCCTGCACCCCTCCCGCCATCAAGCGCAGACCTCAGCCCGGCCGCAAGGGCATCCACGTCTCCAAACGGGACAAGGAATCCCCCCTCGCCTATGGCGGTCGGAATGCCCCCAACCCTGGTCCCGACGGGAACACACTCACAGAGCATTGCCTCACACAGGCTGTTTGGAAAGGCCTCCGTGTAGGAGGGCTGACAGTAGACCTTCGACCTCTGGTAGTACCGGAGAAGTTCTTCTCGGGGGATAGGCGGGAGGATCTCCAGATTATCAGGCGCCATCGATCGAACCATCTCATGTATAACCGGCGCGATCCCGATCAGGGTGAAGCGGACCGAAGGCATAGCGCGAGCCGCCTGACAGAGAAAGTCAACGCCCTTGGCTCGCAATCGGGTCTCATCCCAGCATGCTGCCACCGTAAGCACCAAGGCGGTCTTGCTCCCGCCTGGAACCCAGAATGCAGAGTCGTACCCCGTCGGCACCCAGCGGACGTTGTGGCCGTCATACCGGGCCAGCCGCATTGCCTCCTTGCCCAGAGCCGGATCCACCGCCAGGACGCGATCCGCGTGACGCAGAGCATAGCCGGCGAGAACTCCCTTCCAGCGGCTGAGCCAGAGCCCGTAACCGATATCCGGATGTCGTGAAACGTCAACACCGCCAATGACGATGACCGATCGTCGTCTCATCAGAGCGGCCGCCACGGCAGCCGCAAAGGAATAGACCGATGCAAACCAGGTGAAGGTGATATCGACGGAAGAGACCCGCTGGAGTATCCGGAAGAACGCGGAAATCCCATGGTCAATGAGCTCCTCGACTTCGAAGTGCTTGCGAAGGATCAGGAGATCTTCGTTGATGAAAGTGGTGGCACGTGTGGAGGTAAAGAGTATCCGCGGGGATGGCAAGATCAAGACCGGTCTTGGTGTGTCAGGCCCTGGAGCATCAAAAAGATACTCTAAATGGGCCAGAGAATCAAGGAGAGACGTCACTCACGAAGGTGACGACGTGCCCCCGAAGGATACCTGGAGACGGGAAAGCAAACGGACAGAGAGACCGGCTCCCCGTAAGACTATTTTGAGGGAACGAACTTCAGAGCCGCGGAATTCATGCAGTAGCGGAGACCCGTAGGCTCGGGGCCGTCGGGGAATACGTGCCCCAGGTGCGCGTCGCACCGGGCACAGAGGATCTCGGACCGGCGCATGAACAAGCTGTCGTCGCTCTGCTCGCCAATGTTCTCCGGCGCAACCGGCGCCCAGAAGCTTGGCCAGCCCGTACCCGATTCGTATTTCGTGTCGGAACTGAAGAGGTCGGTCCCGCAGCACACGCACGTGTAGACGCCCTCTTCATGGTTGTCCCAGTACTCTCCGCTGAAGGCCCTTTCGGTCCCCTTCTTCCGCGCCACTTCGAACTGCATGGGCGTCAGGAGCTTCTTCCATTCTGCATCAGATTTCTTGACTTTCTCCACCGTGGCATATCCCTTGGTTTCAACCTGAAAGATTTTCACACGGCCCTCCTGGGCTCCCGTCATTCCGGGGAGGAGTCCCAACAGAAGAGAGATGGTCCATGTCAAGCCTGTAACGTTCTTCATCATTCTCCCGGTCATCCCCGTTATTTGTCCCTTGCCGTCATATACCTAGAACACTGGAAACACCCCTGAGGTTCACGATTCGGGAAGTGGCGGCATATCAGGCATCTTCTGGAATCCGGGAGATTGGCGTTTGTCTCTGGATACGGGCCAAAAACCGCCGCTTTTCCCGGAAAAGGAGGTAGGGACTGAAACCCATGCGGAGATGGATTTCCAGAGAACGCGTGTTCCAGTATGGGACATACGCCACTGCGCTGCGCGCGCCCTCCTTGCTCGCCCTCTCCAGAAGGTGCGAGGTAACGGCGGGCATGATACCGGTTCCCCGCCGCTCAGGGAGCGTGTAGGCGTATTCAATAAGAACCTCTTCAGGGGTGAGCTGCGGGTACCATCCCCTGATGCGACGTCCCAGAAGCTCATTCTGATCCGACCCGATCACCCACTGGAGGAAGCACTGATTGCCTGCATCCTCCTCGGCGACGTAGCATGTCCGGATCCCCGCCTGGAGCATCTGCTGACGAATAACCCTCTCGTGGATCTCCTGCCTCGTAAGACCAGGCTCAGTAAGATCCAGGATCCTCGGTACTTCGCCGGATCGTACCGGGCGGACCACGACCCCCTCAGGGAGCGCCAGTTCTCTCTGAAATGTCACCAGGTCCAGACGCATCCCCACATGGACGGTCTCACCGTAGATCCTCTCTCTGACCTTCCGGGCAAACTCACGGTAGCGGCCTGACCGGATGAGAAGCAGGAGGTGCTTGGTGAGATGCCTGGCTCGGTCTAAGGGAACCATGATTGTAACTTTCTTCTTCGGAAATGAGAGCAGCCTCAGCGATCGAGCAGCTGGAGTATTCCCCGGCAGAAATCTGGCAGATCATCGGGCCTCCGACTGGAGACCATCATCCGGTCTATCACCAGAGGCTCGTCCACCCAGGTTGCCCCGGCGTTCACCAGATCGTCTTTGATGCCCGGCGTTGAGGTACAGCGATACCCCTTCATGATCCCTGCGGAGATCGGGATCCAGCCGGCGTGGCAGATATGTGCCACCAGCTTCCCCGCGTCGTGGACTGCCCTGGTCAAGCCGAGGACAATCTCATCTCTTCGCAGCTTATCCGGCGCGAATCCGCCCGGGATGATCAGCCCGTCGATCTCCTCTGCCCTCACCTCCGCCAGTGCTGCATTCGCCCGACAGGGATAGCCGTTCTTCCCACGGTAGACTTTGCCCTTCTCGGGAGCCGCGACAAGAACCCCGGCCCCCTCCTCGATCATACGAAGTCTGGGATACCAGAGCTCGAGGTCCTCGTAGAGATCCTCCACGAACATGAGAAGCTTCTTTCCTGCGAGTTTTGCCATCCACTCATCTCCCGTTGCTCATGATGAACAAGGCTATGAACGCTCACCGGCCGTAGATCCTCCACCCTCCTCCCCGACCCGTAACAACACGAGGGCGCCGATGACAAAGAGCACCGCTATGGAGACAATCCCGATGCGGGGGCTCCCGCTGAGTTTCGAGACTGTGCCCATCAGTACCGGTCCAACTATCGCCGCGAATTTTCCGAGCATATTGTAGAAACCGAAGAACTCTGCCGCCCGCTCCTTCGGGATGATCCTGGAGTAGTAGGAGCGGCTCAATGCCTGGATCCCCCCCTGCACCAGCGCCACCAGGAAGGCGAGGAGGTAGAACTTGCTGATCGCGATTCCGAAGAGGGTAAAGGGTTCGAGATCCAGCCCTGCACCGAAGAACGTGACGAAGACATACACCATGATGCAGAGGAGGATTGTGCGTTTCGTCCCCCACCGGTGCCCCAGAAAACCCATCAGGTAGGCAAATGGAAATCCCAGAAGCTGCACCATGAGCAGCGCGGTGATGAGATCCGAGGTGCTGTAGCCGATGGATTTCCCGTAATCGACGGCCATCGCAACAACGGTGTCCACGCCGTCGATGTAGAACCAGTATGCCACGAGGAACACGAGAACGGGCTTGTACCTGCGAACCTCCCGAAGGGTGCGGACGAGCTGCCGGAACCCCTCCCGCGCGCTCTGGAGGAGCGGCGCCCGCATTGTGCCACGAGGTTCCGTGACGAACAGAACGAGCGGGATGGTGAAGAGGGTCCACCAGACGGCAACCGAGACAAACGACAAACGGACGGCGTCCGCGGGTCCTGGGAGGCCAAAGAGGGAAGGCTGCTGAACGGCAATGACATTGAGAAGGAAGAGGAGGCCTCCACCCAGGTAGCCGAATGCATACCCTCTTGCCGACACCAGATCGACGTTTCCCCGATTGCTGACATCGACCAGAAGGGCGTCGTAGAAGATCAGAGAGCAGAGGAACCCGACGATGCCCACAATGTAGAGCGCGGCAGCATGAGGCCACCCCCCCTGCCCGACAAAGTAGAAAGACCCGGTTGCGAAAATGCCGAGACCGGCAAAGAAGAGAAGAGATCGCTTCCGTCTCCCCCCCTTGTCTGCGATCGCCCCCAGCAGCGGCGCCAGAACCGCCACAATGAGACTTGCTGTCGAAACAGAGATTCCGAGCCAGAACGTGCTCTCGGTTGGCTCACTCCCCTCGCTCCAGTAGTCCTTAAAAAAGATGGGAAAGAACCCGGCCATGACGGTGGTCGCGAAGGCGGAGTTTGCCCAGTCGTACATCACCCAGCCAAAGACCGCCTTCCGGTCCCTCCGTGTGCCCGGAACACCGTTCATGGGGGATTTCTCATTCATGAAGGCGGGTAGGGTTCACTCGACGTCGGACCCACCCTCGGCCCGTTCCAGCTCCTCACGAGTGATCCAGCCGCCACCGAGCGCTTTGTAGAGCCCAACATAAGCATTCCCGTACTGCTGGATGAGCGTGGAGAGCTCCAGCTCGACGTTGAAGAGCCTCCGCTCCGTCTCCAGGACCTCCAGGTAGCTCGTCACACCCTTGTCGTAGCGACTGCGGGAAAGATCTGCCGCCGACCTTGCAGATTCGTATTCCCGCTGCTTGGCCTCCAGCTGTTCTCGATACGTCCCGACATCGACCAGCGCGTCCTCCACCTCTCGAAATGCAATGAGCACGGTGTTCTCGTACTGCAGCAGAGCCTGCCGCATCCGTTCTTCTTCGATTTCGACCCGTCGGATGTTCTTGTTGAAGTGGAAGATCGGGCCGAGGAGATTTCCACTCACCGACCATCCAAGTCCATCAGACGTTAACTGAGAAAGGTCGCTGCTGGCAAGCCCCAGCATTCCGGTCAAGCTGATCGACGGAAAACGGAGTGCTTCGGCCTCTCCCACACGCGCGGTCTGGGCACGGAAGAGGTAGTCTGCCTCGGCGATATCCGGCCGCCGTTCCAGCAGCTGGGCCGGGAGGCCGGGGGGGATGTCGGGTGGCTCGAGAAACTGATCCGGTCCTCTCTCCAGTGTAAAATTTCGCGGGAGCTGACCCAGCAATATGCTGAGAGCGTTTTCCGCCCGCACAACCTGCCGCCGGAAAAGCGGAATAGACCCTGCGGCCACCTCTCTCTGGATCCGCGCCTGGTAGACGTCGATTTCTGGGATTATTCCCTTGTCAAACCTCTTCTGAATGAGGTCCAGACTCGCTTCGCGCAGTTGCAGCGTCTGCCTGGAGACCTCCAGCCTCCTCTTGAAGTCCTGCAGCAGGAAATAGGTGCTCACAACCTCGCTGATGAGGGAGATCTGAAGCTTGCGAAGGCCGTACTCTGTCGCAAACAGGTCGTAGCGGGCGGCGTCTCTGGCACTCCGGTACTTTCCCCAGAAGTCGATTTCCCAGTTGAGGATCGGTGCAGCAAAGAAGAAATTCTCTTCGCTCGGAAGCCTGATGCCGTTGGCGATGTCTCCGCGCGTCGCGGCTGCCTGGATGTCCAGTTTGGGATAGATGTCCGCCCCGGTAAACCCCAGAAAGGCACGCGCTTCCTCTACACGGCTCGCTGCCGTGAGGAGGTCCCTGTTTTCCCGCAGCGCTCTCCTAACCAGCGTATCAAGGTCCGGATCTCCAAACAGCTCCCACCACTTCAGATTCATCAACGAATCAGCGCCAAGCGTATCAGGGGCCACCGTGGCAGTATCCGACCGGTAGGTATCCGGCGTTTCCACAGTCGGCTTTTCCACCTTCGGCCCGAGCATGCAGCCGGCGATCCCCGTCAGCAGCATCCCGAGGCACAGGGGCCTGATCCAGTGTGCCGAACCGGTGGCCCCTGTGCCGCTACCGGCCCGGCCTTGCGGGAATTCTCTTTTGTTCATAGCGTGCGATTTTTCCAATGAGGATGAAGAGCATCGGATAGAAGAATACACCGATCAGTGTTGCCAGTCCCATGCCACCCAGGAGGGCCATTCCCATAATGATACGTGCCTCCGCACCGGCACCGGAAGCGACAACGAGCGGGAAGACACCGAAGATGAAGGAGAACGCCGTCATGAGAATCGGGCGGAATCGGAGACGTGCAGATTCCAGCGCGGCATCAACGAGCGATTTCCCCTCATCAAACTTCATCTTGGCGAACTCGACAATGAGAATCGCGTTCTTCGCCGCCATTGCGATCAGCATCACGAGCGAGATCTGCGCGAAAATGTTATTCTCATAGCTGACGCTGAAGAGACGGGCAACGTAGAGCGCGGCGAATGCGCCGAAGACGGCAAACGGTGTCCCGAGGAGAATGCTGAACGGCAGAGACCAGCTCTCGTACTGCGCGGCAAGGATGAGGTAGACAAACACGAGAGAGAAGAGAAACACGATCGACCCGCTCCCCGAAGCCTTCTTCTCCTGGAACGACATGTTGCTCCACTCATAGCTCATCCCCGCGGGAAGCACTTCCTCGGCAACCTCTTCGAGAGCGTCCAGTGCCTGCGCAGAGCTGTACCCCTCGGCAGGGCTCCCTGTCAACTCCGTGGCGCGGAAGAGATTGAAGCGGAACGTGAAATCCGGCCCCACAGCCTCCTTGACATCCACAAACGCTGCCAATGGGACACTCTCCCCATGACTGTTCTTCACATAGAAGAGATCCACCTGGTCTTCCGTCTGCCTGTACTCCGGCTCGGCCTGGATGTACGCCTTGTAGAGGCGTCCAAACCGGTTGAAATCATTCACATAGGAGCCTCCGAGGAAGGCGCCGATGGTCGTGTAGATGCTGTTGAGGGATATCCCTGCCGTCAGGACTTTGTCCCGATTGATCTCGACAAGCCGCTGCGGGACGGCAGCCTGAAAAGTCGTGAAAATGGTCCCGATCTCCGGCCGTTCCAGTGCTGCCCGGATGAATTGGAGACTCTCACGCGCAAGGTATTCAGGCGGGTTGCCAGCCCGGTCCTGCAACATAAGGGTAAAACCGGATCCGCTTCCCAGCCCCGGAATGGCAGGAGGACCAAAGGCAAAGACCTGGGCCTCTTTTGCGGAGGCAGCGAGAATCCGATTGAGCCGGATGACGACATCCTTTGCCGTGAGGCTCCTCTCCCCCCAATCCTTGAGCGAGAGAAAGATGAATCCGGAGTTTGACGACATGCTCCCCGAAAGCATGCTGTAGCCGACAGCCGTCGAGACATACTCCACCTCTTCGAACTGTGCAACGATCTCCTCCACCTGCCGGCCCACAACGTCCGATCTCTGCAGCGACGCAGCATTTGGGAGCTGGATGTTTATGAAGAGGTACCCCATGTCCTCCTCCGGCATGAAGCCGCCGGGTATCAGGCCGCCAAGCAACACAATGGCAACCACCACGATACCTATGAACACCACTCCCCGTGCCATCTTCCGCGTGAGAACGGCGGTGAAGCTCATGTAGGATTCCGTGGAGGAATCGAAAACCGTGTTGAACTTTCCGAAGAATTTGCCCAGAAGACCTTTCGAAGGTTCTTGCTTTCGGAGGAGAAGTGAACAGAGCGCGGGGCTGAGCGTGAGGGCGTTCACCGAGGAGAAGGCGACCGAGACTGCAATCGTAATGGCGAACTGTTGATAGAGCCTGCCGGTGATGCCTCCCATCCCCGCAACGGGAAGGAACACCGCAATGAGCACGAGCGTGGTCGCGATAACGGGGGCCGTCACCTCGCTCATCGCTTTCATGGTGGCATCTCTGGGCGGGAGCCCGTTCTGGATGTTCACCTGCACGGCCTCCACGACGACGATGGCATCGTCCACGACGATACCGATCGCGAGAACCAGCCCGAGCAGCGAGAGAACGTTCACGGTAAACCCCAGAACGGGAAACAGAATGAACGCTCCGACGAGGGAGACAGGAATGGCTATCGTCGGAATGAGTGTGGCGCGCCAGTCCTGGATGAAAACGTAGACAACTAGAATGACGAGAAAGAGGGCAATGAAGAGGGTTACCACGATTTCGTCGATGCCTGCGGTAATGGGCTTCGTTGCGTCCAGAGAAACGACATACTCTATGCCTTCAGGGAACGACTCTGCCATTCTGGCCATGGAGAGCTGAACCTGTCGGGCCAGCTCCACCGCGTTCGAGCCGGGTGCCTGGTAGAGCGCTATGATGGCACACTCCTTACCATTCATGCGCGTGAACGCATTGTAGGTCTCAACACCCAGTTCCACGCGCGCGATGTCCTTGATTTTTACCTGCGACCCTGATTCGGACGTCCTGACAACCACTTCTCCGAATTCGCTCTCTGATTGCAAGCGGTCGGGAAGCCTCACCGTGTAGGTAAACTCCGTTCCTTCCGGAGCCGGCTCGGCGCCGAACTTGCCGCCGGGCACGATGACATTCTGAGCGCGTATGGCATCGATGATCTCCGGAACCGTGATACCGAGTTGTGCCAACCGGTCCGGTCTTATCCAGATGCGCATCGAGTAGTCACTCGCACCGAGAACATTCACACGACCGATCCCTTTGATCCGGGCGAGCGCGTCCTTGACGTTGATGAGCGCGTAGTTACCAAGGAACTGCTGATCATACCGGCCATTAGGGGAGGTGAGAGTCACAAGCATGAGGATGTTGGGAAGCGACTTCTCGGTCGTGACCCCGAGGCGCTTCACCTCTTCGGGCAGCTTGGCGGTGGCGGCAGCCACACGATTCTGCGTGAAGACGGTGTTCATGTCGGGGTTGGTGCCAACCTCAAAAGAGGTCTGGATCACCATCGTCCCGTCGTTGGCATTGGTCGATTTCATGTAGATCATGTTCTCGACCCCGTTGATCTGCTGCTCGAGGGGGGTGGCAACCGACTGTTCCACGCTGATCGCGTTGGCACCCGTGTACGTAGCCCGCACCTCCACCATGGGCGGGGTGATGTTCGGATACTGCTCAATGGGGAGAACGCCCAGGGAGACCGTTCCCACGATTACCGTGATAATGGCAATGACCATTGCCACAATCGGCCTTCTGACGAAGAAGGAGCCCATAGTCCTATTTCTGGTCGTGTGTGATGATTGCCACATCTTTCTGCGTCGGCCGTACAACCACTCCCGGTCGCACCTTCTGAAGCCCCTCGTAGATGACCCTCTCTCCTCCCTCCAGACCCTGGCTGATCACCCAGAAATTATTGTATTTGGGACCGACGGTCACAGCGCGCATTTCAACCCGGTTGCTGTCGTCAACAACATAGACACTGTAGCGCCCCTGGATCTCCATCAGGCAGCGCTGTGGCACGATGACGGCATCGGGGATCTTCACCAAATCAGCAAGGATGCGCGCAAACTGGCCGGAACGAATGAGCTCGTCCGGGTTGGGAAACGACGCCTGGATGAGTATCGCACCGGTGGTTGGGTCGACGCCCCTGTCGATGAAATCAGGCTTCCCCTTGTGCTCATAGAGGGAGCCGTCGGCAAGGAGAAGTTCAAGGTTCGGCTCCCTCATTCTGGAATCACGATCCACCGTATCTTTGCTTTCGGCGATGCTCCGCCGTGCCAGCATCAGGTACTGCGATTCGGTAATGAAGAACTGGACCAGAATCGTGTCAATCTGCGACACCACGTTGAGGATCACCGGATTGGGGTCCCTCCCGACGAAGTCTCCAACCTTTGCCCTCGTCCTCCCGATGGTGCCCGAGATGGGAGCTCTGACCCTGGTGTATCCAAGGTTGATCCTGGCCGCCCGGAGATTCGCCTCTGCGGCCTCCACCGCCGCCTCCGAGGCTTCGAATTCGGCAACCGCCCCATCAAGATCACTCTGACTGACTGCATTCTGTTCGGCAAGTGGGCGGATTCTCCCTAGATCGCTGCTCGCCTTTGCCAGCATCGTTTTGGCCTGGGCCACCTCTGACATCCGTGCCGCAACCGCTTCCTCAAAGGGTTGACTCTCGATCGTGTAGAGCATGTCTCCCCGCCGGACATGCGAACCCTCCTTGAAGAAAATCCCCTCCAGATACCCTTCGACCCTCGCTCGGATGGCGATGTCCTTCTTACCGAGGATCTGCCCCACAAACTCTCCCCGGATCGTGACCTCCTGCGGAGTGACCTTGTAGACATCCACCTCTGGCGATACGGCAGTCTGGTCCTCCGGGCCGCCGCATCCAGAGAGAAGGGCAACCGCCGCGAAAACGTGTAGAACGTTCGTTGCTCTCATCTGTTCCCTGTCTCGTGACAAAAAAGGATATCTCAACTCTCGCCGCTTCACTATCGATCCTACAAGAATCTTACAAAACGAAGGCGAAGATGCAATCTATTCAGAGGAGGTATGCCAGCACGAATATCCCGATCATGACGAATGCCAGGGCCAGTCTGGCCGCCACGCCCAGCACCATGCCGATCCAGGTTCCCAGCCCTACCTTCCCGGCCCTCCCGATGTCCCGACCCACAAAGAACTCTCCGGCTACCGCACCAACGAAGGGACCCAGCACAACTCCCGCCAGTCCAAAGAAGAAACCCACGATTGTCCCGGCAATTGCACCCACCAGCGCCGTCGTGCTCGCACGGGTCCGCTTTGCTCCGAGCGCCGCAGCAAGGAAATCCGTTGCGTAGGAGAGCAGAACGCAGAGTGCCAGCAGGGCTATCGTCACCCACCCGACCCGGTCAAACCCGTCAATCGATGCCGCCAGAAGCAGGCCGCCGAAGACCAGCAACGCCCCCGGTAGGAGGGGCAGAACCACCCCCACGATCCCGGCCAGGACAAGGAGAACTGAGATGCCCCAGAGAACTTCCGACATCAGTCAGCGCGCCGGGCAGTGGAAGGAGGAGCAACAGACACGGGACAAGAAAGGCGTGTAACGCATGTTTACGCTCGGCATGGGTCTGCACCAACTGTTCACGGGAGAACCCTCTGCAGGAGACCGGACGCCACTAGCGATTCCACCTTGGCAATGTCTGAGGAAAGAAACCGATCGCCCTTCAGTCCTGGAACAACCGCACGAATGGCCTCGTACACCTGCCGGGTCCGGTGTCCGGGATGCTCTTTTCTCCCATCGAGGGCTTGTGCCGCACAGAGCAGTTCTATCGCCAGGATCTTCCGGACGTTTCTGACGATCTCACGGGTTTGCCTCGCCGCAATTGCCCCCATGCTGACATGGTCCTCCTGATTCGCCGACGTAGGAATGGAGTCCCCGCTTGCTGGATGCATCAGGACCTTGTTCTCCGAGGCAAGCGCGGCGGCCGTGTATTGAGCGATCATGAGACCGGATTCCAGCCCGCCGTGAGCCGCAAGAAACGGGGGAAGACCGTAGCTGTGGTTTCTGTCGAGCAGTTTGGCGGTTCGCCGCTCTGAAATGCTCCCCAGCTCGGCAACCGCCAGGCCCAGGAAGTCGAGCGGCAGGGCAATTGGCTGACCGTGGAAGTTGCCGGCGTTGTACGCCGTTTCATCGTCCGGGAGAATCAGCGGATTATCGGTGGCAGAATTGATCTCCGTCTCCAGAGTTTTCCTGACAAAGGAGAACGCATCCCGGGAAGCCCCGTGGACCTGAGGAGCACATCTCAGCGAATAGGAATCCTGCACTTTTCCCCTGGTGTCATCGTCCACACCGTCGACCAGCTTGCTCCCCTTCACCAGCGATCGGATGTTGCGGGCCGAGAGTGATTGCCCGGCGTGTGGCCGCAGCGTGTGAACCCTGGCAGCAAACGGCATGGTCTTCCCCTTCACCGCTTCCAGGGTCATTGCAGCTGCGATGTCCGCCGTATCGGCCAGCACCTGAGCATCGAACAGGGCCAGAACGCCGAGGGCGGCCATGGCCTGTGTGCCGTTGGTAAGCGCAAGCCCCTCTTTTGCCTCCAGGATAACCGGCTTCAACCCGGCCGCCTTCATCGCTCGTGCACCTGTCATGCGGCGTCTCTGGAAGAGCGCCTCACCCTCCCCGATCAGCACCGCGGCAATGTGAGAGAGCGGGGCGAGATCACCGCTCGCCCCGACGGAACCTTGAGACGGGACAACAGGATGGACACGTCGGTTCACCATCTCCACAAGCGACTCGACCGTCGATATCCGTATCCCCGAAAACCCCTTTGCCAGTGCATTCGCTCTCAGGATCAGCATTGCACGGACAACCTCCTCCTCCAACGGCTCCCCCACGCCTGCACAGTGACTCAGTATTAAGTTCCGCTGCAGCTGCCGGAGTTTCTCCGGGGGAATCGAGATGTTCTGGAACCATCCAAACCCGGTCGTCACACCGTAGACGACATTGCGCTCTTTCACGGCCCGCTCGACCCACCTGCGGGACCGCTGCATCCGCTTTCGTGCGGCGGGGGAGAGGAGAACAGGAGCATACCCCCGGGCTGTCGCCACGACCTTTTCGATCGTCAGCGTCTCGCCATCCAGATGGACGCTGCGCTGCTTCATACCTCTCGCCCCCCGATGTACTCCGAGAGACCGTCGAGCATCTCCCGGATCTTGTTGAGATAGCTCTCCCGCGGGACTGTCACCTGCACCGTGCGGGAGAGCCGGAGCCACTCGTCGCGGTCTTTCCCACTCTCGGCTTTCTTCCTATCCTGCAGTTGCTTCCCCAGCTCGAGGTTCTTCAGCGTGATCTCCCCCTTGCTGAACTCGTCACTGCCGACAATGACCGCAATCGGGATCTGCTGCCGGTTCGCGTACTGCAACTGCTTCCCGAGGCTCTTCTCCTCTCCCAGATACATCTCTGTCCGTATACCCGCCTGACGCAGCTCTCGCGTGATCTTCTGATACTCGGTCACCCGGCCAGGTTCCATGAGCGTCACAAGGACCTGCGCCGTGGAAGTCCTCATCTCCACAAGGCCGAGCTTCTGCAGTGCCGCAAAGAGCCGGTCGACGCCGATGGAGGCACCCACGGCCGGAATCTTCTTCCCCAGAAAACGCTCAACGAGACCGTCATACCTCCCGCCGGCAAAGACAGAGCCAAATTCAGGCGCATCCAGCAGGATTGCCTCGAACACCGGCCCCGTGTAGTAGTCCAGTCCGCGGGCGATGCTCGGGTCCAGCACAACCCGATCTTCCGGAATCTCCAGCGCATCCAGCCCGTTGCAGAGAACCTCCAGCTCACTGACCGCCTCCTCTGCCGAGGAAACATTCCTGAACAGACCCTTCAGTGAGTCCAGCACATCCCTTCGCTTGCCGCCGCTTGGGATTTCCAGGAAATCGTCTACGCGGTCCACCTGTGCACCAGCCAGACCCAGCCCCGGGATCTTGTCTCCTGAGACATCGACCCTCCCCTTCGTCAACTCTTGCCGCACACCGTCACGTCCGATCTTCTCCAGCTTGTCGAGTATCCTGAAGACGCTGTGGGCGGACCCGTGTGAGATCTCGGCGTAGTCCAGGAGGCTGTTCAGCACCTTGCGATCACTGAACCGCACTCTGAACTCTTTGACACCCAGGGCAGTGAGAGTATCATACATTCCGCAGATGATCTCGACGTCCGCGGCAAGCGAGGAAGATCCCACCGAGTCCAGGTCAAATTGCAGGAATTCCCTGAACCTACCCGGATCGGGCTTGTCGGCTCGCCAGACGGGAGCAACCTGATAGCGCCGGAACGGCAGGGGGATGTCCGGATACTGAGCTACAACACGGGCCAGGGGCACAGTGAGGTCGAACCTGAGAGCGACATCCTCTTCCTCGGGGTTCGTGAAGCCGAAGATCTGCTTCGAACTTTCTTCACCATACCCGGTCAGCGTCACCCGGTACTCCTGGGCGGGGGTATCGAGAGGAAGAAACCCGTACAGCTCATAGACCGACCGAATGGTCGACACGATCCAGAGCCGGGCATTCATCTGGGCGGGGAGGTAATCCCGGAACCCTCGAAGAAGTCTAGGTTCAACAATCTGATCCTGGGACATACAGGGTTATGTGCGGACGTGATAGAGGAGGGATGTGTACTGGCGACTGGACTCGAACCAGTGACCCCCAGATCCACAATCTGGTGCTCTAACCAACTGAGCTACGCCAGCAGGCAAAAACAGCCCATTTTCGGTGATTTCAGCTGCAACGAACTGCAAACGACCCCACGGTGTCGAGGTATCTTGTTTACAGTTTTGTTTACACCTCTGTAGACGGAACGCTGGTTGAACGTGCGCTGCAACCGCAAATATACACAATCCGCTAGAGCCAGTCAACATACGTCCCCGCCTGTCCATCACTGCCTCTTGACACTCGCTGCCGCCCGTCGTAGCTTTCTTGTACGCATACATAGGTCGAATGCGGTGAGTCAGTCCGCGCTAGACCTGAGAGCGCACCCCCGTCTCTGCACTCCCATCTCTCCCGCGGTGTCACCCCGTATTTCTGATTGAGCCTTTGCACACCGCACGATTCTGTTGCTGAAAGGAGAATGGAAATGGAGAAGCAAATAACGTCGGGAATGAAGTACACATTCCTCGTCCACGGTATCATGATGACAGTGTTTGGCCTTATCTATCTGTTCATACCGGTGGTGTGGGGCGACTTGACAGGCTGCCTGTCCAACGTGGTGCCGCAGGCATTCAGGGCTCTGAGCGTAGCTCTCCTTGGTCTCGCCATTGGTTCATTCTTGGCGTTCAGGGAGACATCATGGGACAAGGTGAAGATCGTGGTTCAGATGGAGGGCATCACCAATGTCCTATGGACTATTGTTATCCTCCTGGGTTTGTTTCTCTGGGGTCTGCCCGCAATAGCCTGGATGTACTTGGTTGTCATGAGTGGATTCGCCATAGCATTCAGCGCTTTCTGCATCAAAGGATAGACGCGCAGGAAGTCTGTCAGATGACTGTTCAAAGGCGTAATCAGCACCAGTGATGCGGTGAGTCCTCTCTGCGCTAGACCTGAGAGCGCACCCCAGTCTCTGCACTCCCTCTTCTTACGCGGACTTTTCCCTGCATTCCATGCTAACATATTCGTTCAGGTATGGGGTGTGCCATGAAAACTCTTTTCGGATGTTTGTTGCTGGCAGCAGCTACGACAGCCTCCGCCCAGTGGGTGCAGACAGGCGGCCCTTTCGGAGGAGTCTGGGGCATCGGCATGGGCGCCCACCATCTGTACTGTTGGGGTAATGGGGTCTTCCGTTCAACAAATCTTGGCATGCTTTGGACACAAATGGAAGGCGTGGTGAAGGGTCCGGTTAGATCATGTGGAGAACATGACTATGCTTTTGGGCCAACGGGCCTCTTGAGGTCCAGCGACGACGGGGAGAACTGGGGGCCCACCGGCT
>Ga0209536_100007516_pt1 | contig 16514 bp, 18 predicted proteins | sample DeeMarSeWOR28_12_FD_187461 | JGI IMG/M metagenome (GOLD analysis project Ga0209536, IMG submission 187461) | Marine sediment microbial communities from White Oak River estuary, North Carolina - WOR-2-8_12 (SPAdes) (version 2) | ecosystem: Environmental > Aquatic > Marine > Intertidal zone >... | reverse complement strand
CATGGAGATCGCATAGTTGCCGCGGATGTGCAGGAAGTCGTAGATCCGGATGACGTTCGGGTGCGTGATCTTGCGCGTGTAGCGCAGCTCGTGGACGAAGCGCTGCATCATCTCCTCGTCCTGGGAGACGCTGGGGTTCAGGAACTTGAGCACCAGGCGCTCGTCCACGACCGTGTCCTCGAACAGCAAGACCGTGCCGAAGGCACCCTTGCCGATGCGCTCGATGAACTGGTAGCGCCCCTCGAGCATGTCGCCCGGCTTGAGTGTCGAGATGTCGAGCCTGGACTGGGACTCTGCCGCCTTCATGATCGCCGCCACGTCGGCTGAGTCGATCAGCATCGTCTTGCCGATCTCGCCCAGTCCCGGGATGGGGCCCGAGCCCGTGATTCCCGTGGTGCCGGTGAAGGTCGGCGCGGAACTGGACAGGTCACGGCCGAACTTCGCGTCGAGCTCGGAAATGCTGCGACGGGCCGCTTCAGCCACCGACGGCTCGGGCGAGGCCGCGAGCGGCAGGATCTGCGTCCGCACCTCCTCGAAGCTGCTCTCCTCGGTCAGCTTCACGAGCGCAGTCATGGCCTCGATCCGGACGTCGGACTCCGGGCGCGCCAGCATTCCGAGTACCGGCGCAATCGCGCGCGGGTCCCCGATGCGGCCGAGCCCCCGGACGACGGTCGAGACCGACTTGGGGTTGGTCGAGAGCATTTCGAGCAGGCGGGGCAGGGCCTTGCGGCTCCCCATCACGCCGAGTGCGTCGACGGCCCGCTCGCTGACCCACCAGTCGGGATCGCGTGTCGCCTCGATGAGGTGGTTGACGGCGCGCTCGTCGCGTGTCTGGTTGAGGATCTCGATCGCCGTCCGGCGGATCTCCTCGTCCCGGTCGTTCACGAGCGAGAGGGCCGCGTTGATCACGCGGGGCCCGCCGATCTTGCCGAGCGCGTCCGCCGCGCGGCTGCGAACCCACCAGTCGTCGTCCTTGATCGCCTGCAGCAGGTACTTGACGGAGCGATCGTCGCCGACCTCATTGAGGACCTCCACCGCGGCGCGGCGGGCATATTCGGATTCGTCCTTGAGCACGTCGACGAGGTGGACCACCGTCTCCGGGTGCCTGGCCTTGCACAGGATCTCGATCGCGAGGTTCTGGATCTCCATCTCGGCGTCGCGCAGCAGCGGCGCGATCTGGGCCGGGTCGATCGACCCGCTCATTCGGGCGATGGCCTGCAGCGCCGCCGAACGCACCATCTTGTTCGGATCCTGCAGCGTCGACTGCAGCGCGGCACGCACGCGCGGCTGGTCGAAACGGGCGAGGATCGAGATGATGTGCATGCGGGCGATCGGGTCCTTGCCCTCGACGCGGGCGAGGAGTTCGTCGATCGAGCTCTCGTCGGCCTTCTCGGCGATGATCTTGAACAGGGCGCTCTTCTCGGCGGCATCCTGCTGATACGCGGCATTGAGCAGGTCCCGCGTGGTCAGCCGGTCGCGCTGTGCTCCGATGATGCCCAGCACGGCAGGCCGCGAGCTGCCCGGCTGGCGCAGCAGGTCGAGCAGCTGGGTCGGCGAGTAGCTGCGCGCAGAGGACAGCGCCCAGGCCACGCCGGACACCGCCCGGGTGTTGTCCTCGGACAGGGCCTTGGCGAATTGCGGAAACGTCTTGTTGTCGACCAGCGCGGTCAGCACGTCGACGAATGCGGCCGTCTCGTGCTTGTCCGCCGCGGCCAGCGCGTCGACGATCGGTTCGATGGCGGCCGGTCCCAGGGACTTGAGCTTGTCGAGCAGCGCGCGAGCCTTGGGGCTGCCCGGGTCGCCGCAATCGCGGAACTCCGCGAGCAGCCGGTCGGCACGGAAGGCGCTGAAGAATCGCATGCAGGCTTACTGTAGCGCGGCCACGTCGTTTTGGCGCGGCTCGCTCGACCACTCCCTCGGATGCCCGTTCTCGGAGGCCGAGCCGACCCGGAAACACGGCCCCTTCCCCTGTGAAAAATTATGCCACAGGGCGCCTTCCGGGACTCGAATGGGGCCTCATCCGTTACAATCGCCATCCCCGTCCCGGAGAGATCCATGCAGCAAGTCACCGAGGCCGCGGCCCGGCAGGCCCTGGAGAGTTACACCGACCCCGCGCTCGGGATCAAGCTCGGCGAGGCCGGCGCAGTGCGCGCAGTGTCCGTAGCGGACGGCCGGGTGGATGCCGAGATCGTGCTCGGCTTCCCGGTCGGCGGCTACGGACCCGGGCTGCGCCGCAGTCTGGAGGAGCACTTGCGGCAAGCCGGGCTCGAGGCGTCCCTGACCCTGTCCCTGTCGGCCTCGATCCCCTCTTCCGTGGCGAACCGCAGCCTTCAGCCGCTGCCCGGCGTGGCCAACGTGATCGCCATAGCGTCCGGCAAGGGCGGAGTCGGCAAGTCCACGGTCACCGCCAACCTGGCGCTCGCGCTCGCGCAGCAAGGGGCACGCGTGGGCGTGCTGGATGCCGACATCTACGGGCCGAGCCAGCCGCGCATGATGGGCCTGGCCGGCCAGCGGCCGACCACGCGCGACGGCAAGCGCATGGATCCGCCCTCCAACTACGGCGTGAAGGTGATGTCCATCGGCTTCATGATCGACGAGCAGACGCCGATGGTCTGGCGGGGGCCCATGGTGACGCAGGCGCTCGTGCAGCTGCTGAGCGAGACCAACTGGGGCGACCTCGACTATCTCTTCGTGGACATGCCGCCGGGCACCGGCGACACGCAGCTCACCCTCGCCCAGCGGGTTCCGGTGAGCGGTGCAGTGATCGTCACGACGCCGCAGGACATCGCCCTCCTCGACGCCCGCAAGGGACTGATGATGTTCCGCAAGGTGGAGATCCCGGTGCTCGGCGTGGTCGAGAACATGAGCGTGCACGTGTGCCCGGCCTGCGGCCACCAGTCGCACGTTTTCGGGGCCGGGGGCGGCCGGGCCATGGCAGAGGAGTACGGCGTCGCGCTCCTCGGCGAGCTGCCGCTCGAGCTCAGCATCCGCGAGCAGGCGGATGCAGGCCATCCGACGGTGGTGGCCGAGCCGGATTCGCCGATCGCGCAGGCCTACGGCCTTGTGGCGCGACGGGCCGCCGCCCGTCTCGCGCTGGCAGCCGTCGGCGCGGGGGCGGCATCCCCCCGGATCACGATCGAGGACGACGAGTAGTGACAATCAAGTCCGATCGCTGGATCCGCCGGATGGCCGAGTCCCAGGGGATGATCGAGCCGTTCAGCCCGGGCCAGGTGCGCACGGCGGAAGGACGACGGATCGTCTCCTACGGGACGTCGAGCTACGGCTACGACGTGCGCTGCGCGAACGAGTTCAAGATCTTCACCAACATCAACTCGACGATAGTCGATCCCAAGCAGTTCGACGTGAACAGCTTCGTCGACCAGGTCTCCGACGTCTGCATCATTCCGCCGAACTCATTCGCGCTGGCGCGGACGGTCGAGTACTTTCGCATTCCCCGCAACGTCATGGTCGTCTGCCTCGGGAAGAGCACCTACGCCCGTTGCGGGATCATCGTCAACGTCACGCCCCTCGAACCGGAGTGGGAGGGGCACGTCACGCTCGAGTTTTCCAACACGACGCCGCTGCCCGCGAAGATCTACGCGAACGAGGGCGTCGCGCAGCTGCTGTTCTTCGAGTCCGACGAGGTCTGCGAGACGTCCTACCGCGACCGGGGGGGCAAGTACCAGGGGCAGCGCGGCGTCACCCTGCCGCAGGCCTGATCAGCCCCCCGAGACGTACTTGCTCAGGTACATCGAGAAGCCGCGTTTGCCCTTGCGGTAGGACTCCACCTGCACGGCAAGGTAGCCGAGCGCCGGGGCCAGCCACAGCACGGTCTCCCGGTCGCTGCCCTCCCGGGACGTCGAATAGACCACCGTGTCGAAGGTGCCGGCCGCGGTCTCCAGCGGCTCGCGCTTCACGAACCGGTAGGCGTAGACCTTCGGGCCTTTCGGGCTGTCGTACATGGCGTAGGGCTCGGGCTGGCGGCCCTGCAGCAGGTCCAGCATGGCAGCGAGCTGGTTGGAGACGGGATCCTGGGCATTGGCCTCGAGCGGCAGGTCGACCGGCTCGCCCTTGGCGGTCCCGGTGACGCGGCGCGTCGTCCAATCGAAGCCGAGCTCGATGTCCTCCTGCTTGCGCTCCTGGCCGTCGTCGAACTTGAAGCGAAGCGGACGGACCTCGCCCGCCTCGACCAGGATCGTCGACGTCTGGACGAGGGTGTTGCCGGCGATCAGACGCGCAAGGCCGCTGGCGTCCGCCTCGGATTTCAGCACCCAGCGACCCGGCCCGTCGGCGCGTTGCAACTCCAGCCGGCTGTCGCCGATACCCATCCGCCCATACTTGACTTCGTACAGCGCGATGAAAGGCTGCAGCTCCTTTGGGGCGGGAGCCGCCAGGACCAGTGCTCCCGCTGCAAGCCCCGCCAGCGCCAGGAGAATCGCCGTCACTGCCTTCATGTGTCACCTCGCTGCACCGGCGCGTCCAGACGCCGGCCATCCAGCCAGGCGTAGCCTTCGCGGCACTCGAGCCGTCCGTCGGCGAACCAGCCGACGGCCTCCGGGTAGATCCTGTGCTCCCAGCGCTGAACGCGGGCTGAAAGCGAACTCTCGTCGTCTCCCGGGCGCACGCCAATCCGGGCTTGCACGACCCTCGGTCCCGCGTCCAGTTCCTCGGTGACGAAGTGTACGGTGCAGCCGTGCTCGGCGTCGCCCGCCTGCAGGACCCTGCGGTGCGTGTGGAGGCCCGGGAAGCGGGGCAGCAGGGAGGGGTGGATGTTCAGCAGGCGCCCCTCGAAGGCGCGGACAAAACAGGCGTCGAGGATGCGCATGAACCCGGCCAGCGCCACGAGCCGGGCCCCGGTCGATTCCACGGCGTCCGCCAGGGCCGCACCGTAGTCGCGCCGGTCCGCGAAGGCGCCCGGCGACAGGACCGAGGTGGCGATGCCGAGGTCGTCCGCGAGGGCGAGCCCGGCGGCCTCGTTGCGGTCGCTGACCACCGACACGACGCGCGCGTGGATGGTGCCGTCGAGTCCCGCACGGGCAATGGCCGCCATGTTCGAGCCGCGCCCGGAGATCAACACGGCGAGCGGCATAACGTCCGGCATCAGTCGAACACGACCCCGCGGTTGCCGCGCCGGACCTCGCCGATGATGCCCGCGTGCTCGCCCAGCGCGTGCAGCCGGCCGATGACGTGGTCGGCGGCTGCCGGAGGCACCTGCAGCGTCATCCCGATGCCGCAGTTGAAAGTGCGCCGCATCTCCTCTTCCGCGATGTTGCCGGTGCGACGGATCCACTCCCACACCGCCGTCGTACGCCACCCGCCGGGCTCGATGCGCGCCTCGAGACCATCCGGCAGGACACGCGGCAGGTTGCCGGTGATGCCGCCCCCCGTGATGTGGGCGATGCCGTGGACCTCCAGGGAGCCCAGCAGCTCGAGGACCGGCTTGACGTAGATCCGTGTCGGCGCCATCAGCAAGTCGATGAGCGGCTCGCCGTCGACGAGCGTCCGCTCGTCGACGGCGGCGAGGTCGATCAGGCGGCGGATCAGGGAGTACCCGTTGGAGTGAGGCCCCGAGGATGCGATGCCGATGACCACGTCTCCCGCGCGCGTGGCGCTGCCGTCGAGTATGCGATCCTTCTCCACGGCGCCGACGCAGAATCCTGCCAGGTCGTAGTCCTCGTCCGCGTACATGCCCGGCATCTCGGCGGTCTCGCCGCCCACCAGCGCACACCCGGCCAGCTCGCAGCCGCGCGCGATGCCGCCGATCACGCGCTCGGCCACGTCGACGTCGAGGCGGCCCGTGGCGAAGTAGTCCAGGAAGAACAGCGGTTCGGCGCCCTGGACCACGACGTCGTTGGCGCACATCGCCACCAGGTCGATGCCGACCGTGTCGTGCCGGCCCGTGTCGATGGCGAGGCGCAGCTTGGTCCCGACGCCGTCGGTGCCCGACACGAGCACGGGACGGCGCCAGCGGCCCGGCGGGATTTCGAACAGCGCAGCGAAGCCGCCCAGACCTCCGAGCACCTCGGGGCGCAGCGTCCGCCGGACCCGCGGCTTGATGCGCTCGACGAGCTCGTCGCCGGCGTCAATGTCCACCCCGGCATCGCGGTATGTCAGGGAGGGCCTGTCGCTCATGGGAAATGCGGTCCTTGCGGGACGGCCGGGGTGTCACCGTAGGTTAAGATTGTAACCTGGACTGGCTGCTGGCCGGCGCAGGCGACTGCGGAGGCAGGGGAAGTGCGAGGCGTGCGAACAGACATCCGAACGTGGCCGGCGTTGTTGCTGGCGGTGTTGCTCGCCGCCAGCCTGCCGTCGCCCGCAGCCGACGTCGGCAACCTGTACGAGGTGACGGTGCCCGCCACAGGTCTCGCCGACACCGAGGTCTTCAGCCGGGCGATGGCCGCGGTCCTGGTCAGGGTGACCGGGCTCAGGGATGCCGCCAGCCTGCCGGAACTGGCCGGGCTGATCGACGGGGCTTCGCGCTACGTCTCCTCGTACCGCAGGGCGTCGGCAGGCCGACTGGCGGTCCGCTTCGACGCCGAGTCGATCGAGCGGGCGGTCGCGGCGGCAGGGCTGCCTTTCTGGGCCGAGGACCGGCCGGCAACCCTCGTCTGGCTGGCCGCCGATCGGGGCGGCGGCCAGCGCGGCCTGGTGGCGTCCGGCTCGAGCCCGGAGAGGGAAGCGGTCGAGCGGGCCGCAGAGGAGCGCGGCGTGCCGCTCGTCTGGCCGGCCCCCGCCGGCAGCGCGGAGGCACGGCGACGCTTCGACCAGGCCTGGTCGGGAGACACGGCGGGTCTCGCCGCCGAGGCACCGGAATACGGCGCCTCGGCCATCCTCGTCGGCCGCGCGACCCGCGGCGGCGATGGCTACGAGGTCGACTGGACCTTCGTTGGACCGGGTGGCGCCGAGCGTGCCCGGGGCGGGCTGGAAGAGGGCGTGCATCTCGCTGCCGACCGGCTGGCAGCACGCTACGCTTCGACGGAGGCCGGACGCCGCGATGACCTGAACGTGCTGGTCACCGGCATCGGCAACGCCGCCCAGTACGCGGCAGCGACCCGGTACCTCGAGTCGCTGCCCGTGGTCCGCGGCGTCGGCGTCCGCGAGGTGAGGCCGGATTCCGTGGTGTTCACCGTCGCCGTGCGCGGCGGCCTCGACTCGTTGCGTCGCGCCGCGGTCGCAGGTCAACGCATGATCCCCGTGGAGTCGGCTGCCGGCGAGGCCGCATTTCGCCTGCAGCCGTGAAGCTCTCGAGCCTCCCGAACCTGCTCTGCGTCTTTCGCATCGTGCTGGCCGTGCCTGTGGTGTGGCTGCTGGCCAACGGCCACTTCGGCTGGACTCTGGCCCTGTTCTTCGTCGCTGCCGTGAGCGACGGCCTCGACGGCTACCTGGCCAAGCGTTTCGACTGGACCAGCGAACTCGGCAAGGTGCTGGACCCGGTGGCGGACAAGCTGCTGCTGGTCAGCGTCGTGGTCACGCTCACGCTGCTCGGCCTGGTCCCGCTCTGGCTGGCGGCCATCGTCGTGCTGCGCGACCTGGTGATTGCCGTCGGCGCTGCCGTGTATCAGCGTCTGTTCGGACCGCTGGAAGGCCGGCCGACCTGGCCGAGCAAGATCAACACCGTGGTGCAGATCTGCTACGTGCTGGCCGTGGTCGGGCATGCCGAAACGCCGCTGCTGCCGGCGGCCCTTGTGACGACCCTCGGCGCCGCCACCTTCGTGACGACCTTCGTGAGCGGCGCGGACTACGTCGCAATCTACATCCGCAAGGCGGTGTGCGTGTCGCGCGCCCGGCGCCTGGCCGCGTGAACCCGGCCGGCTCCATGCAGCAGCTGCCGCTCGGTGTCCAGCTCGAGGTCTCGTCGCGGTTCGAGACCTTCCGCGTCGGCCACAACCGGGCGGCCGTCGAGGACCTGCTGGCGGTCATCCGGGGGCCTGGCCAGGTTCCGCTGTGGCTGTGCGGCGCGACGGGGACCGGCAAGTCCCACCTGCTGCAGGCGACCTGCGCCCGGGTGAGCGACCGCGGCGGGGCGGTCGCCTACCTGCCGCTCGATCGCTGTGCATCGCTCGGTCCGGCCGTGCTCGAGGGCCTCGAGCAGCTCGACGTCGTGCTGCTCGACGACGTCGACACCGTGGCAGGCCGGGACGACTGGGAACGGGCGCTGTTCCGCCTCTACAACGAGTTGCAGGAACGGCGCGGCAGGCTGGTGGTCGCCGCGAGGGAAGCACCTGTCGCGACCCGCTTCACGCTGCCCGACCTCGCATCGCGCTTCGCCGCCTCGGCGGTTCACGCCCTGAAGCCCCTGCCGGAGGAGGAGCAGGCGGAGGCCCTCGCGGCTCGCGCCGCCTCGCGCGGCCTCGAGCTGGCGCCCGGGACCCTCGCGTACTTGCTCAGGCATGCGCCTCGGGACTTCGGTGCGCTGTGTCGCCTCCTGGCCGAGCTCGACAGCGCCTCGCTCGCGACGCGCCGGCGCATCACCGTTCCGCTGGCCCGGGACGTCCTGGAGCGTCGCTGACGCGTCCTTTGGCCGAGGCGGGCAGCGTCCGGAGCACCGCCACGATGGCGGCGAGCGCCAGGAAGCCGGCCATCGCGAGCGCGGCAGCGATCGCCCGGGAGCCCGGGCTCGCGACGAGCTCCGTGAGCGACCAGACCATGGAGGGAACCAGCGTCAGCGGGGCCCAGCGGTAGGTGTAGCGCCGCAGCCGCGCGAGGCCGTGAAGCGGCAGGAGCAGCGGCGCGACGGTCAGCGCGAGGGCCAGTGCGAGCCCCACCCCCTGCACGCGCGACCAGTGCCAGGCGCTCATGCCCGTGATCAGGACGCCGAACAGGGTCAGCACCGCAATGCGGGCCCGGCCGCAGGCTGTCACGGTTCGGTACGGGCGCTGGCGAGGGCCACGGCCACCTGCGCCACGCGCTGGCCGAGAGCCTGGGCGACGGACCGTTCATCGGCCGTCAGCCGCGGTACAGCCTCTTCGCCGGCTACGTGGCTCGCGCCATACGGCGAGCCGCCCGAGCGCGTCGCCGACATGGACTTCTCGGTGAACGGCACGCCGACCAGCAGCATGCCGTGGTGCAGGAGCGGCAGCATCATCGACAGCTGCGTGGCTTCCTGCCCGCCATGCATGGACTGACCCGAGACGAATACCCCGGCCGGCTTGCCGGCGAGCGTCCCGGAGATCCACAGCGATGCGGTCGAGTCCAGGAACGCCTTGAGCGGCGCAGCCATGTTGCCGAAACGGACAGGACTGCCCAGGACCAGCCCATCGCAGTCCTCGAGATCCGCGATCTCCACGTACGGTGCGCCGCTGTCAGGGACCGGGGGCGCCGCCTTCTCGGTCACGGCCGCCACCGGCGGCACGGTGCGCAGGCGCGCGCTCGCCCCGGGGACGGCCTCGACGCCGCGCGCCACCTGGCGTGCCAGCTCGGCCGTTGCGCCGTAGCGGGAATAGAACAGCACGAGGATCTCCGACATGGTCGCTTTTCTCCAGCGAGCGCGTACAGTTACGGGGGACGTGCGCCACTTCGGCAAGCATACGCGGCACGGATGCAACGCAGGTTCCCGCGCCGCCGCCTTGGGGCGCTTGACGTTGCCGCGAGGGCGCTGCTAGCTTGCCGAAGTTTTCTTTTCCTGATCAGATATTTAAGTGCGACATGCCCCGTTAATTCTGCTGCTCGGCCTGCTGGCAGCCTGCACGGCACCGCCGGTCCAGGAAATGAGCGATGCCCGGCAGGCGGTACGCGCCGCCCAGGCCGCGGGCGCGGCGGACCGGGCGCCGATCGAGCTTGCCGAGGCCCAGCAGCTCATCGACGAGGCGCAGCTGTACCTGTCCCGCAAGGACTACCGTCGCGCGGAGAAGGCCGCAATCGAAGCCCGCTCGGCGGCGATCCGCGCTCTGGACGCTGCGCGGGAAGCCCGCGACGGCGGCTCGTGAACGGGACCGATGCCGCGGGGGATGGGCGAATCGCGCGCAGGGCACGGGTGCGGGGGCGGGTCCAGGGCGTGTGGTACCGCGCGTCGACAGCGGAGCGAGCAAGCGGCCTCGGCGTCAGGGGACACGCCCGCAATCTCGCCGACGGCAGCGTCGAAGTGCTCGCGGTGGGCCAGTCCGAGGCGGTCGAGGCCCTGCTGGCGTGGCTCTGGGAAGGCCCGCCCATGGCCCGCGTCGACGAGGTGTCGGTCGAGGAACTCGATCCCGACGGGGTGTCCGTGCCGCAGCGATTCCTGACGGGCTGAGCCGAGTCGTCAGTCCTTCCGTCGGTCCGCTCAGCGGTACCAGCGCGACTCCAGCCGGCCCAGCACGAGATCCGGGTACGTGCGCCGGCCGAGGCTGCCGTTGTAGCGTCCGAGTGCGCGACGGTAGTCCCCCTTCTCCCGCTCCAGGTAGTACGCGAGGATGCTCGTTCCCATGCGGATGTTGAGCTCCACGTCGATCAGGTCCTGGGTCTCGAGGCCGAGCTCGTTCGGCCAGAACGGCATCACCTGCATCAGGCCGATTGCGCCCGCATAGGACACCGCGAACGGATCGAAGGCGCTCTCGACGTCGATGACCGCGAGCACGAGATGCGGTCGCTCGCGCAGCATGTCGTGCTTGCTCGACTCGCAGTGCACGGCCTCCAGGATCCGGCGCGCCGCGGCGCTGAGGTCGTCGCCGAGCCGGAGGTCTCTGGGCCGCTGGTTCAGGCGCCGCTCGACGCGGGGCTGCATCACGGCGTACCAGACGACGTCGTCGTACTTGTCGTCGAAGCACGGCTTGCCGGCGATGGCCGCCTCGATCACGGAGCGAAGCTCCGGGTCCCGCTGCTGGTCGGCGGTTGCCGCAGGTACCGCGAGCACCGCGCAGGCGAGGCCGAGGCCGAGGATTCTTCTCCTGAACGCGCTCATGGGCGGCCCCGCTAGCGATGCCCCACGCGCGCCAGCAGCGCGGCGGCCGCGCCGTCGAGCGGCAGCTCCTCGTTCTCCGCCGCCCGGCGGTGCCGGTACTCGAGGCGCCCGGCATCCAGTCCGCGCTCCGCAACGACCACGCGGTGGGGGATGCCGAGCAACTCCGAGTCGGCGAACTTGACGCCGGGTCGCGCGTCGCGATCGTCGAGCAGCACGTCGATGCCCGCGTCCGTCAGCTCGCGGTAGAGCGCCTCCGAGGCCTCCCGGACCCGGCTGGACTTGGCCCAGTTGAGGGGCACCAGCACCACGCCGAACGGCGCGATAGGCTCCGGCCAGATGATGCCGCGCTCGTCGTGGTTCTGCTCGATGGCCGCCGCCACGACACGGGTGACGCCGATGCCGTAGCAGCCCATGTACAGCGTCACGCTCCGGCCCTGCTCGTCGAGCACGCTCGCCCCCATGGCCTCGCTGTACTTCCTGCCGAGCTGGAAGATGTGCCCGACCTCGATGCCCCGGGCGATGCGCAGCCTGCCCTTGCCCGAGGGGCTCGGCTCACCCTCGACGACGTTGCGCAGATCGGCCGCTTCCGGCTCCGGCAGGTCGCGAACCCAGTTGACGCCGGTGAGGTGGGCGTCCGCCTGGTTGGCGCCGCAGGCGAAGTCGGCCAGCTCGAGTGCCGAGTGATCCGCATAGATCTTGCAGGCGAGGCCCACCGGCCCGAGGAATCCGGGCTCGCAGCCTGCGATCCCGGCGATGCGGGTCGCATCGGCCATGCGCAGCGGGCTCGCCACGCCGGGCAGCTTCTGGGCTTTGACCGCGTTGAGCTCGTGGTCGCCGCGGACCACCAGTGCGACGACGCCTCCGTCGGCTGCATCCACCATGAGCGTCTTGACGAGCCGCTCGGCCGGCAGACCCAGGAAGCTCGTCACCTCGGCAATCGTGCGCGCGCCGGGCGTGGCGACGCGCACCAGCGGGGCCTCCGGCGATGGCCGCGCGCCGCCGGGGCTGGCGGCCGTCGCCATCTCGAGGTTGGCCGCGTAGTCGTCCGCATCCGAAAAGGCGATCGCGTCCTCTCCGGAGGAAGCGAGGACGTGAAACTCCTGCGAGGCGCTGCCGCCGATGGCACCGGTGTCGGCGAGCACGGCGCGAAAGTCCAGCTGCATGCGCGTGAAAATGGCCGTATAGGCCGCGTACATGCGCTGGTAGCCCTCCTCGAGCGACGCGGCGTCCGCGTGAAAGCTGTAGGCATCCTTCATCAGGAACTCGCGGGCGCGCATGACCCCGAAGCGCGGGCGGATCTCGTCACGGAACTTCGTCTGGATCTGGTAGAAGTTCACCGGCAGCTGCCGGTAGGACTTGAGCTCGCGGCGGGCGAGGTCCGTGATGACTTCCTCGTGCGTCGGACCGAGGACCATGTCGCGGCCGTGCCTGTCCTGGAAGCGCAGCAGCTCGGGCCCGAACTGGTCCCAGCGCCCCGATTCGACCCACAGCTCGCCCGGCTGTGCGACGGGCATCGAGACCTCGAGCGCCCCGGCGCGGTCCATCTCCTCCCGGACGATCCGCTCCACCTTGCGCAGTACGCGCAGGCCCATCGGCAGCCACGTATAGAGGCCGCCGGCGAGCCTGCGGACGAGCCCCGCGCGCAGCATCAGCTGGTGGCTGACGACCTCGGCGTCTGCCGGAACCTCCTTGAGGTTCTGGATCGGGTACTCGGACAACCGCATGAAAAGCCTCGACCTCGGGTCCGCGGGAACGTGCCGTATCTTAGGCGCGGCGCCCGCCGGAGGCCATGATCCATCGCCTGCGTTGTGACCTCGGTGGCGGATCCCTATCATCGCAGGGTGACCGAGCCCGGTCGCACGCACGTTTCCGGATTCGGGAATTCATGAACCTGCAAGGCACTTCCATACCCCCGCGACGCGGCATCTACCTGCTGCCGAACCTGCTGACCACCGGATGCCTGTTCTCGGGCTTCTACGCCGTCGTGGCGGCCATCGACGGCAATTTCGAGCGGGCGGGCATCGCCGTGTTCGTCGCAATGGTATTCGACGGCCTCGACGGGCGCGTTGCACGCTTGACGAACACCGAGACGCAGTTCGGCAAGGAATTCGACAGCCTCGCGGACATGGTGGCCTTCGGCCTGGCGCCGGCCATCGTCTGTTACCAGTGGGGAGTCGCGAAGATCGCGGAGTACGGCACGGCCTGGGGGCGATTCGGATGGATCGCCGCGTTCTTCTACGCGGCCTGCGCGGCACTGCGTCTCGCGCGCTTCAATTCCCGTGCGGCCTCCGCCGACAAGCGCTATTTCGAGGGGCTGCCGAGTCCGTCGGGGGCCGCCATCGTCTCGGCCTTCGTCTGGCTGGCGCACGAGTACGACATCGCAGGCCTGCCGGGACTCGTACTCGCCTTCGTGGTCACGGCGACGACCGGCGCGCTCATGGTCAGCCGCTTCTCCTATCCGAGCTTCAAGGACAGGGCCGCCGGTGAGCGTGTCCGCTACTCGCGCCTGCTGATCGTGCCCGTCGTGTTCGCGCTCATCGCGATCGACCCTCCGGTCGTCCTGTTCGCCCTGTTCGCCGGCTTTGCGATCTCGGCGCCGTTGATCTGGCTGTGGCGGCGTGTCCGGCGCAGGCCGCGGGCCGCCTCCTGAGCCCGCTGCGGCGATGGATTCGCGCCGTCTTGCCTACCTCGATGCGCTCGGCGTGACGGCCTACCTGCGCCGGAGCCAGGCTGGTACGCGCGGGTCGGAGCAGGCCGGGGGTCCATTGGGGGAGCCTGTCGAGGCCCTGGGCTGGGAGGGACTCGAGGCGGCGGTCCTTTCCTGCGAGCGGTGCGGACTCAGCCGGACGCGCACCCAGGCGGTTTTCGGAACGGGCAACCGGCAGGCGCAGTTGATGGTGGTGGGCGAGGCGCCCGGCGCCGAGGAGGACCGCCAGGGCGAGCCGTTCGTGGGCCGCGCCGGGCAGCTGCTGAACGCCATGTTGCGTGCCGTCGGCCTCGCCCGCGGGGACGTGTTCATAGCGAACGTGCTCAAGTGCCGCCCGCCCGGCAACCGCGACCCCCGACCCGAGGAGACCGCGCAGTGCCTGCCCTATCTGCATCGGCAAGTCGCGCTGGTCGCCCCCCGAGTGATTCTCTGCGTGGGCCGCATCGCTGCCCACAACCTGCTGGATACGGACCTGCCGCTCGGACGGCTGCGGGGCGATCTGCACCGCTTGCCATCCGGGGTGCCCGTGGTCGTGACCTACCACCCGGCCTACCTGCTGCGCAGCCCGGAGCAGAAGTCCCGGGCCTGGGATGATCTCCGGTTCGCGATGCGGATCCTGCGCGATGGCGACGGCCACTGACGACCTCGCGATGCCGGAACTCCGGTTCCGGCCCATGGCTGCCGACGACGTGAGCGCGGTCATCGCGCTCGAGCACGCGGTCTATCCTTTTCCGTGGAGCGAGCAGATCTTCCGTGACTGCCTGCGCGTCGGCTATGACTGCTGGGTGCTTGACGCGGACGGCAGCGTCGCCGGCTACGGGATCATGTCGATGGGCGCAGGCGAGTGCCACATCCTGAACCTCTGCATCGGGCCGGCGTGGCGTCGACGCGGGATCGGCCGGCGCATGCTGTTCATGCTGCTCACCCGGGCCCGTCGTGCGGGCATGCAGCACGCCTTCCTGGAAGTCAGGCCGTCCAACAGCGGCGCGATGGCGCTCTACGAGGAAGCAGGCTTCGAGCGCATCGGCCTGCGCCGGGGCTACTACCAGGCCGCGGCCGGCCGCGAGGACGCGATCGTCTACCGCCGGGCCCTGGACTTCCTGCCGGGGGATTGAGCCGGATGCGGTAAACTCGCGTCCCGCCCGGCCGCGCCCCCGCCGGAACGCACTGCTGGTTGCCTCATGACACCACTCGAGACCGAGATCGCACGCCGGCGGACTTTTGCCATCATCTCCCACCCGGACGCGGGCAAGACGACACTGACGGAGAAGCTGCTGCTGTTCGGCGGCGCGATCCAGATGGCGGGCACCGTCAAGGGCCGCAAGGCCGCGCGCCATGCGACTTCCGACTGGATGCGTCTCGAGCAGCAGCGGGGCATCTCGGTCACCTCGTCGGTGATGCAGTTTCCCTACAAGGGCCGCGTCGTCAACCTCCTCGACACGCCGGGCCACGAGGACTTCTCGGAGGATACCTACCGCACGCTGACGGCCGTCGACTCGGCGCTGATGGTGATCGACTGCGCCAAGGGCGTCGAGGAGCGCACCATCAAGCTGATGGACGTCTGCCGCCTGCGCGACACGCCGATCATGACCTTCATCAACAAGCTCGACCGCGAGGGGCGGGAGCCGGTCGAGCTGCTCGACGAGATCGAGCGCGTGCTGGGCATCACCTGCGCCCCGGCCACGTGGCCCATCGGCATGGGCCGGGCGCTGAAGGGCATCTACCACCTGCTCGAGGATCGCATCTACGTCTACGGCGAAGCCGAGGGCGGGCGCGTCGGTCGCAACGCGACCATCGACGGGCTCGACTCCGCGGAGGCGCGGGCTTTCCTGGGTGGCGACGCCGAGGCCTTCAGGGATGAGGTCGAGTTGCTGCGGGGCGCGGCGCCCGCCTTCGACAGCGCGGCCTACCTGCAGGCGCGCCAGACGCCCGTGTTCTTCGGGTCGGCGATCTCGAACTTCGGGGTGGAAGAGCTGCTGTCGGCCTTCGTCGAGCACGCCCCGTCCCCGCGCCCGAGGTCGACGGCGACGCGTCGGGTCGAGGCGGGCGAGCCGAAGCTGACGGGATTCGTGTTCAAGATCCAGGCGAACATGGATCCGGGTCACCGGGACCGCATCGCGTTCATGCGCATCTGCTCAGGTCGCTACGAGCGCGGCATGCGGCTCAGGCACGTGCGGCTCGGCAAGGAGATCCGCGTCGCGGATGCGCTGACCTTCCTGGCCTCGGACCGGGCCCACGCCGAGGAGGCCTTTGCCGGGGACATCATCGGGCTGCACAACCGGGGCACGATCAACATCGGCGATGCCTTCACCGAGGGCGAGTCGCTGATCTTCACCGGCATTCCCAACTTCGCGCCGGAAATCTTCCGCCGCGCCGTGCTCAAGGATCCCCTGCGCATGAAGGCGCTGCAGAAAGGGCTCGACCAGCTGTGCGAGGAGGGCGCGACCCAGCTGTTCCGGCCGCTGCGCAACAACGACCTGATCCTGGGCGCGGTCGGGCAGCTGCAGTTCGACGTCGTGGCGTTCCGGCTCGCGGACGAGTACGGCGTGCAGTGCCAGTTCGAGCCGGTCGCGGTCGCCACCGCGCGCTGGGTCTCGGCCCGGGACCCGAAGGTGCTCGAGCAGTTTCGCAACAAGGCCTACGAGAACCTGGCCGTGGATCACGCCGGGCAGCTCGTGTACCTGGCGCCGAGCCGCGTGAACCTGGAGCTCGCGATCGAGCGTTCGCCGGACGTCAACTTCTCCGAGACGCGCGAGCACCTGCTGCACGCGGCGTGAGTCCGGGGCACGGCTCTGGTCCGGGGACATCGCTCGACGGGCCGCCCTTCGCTGGTCCTGCCGCGCCTCGCGGCCGGGACCGGGCGGACCGTCCTGCGCTGGTCCTGCCGCGCCTCGCGGCCGGGACCGGGCGGACCGTCCTGCGCTGGTCCTG
>Ga0209536_100007515_pt1 | contig 16515 bp, 8 predicted proteins | sample DeeMarSeWOR28_12_FD_187461 | JGI IMG/M metagenome (GOLD analysis project Ga0209536, IMG submission 187461) | Marine sediment microbial communities from White Oak River estuary, North Carolina - WOR-2-8_12 (SPAdes) (version 2) | ecosystem: Environmental > Aquatic > Marine > Intertidal zone >... | reverse complement strand
CCACCGGTTTCATGGCCCTGGGAATGATGATTCCGGGGATGGTGAGCGGCTGGCTGCAGGAGTTGATCGGCTACCAGCACTTTTTCATCTGGGTAATGATCTGCACCATTCCGGGCTTCGTACTGATCCCGTTCTTAAATATCGATCCTGCGTTTGGGAAGAAGGTAAAGGGGAAATAAATCCGATAACTGCTCAAGCAAACCATCTTCAATCAAGCTTTCTGAAGATCTTGAATTTCGGGATTCTAACTATCAAGGATTCTGATGAGGTCATTGTTCAGGAAGAATACCTCCTTTCCGTCCCTTCTGGGGCTGAGGATGCCCAATCCGGTCAATTCATTCATATATTTGGTCAATGTGGTCCTGCTGGTACGGTCTAACACCTGGTTTAAATATGGCGGCTTCATATAGGGTTGTCTGAATAACAACTCATTCACCTCCTTGTTATACCACTTCAGTTTTGTTCTACCGTGGTTAAGTGTAGCTTCCATCTGTTCCACAATCTCATCTATCAACCTGTTTGTGTAGGCTGAAGTGAAGCTGACAGCTTTCATCATATAAATAATCCACCTCTTCCAATCCCCACGCTGGGTAACAACTCCCAATCCGTAGTAATAATCCTCCTTATGATCAATGATATATTTGCTCAGGTATAATACTGGCAGGCTCAGCAGATCCTGGGTTACCAGGTATAGTAAGTTCAGGATCCGGCCGGTACGTCCGTTTCCGTCTGAGAAGGGGTGAATGGCCTCAAACTGATAATGTGAGATAGCCATTTTTATCAGGGGATCCTGATCTGCGGAACCAGCAATTCCAAGATAATCAATGAGATTGTCCAGCAACTCTTCCACAATCCCTTCTCCCCTGGGTGGAGTATAAATAACTTCTCCTGACCTGAATTCACTGCCTCCTCTTCTTAAAACGGTTCGTGATTGGGGAAAACGGATGGTCTGACTGGTATCTTTAACCTGCCGGAATACTTTAATTATAGTCTCTTTTGTAATCTTATTATGCTCTTTGATGTCCTGGTATCCGGCCCATAGCGCTTCCCTGTACCGCAGCACCTCTTTTACAGCACCAGAAGCATTTTCCTCCCTGAGCGTATCTGAGATTGCTTTGTATAGCTCATCATCCGTAGTGAAAATGTTTTCAATTTCAGATGAACTTTTTGCCTCTCTTAATGAAATGGTGTTAATTAACATGGAGGGATCCGGCAGCCTGTTCAGGTTCTTGCTCAATGCTGCGAGGTTTCTGCTCGCCAATCCCCAGTTCACCAGAACTTCCTTATCAACAATCTCCGCAGGTGGAGGAAGCTTGGGAAGTTGATTAAATGGTTTTTCCCGGTCGAATGGAATTCTCATGTTCATTTTTTACGCATAATTTGAACATATAGCAAATATATGTTCATTATTTGGCATATCCAACGATCATGTTCAATAAAATGGTAAATATTGGACATGTTCCGTTTTTATGTTCACTTTTTACAATCCAGGGATGGTATTCAGGAATATTCAGGAAAGGAACATCATCCGGTTCCCGGGAGTCAACATCAACCGGGTCTAAAAGATCCTTCAGTGTTTTATGCTTCGTCCAGGAGGATATCGGCCGCGATCCTCACAGCTTTTTTCACTACTTCACTGCAACGCCGGGTAGCATCGGCTTCCTGGAATTCCCTCAGCTCGTTGGGGTCGGTCAGGTGATAGCACCGCCCGAACTCGCCAATCTGTATTTCGTGACACATGGTGCTGCCATATGCCTCTTCGAATTTCTCGCAGAATTTGCCTGCGGGAACCAGCGATGCACGGTAGGTATCCCAATCGCCGAGCCGTTGTTCCCCCCGGCCAAAGATAAGTCCCATGGCCATCAACGGTCCGGTGACGGCACCGCATGTCTCACCCCTTTCGGCAATGCCGGTGAGCGGTGTCAGGGCTTTCACGATCCCCCCGTTCTCGAGACCAAATTGTTCTTTCAGGGCTATAAAGCTGCTCTGGGCACAGTGATGCGACAGCTGCATGTACTGTTCCACCTTCTGATCCAGGAGCTGGTGTACCAGTTCACGGGGCAGCTTCCTGGACTCCTCGAGGGCTGATTCAATGGAGGATCCTGCCGCCTCTGCAGGTACGGCGGCTTCTGCAGGTACGGAAGCTCCTTCAGGCTCCTTCTTCCGGCTGCAACTACCGAGAAAGGCGGCCGCCAGCGACGCGGCGGCCAGCCTTACCAGGAACAACCTTCGGTGCAGCATGGGAGGTTCCATGGTGCTAGAGGCTCCAGCCGTTCCGGTACTCGTAGTGGAAGTAATCGTTGGCTTCCGGCAGGTTGGTAATCTTCATATTCTCAGCGTCATACTCCAGGGTCTTGTTCACCTGCTGTGAGATCACTGCAATGTTGGTCAGCAGCATGATCTCTGTGAGTTTGGTGGCGATCTCAAAATCGTTCGCTGCTTTTCTTCCCTCTTTAATCGCCTCGATGAAGTCCACATATACATTCTTGGGACGCGGCAACCATTGCTCGGGAGCCACAAAATCCGGATTTTCGGGGATCAGTTCCGGTATGGCTCCGTGGGTTCCGTGCATGATCATCCCCTTCGATCCGATGTAGAGTGCCTCACTGAGCTGACGGTCCGCTTCCAGGGCAGCAGGGCGGTAGGGTTTGATCCCTCCGTCACTCCAGGTGACTTTCACGGGGGGCATCCCCTCCCTGGCAGCGAACTCATACTGGACGGTCTCGGACTGCGGCAGGTAATCCTCTGTAAAGGGGGTGGTGGTTGCCTGGATCCTGACGGGCATGCCGAGCTTCAATGCCCAGATGGGCGCATCGAAGGTATGGGCACCCATATCGCCCATGGCACCGGTTCCGTAATCCCAGAGACCGCGCCAGGCAAAGTGGGTTGTTTCCGGACTGTACGGTTTATCAGGAGCCGGTCCCAGCCAGAGGTCGTATTTCAGGTTGTCGGGTACCGGCACCCCTTCGGGCCTTCTCAGGGCACCCTGTGCCCAGACGGGCCGGTTCGACCACATGTGTACCTCGGTGACGTCACCTATCACGCCCGACTGGATCCATTCCACGGTCTGCATCGTCCCTTCGATGTTGTGACCCTGGTTCCCCATCTGGGTAACCACGCCGGTCTTCCTGGCCAGCTCCTTCAGGAACCTTACCTCATGGATGGTTTTGGCCATCGGTTTCTCCACAAAGACGTGCTTACCTGCATTCATGGCGTAGGCGGCGATCACAGCGTGGGTGTGGTCGGGGGTTCCGATGACCACCGCATCCAGCTCCTTCTCCTTGTCGATCATTTCCCTGAAATCGTGGTAAACTTTGGCCTGGGGATATCCGGCGAATACATGCCCGGCGTATTGGTGATCCACGTCACAGAGGGCATAGATGTTGGCGTGTTTGAAAGACTGCGGGCCATCCGCATCGCCCCTCTGGTTGGCCGCCATCCGCCTTTCGGGCCTGGGCGGGCGGATCCCCGGGTTCTGATTCCATCTCAGACCGGGAAGCATTCCCTGGCGCCTCACGGGCACATCGGGGGTGGCAATGTTCATGATATCGCTGCCGCCCTGGTTCCCCAGGCCGATCCCTGCCACATTCACCATATCACTGGGAGCAGTATACCCTTTCCCTCCAAGCACATGCCTCGGTACAATGGTGAAGGCAGCAGCTGCTACCGTGGTTTTGCCAATGAAGTCCCTCCTGGAGAGCCCTTTTGACGATTTTTTGTCAGATTGCTTCTGTTTCATGGAATTGGATGATTATTTGAAATTATTGAATGTTGTTGAATTAAATTCAGAAAAGAGATGGTCAGCTGGCTGCTAAACAGCAAAGAAAGATAGCAAAGGAAATTGAGAATCAGTCTCCTCCGGTCCAATTTTTATCCTGAGAGAATGCGTTCTTGATCCGCTTATGAAAGATCCCGGCCTGTATAAAAGGTTAGACTGCCGGAACAGGTGCTGGTTTAACTGGGAACCTATTTTTTCGGGAATGCAAAAACCCGGGCACTGTCCCGGTTCAGACCCGCAATAATCAGGGATGGGTTCCCTTCAACACAAAGCAGGGATTCGACCATGCCGTGGAGGACCAGGCCACTTTCCGAAGGTGGGATCAGTTCACGGAGCGGGGTACCATCCTTGCTGGCAAGCAGAAATCCCTTGCTGGCATCATAGTATCCTGTAGCAATATCGTAAGTATGGTCGTTCCCGGCTAAAAGTACGTCAGGATATTGATCCCCGTTGAAATCCCTGACAATCATCTTCTTAATGGGTGATACCTGGACTTCCCTGGGCAGGGCTTCCCACTCAAATTCACCCTCCCTGTTCCACAGAATCTGGCTAGAAGCTGTGTTGACATGAAAGGTATAATTCACCCGGTTCATAACGGTGGAATCCATCATGTCGCCGATGGTCGCGTAACTGAAGAGTGTGTAGTTGGGATATCTTTGCAGGAAGTAACTTGATTGCCCGGCCAGTTCATCCAGATAATTGACTGGAAATTCTTTCATTTCACCATATTCATCTTTCCAGTAACCCGTCGATATGGGATCCAGTGTCCCGTTCAGGTCCAGGTCAAGGGCATAGATCCTGAGCGGATATTGCTCATTGATGGTAAACCTGTGGTTTTCACCCAGGTTCCCCAGGAGATAGTCATCATCTCCATCGAGATCGAAGTCTGCAGCTGTAATGGAGTACCAGACTCCGTGGATTTCTTCTATCTCCGGGATTTCATGGCTGGTCATCCGGTTACCTTCCAGGTTCTTGATAACCGCTACGGAGTTCCACTCGCGGGCTACCAGCAGATCCTCCCATCCATCCCCGTCATAGTCGCTCCACACTGCGTCGGTCACCATCCCCAGGTTAAATTTAATGGCAGATTCATCGGTGTAGGCTCCTTGATCATTGAAAAGGATCCATGAATCATTGGCAAAAGGGTACATTCCCCTGGCCACCCTGGCACCTATGAACAGGTCCGGGTCTCCGTCATGGTCTATATCGAATGGTCTCACCACCGAAGCGGGAAATGAACCTGCCGGAAGAGGTTCCCGATCAAAGCTGTCACCATTGTTGCGATAGAGGTAGTGGATATACCGGTCATCCTGATATTCGTACCCTCCCGCAAGTGCGATGACATCATTATCCCCGTCCAGGTCCACATCCAATATGGCCACATCGGAGTGTGTTATTTCATTGGGTCCGGTCAATCCATCGAATTCGGCCTCCACAAATTTGTCCTCCTCCCTCACAAAAGCCCTGACGGGCAACTGGTTGGTAGCTCCGATCAGGATCTCATCCACTCCATCATTGTCCAGATCCCCATGCTGCATCCGGGGTCCCATCTGGGAGAATTTATGAGGGAGGATGTTCTGTTTATAACTATAATCGATCAGGTCCTCCTCCATGTGCAGGTAGGGGAGCAAACCGGGGGTATGTCTGAACAGCGATTCATCCCGGCTTGAATCGGGGTAGGCCGGAGCCTGTTCTGAGGTTTCCTCCTGCAGTTCCAGCAACTGGTCAGATGAAATATTCCTGATTACAGAAATGCGTTTGGTGGAGGGCCAGGTAACCCTGACTGAATCGATATGGGTTTGCTCTCCCAGCCCAAAATGGACCACAGGATCCACCGATGAGATGTATCCCCGGGAGAGGAACTGCTCCTGGTATTGATGGATACCCCCGCTCCAGAGCCCGATCTTTGCCCCGATCGCATAGGGATTGCTCTTTTTCCCTATCAGCCGAATTCTCAGGTAGTGACTTTGGTCAGGCTGGTCCTCCACGCTTCTGTTTCTGTAGATAAAAGCTTCGTCGTTCAGGTTGTTGGTCACATAATCCAGATCGCCGTCGTTATCCAGGTCCGCAAAAGCCGCTCCGTAGGAGTAGGAGGGAATTTCTTCGAACCACTGGCCATCCTCTTTTTTAATGAACCTCAGGGCTCCCAAGTTCTCAAAAACGTGGTTGGGAGTTTTGATAGCCGGGGCCCGGTCGATCACATGCCTGGCGTCGGCCACACTTCCGAATACTTCAACCTTGTAGCGGGTCCAGTCCTTATCGGTCATATCCACCGGGTAACCGTTGGCCACGATCAGGTCCTTGTCACCGTCATTGTCATAGTCGGCAAAAAGGGGTGACCAGCTCCACTCGGTGGCATATATTCCAAGCATCTGGCCCACTTCACTGAAGGGGATCATTTCGCCGCCGGCAAATCCATTGTGCATGTGGAGCATGTTCCTCAGAAACTGGTGTTCATAACCGTACTTGGCGTCATTGGTGTAATAGATGTAACCGAAACCATTGATGGTCTGTTTCTTTTTATGATAAAATTCCGGGAGCATATCCAGTGTATACATATCCCTGTTCCCGTCGTTATCGATATCGGCCATATCATTCCCCATGGAGGATTTGGTCTGGTAGGACATGTAACGGCTGATTTCATTCCGGAAAGTGCCATCCTGCTGGTTGATGTAAAGCAGGTCGTTGGATATGAAGTCGTTGGATATATACAGATCTGGATAGCCATCCTTGTTTACATCCCCTACCGCGAGACCGAGCCCGAATCCTTCATACACAATTCCGGCTTCCACTGTGACGTTGGTAAAGGTTCCGTCCCCGTTGTTCCGGTAGAGATCGTCGTTGTTATCGGCGGTGCCATCGTTGATCTTGGCGCGGTAACTGGCAGAAAGCCTGTCATTCACAAAATTATTCATCAGGTAGAGGTCCAGGTCCCCGTCCAGGTCATAATCGAGGAACGAGGCATGAACGGTAAAGCTTTCATCTGCAATTCCGTAGTCACTGGCCCTGTCCTGATACGTGGGGAGACCATCTTCCCCGGCCGGCTGGCTCACAAAAAAGCGGTTCCTGTTCTTTTCCGGTTCCTCATAGGCAGTACAGGTGAGATATACATCCTTCCAGCCGTCCCCGTTGATATCTGTGAAGGTTACTCCGCTGTACCATTGCCCGTTATCCAGGTCTCTGAAATTCCCGGAGATCTCCCTGAACCTGAAATCCCCCTCATTGAGATATACCCTGGGCGCTACCTGGTTCGCCGTAAAGACCAGGTCCTGGAGCCCGTCATTGTTGAGGTCCATCACCCCCACGCCTGCACCGTTGTAGATGTATTCAAAGTTGAGAACGTGCACATTGTCTGTTTCTTCCACCCGGTTGACGAAGTCAATTCCTGTGTGACCTGAATCCATCAGTTCAAACCTGGGCTTCTTTCCGCAGGAGATAATGATCAGCGGGAGGAGTAAGAAAACGATCTTTCTTTGGAGAGGCATGGCATGATCCCGTTTTGCGGATCAAAGAAACAAAAAAAAGAGGAGATAAATGGGGTCTTTCGGGAGCTCACCGCAAGGAGAATCGCTGAATTCCTGCAAAACTTAGAATATTTTGCTATCATTGGTAACCAATCAACGGATCTGATATTTTCAATGGAAAGCACACGCAGAGGAATCATCCACCTGGTGATCATCATCGTTTCAGGAATGGTGCCGGCTTTCCTTATACAATTTGCACAGAAGGAACCAGTCAACCGCTACTACCATATAAGAAATTTCAGGTACGGTAAGGATCCCCATGTAATCCGGTGCAACCGGGGCGATACGCTTCACCTTACTTTTTCTTCCGATGACACCGGACACTCCTTCTTCCTCGAGGAGTTCGATGTGGATGTAAAGGTGAGTCCCGCCATGGAAGAGGTACTTGTATTCGGTGTGGAAGATCCATCGGAAAAACCTTACGTTACAAAGGAACTGGTCCTGGTAGCCGAGTTTCCCGGAGTCGCCCATTACCTGGTATCTAAAAGTCAATACCGGTGCCATGTCTGGTGTGGCCCCATGCATGCATTCGAGCAGGGAAAACTGGTGATGTTGCCAAATACCCTACTGGCTTTCAGCCTCGGTGCTTTGCTGGCTATCCTTGGAATCTGGATGGTGGGTTTATATAAGCGCATGCCTGCTCCCAACGGATCCGGGATGGAGAGCAGCCGTATGGTTGACCTGTTCGAAAGGTTTCCCTGGATACGCAGGATGACCACTTCAAGGTGGCCCCAGCTCCTGGCCATCCTCCTGGCCCTGTGCCTTATTTACATAGTAATCATGAGCTCCATACTGGGCACCAAGATGTCCGGACGGAACCTGGGTGTGGTGCTGATGTGGATCGTCTGGTTGTTTTTGCTGATTATGATCATGACCCCGCTTGGAGGAAGGATATGGTGTACCATCTGCCCGCTCCCGTTTTTCGGGGACTGGATGCAGCGCACTTCCGTATTGACCCCCAGAACAGGGAAGACAGGCGGATACAACAACAGGTTTAAGGGACTCTTTCTGAAGTGGCCCGGAAGGCTGGACAACAACTGGCTCAGGGTCGCCATTTTCCTGGTACTGGCCACATTCTCAACCACCCTGGTGGCTTCTCCGAAGGTCTCCGGATTTGTCGTGCTGGGCCTCCTGATCGCTCCCACCATCATGTCAATGGTATTTGAGTTGCGTACATTCTGCCGGTATATTTGTCCTGTAACAGCGTTTGTGGGACCCTTTTCGGGAATGAGTATCGTGGCACTCAGGAACCGTTCCCAGGATGTATGCGATCATTGTAAACCGCACTACTGCCAGCGGGGCAACGCCAAAGGCTGGGCATGTCCCTATGGCATACATGTGGGAAAGATGAAAGAGAGCATGGATTGCGGTCTCTGCCTGGAGTGTGTCCGAAGCTGCACCTATAAAAACATTTCTCTGTTTGCCAGGCCTTTCGGTTCGGAAAGAAAGGTGAGGAACAGGAGCGATGGATGGCTGATCATCGCCATTTTCACCATTGCAGTCATCTATTCGATCCTCTACCTCGGCCCATGGCCTGAAGTGCGTGATTATGTGAATATCCTGGACAAAAAGAACTGGGACCTGTTCGGTCTCTATTCACTCTTTCTGTGGGTCTCGGTATTGGCCGTGGTTCCTGGTATCCTTTATCTTATTACAAGAATGGGTTTACGGATGTCGGGAGCAGACCTTAAACCTTCAGAAGCGTTTCTGACCAACACCGGGGCACTGATGCCCCTGGGTCTTTTTATGTGGATGGCCTTCGTCATTCCCATGCTCTTTGTGAATTTCACATTTCTGCTTCAGTCTCTCTCGGATCCCTTTGGCTGGGGCTGGGATTTCTTCGGCACAGCCAATACTCCATGGCACCAGGTGCTTCCCAGGATGATACCCTGGATCCAGGCATTCCTGGTGCTGACCGGTCTCTCACTGGGACTGAGAAACCTTAGAAGGAACTGGCACGATTACCGGCTGGAGCGATCACGGTTGATCCGTGCCATCCTGCCCATGGGCGTATTCCTCGCATCGGTTACAGCCCTCATGCTGCTCTTCTTTACCAATTGATCCTGTAGGCAACAACGCTGTCCCGGTTCATTCCGGCGATAAGGATGGGAGGGGTCTGATCCAGATAGAGGAGCGATTCCACCATGCCGTGCAGGACGAGCCCTGTCTCGGAAGGAGGGAGTACTTTCCGGAGAGGTGTTTCACCGCTGCTGACCAGCAGGTGGCCTTTGCTGGCATCAAAATATCCGGTGGCAATGTCATAGCTATGGTCGTTGCCTGCCAGGAGTACATCGGGGTAAGAATCCTGGTTATAGTCAAGCACCACCATTTTCTTAATGGGTGAGACCTGAATGCTCCCCGGCAGTTTCTCCCATTCGAAACGCTCACCTCTGTTCCAGAGAATATGGCTTGAGGTAGTATTGACCATCAGCTTGTATTCCACCCTGGATAACATCTCTTCGTCCAGGATCTGGCTGAAAGGGACATAGCTGAAGGAGGCGTAGTCCTTAAACTGATTTCCCAGCGTAGGGGACTGGTTGGCCAGTTCGTCCAGGTAATGAACGGGATACTCTGTCATCTCTCCCTGCTCATTTTCCCAGTAAGCGGTGGAAATGGGATCGAGTGTTCCGTTCAGATCCAGGTCCAGGGCGTAGATCCTCAGTGGGTATTGATCACTTACCGTCCACCTGTGGTTGTTGCCCAGGTTACCCGCCAGGAAATCGGTCAGGCCATCCTGGTTGAAATCCCCTGAAACGAGTGAATACCAGATGCCGTGTTTGGATTCCAGTTCAGCTCTTTTTTCCTGTTCCAGTTTTTTCCCTTCCAGGTTCTTCAGCAGCAGCAAAGAATTCCACTCCCTGGCGACCATCAGGTCCTCCCAGCCGTCACCATCCGCGTCGGCCCAGAGGGCATCCGTCACCATCCCGAGGGGAATGCGAAATGACCGGTCTGCGCTGAACCTTCCTCCTTCATTGATCAGCATCCAGGAGTCAGGAGCCGTTGGGAAGGCACCCACCCTGATCCGGGCCCCGATGAACAGGTCCTGGTCCCCGTCATGATCGTAATCACATGGTCTGATCACCGATGCAGAGAAAGCAGGAATGGGTAGAGGCAGGGCGGAAAAGGTCCCCCGATCGTTGAGGTAGAGGTAGTGGATATATCTTTCCTCCGCAAGTGCATACCCCCCTGCTATGGCAACCACATCATGATCCCCATCCCCATCCGCATCGATGATGGCCAGGCCGGCCTCTGAAAACTCTTTGAAACCGCTGAGGCCCTCTGCATTTCCATTCTCAAATCCTGCTCCGTTCCAGTAGAATACGGAAGTGGGCAGCAAGTTGGTGGACCCGATAAGGAGATCCTCCATTCCATCCCCGTTCAGATCCCCAAGTTCCATGCGGGGACCGATCTGCGAAAATTTGTGCGGGAGCAGGGTCTGGGCAAAATAGTAATCGACGATGTCGTTCTGCTGATGATGGTAAGGCACCCATCCGGGAACCGGTGAAAAAGGGAGTTCCCCGTCACCAGGTATGGAGGTTTTATGTATTTGCCGTTCTTCCCCGGTCTCCTCGATCACCAGGCGCTGGTTGGCCTCTATACCTGTAATTACTGTGATTCGACCTGAAGCGGGCCAGGTTACCTTCAGTGAATCCACCTCCATCTGTTGACCGACCCCGAAATGGACCACCTGATCCATGGAGGAGATGTAGCCCCTTGACAGGAAATTTTCCTGATACTGATAATCACCACCCGACCAGATCTCCACTTTGGCACCAATGGCCATGGCATTATGGCCTTCCCCCCTCAGTTCAATCTGCAGGTAGTTGTTTTTTTGTCTTCCCTGGTCGCGGGTCCGGTTTTGATAGAGAAATGCCTCATCGTTCAGGTTGTTTACCACATAGTCCAGGTCCCCGTCATTATCCAGGTCGGCGAACGCAGCACCGTATGAGTAGGAGGGGACGGGCTCAAACCACTCTTCCGATTGATTCTCGAACCGGAGTTCTCCCCTGTTCTCAAATGCCACATTGGGCACCTTGACCGCAGGGATCCTGCTGATCACATGATGGGCATCGGCCATATTGCCATACACCCTTACCTTGTATTTTGTCCAGTCTTTATCGGTCATATCCGTCGGGTAACCATTGGCAATAAGCAGATCCCTGTCCCCATCGTTGTCGTAATCGGCAAACAGTGGCGACCAGCTCCATTCCGAGTGGAAAATACCCATGATCTGTCCTACCTCGCTGAAAGGGATCAACTCGCCGTGGGCCATCCCGTTGTGAAGGTGCATCATGTTCCTGATGTACTGATGCTCATACCCATAAGTGGCATCGTTCAGGTAGTAGATATAGGGGAATCCATTGAGGGTCTGTTTTTTCTTATGGTACCGCATTGGGAGCATATCCAGCGTGTATACATCCAGATAGCCATCGTTGTTAATGTCCGCCATATCATTTCCCATGGAAGACCTGGACTGGTAGGAGAAATAGTTTGCGATCTCGTTTCTGAAAGTTCCATCTCCCTGATTGAGATAAAAGAGGTCATTGGCCACATAATCATTTGAAATATAGAGATCGGGGTACCCGTCCTTGTTCACATCCCCGACGGCCACACCCAGGCCGAAACCCTCGTATACAATCCCTGCTTCGATGGTGACATTATCGAAGGTTCCGTCCCCGTTGTTCCGGTAGAGATCGTCATTGCTGAGTGCGGTTCCATCATTGATTTTTGCCCGGTAGCTGGCCGACATTCGGTCGTTGGCGAAATTGTTCAGCAGGTAGAGGTCCAGGTCTCCGTCCAGGTCATAATCAAAGAAGGAGGCGTGCACGGAGAAACTGCTGTCGGCAATACCGTAAGTGTCGGCCATGTCCCTGAAAAGCAACTCCCCGTTCTCCATTGGCTCCTGTTGCACAAAGAACCTGTTTTTTCGCCGCTCCTGGTCTGCATAGGCGGTACAGGTCAGGTAAACATCCATCCTGCCGTCCACGTTGATATCCGCAAAGGTGACTCCACTGTACCATTGACCGTTATCAATATCTTCAAATGCGTACGTAATGTCTTCAAAGGTCCAGTCCCCCCTGTTCAGGTATACCCCTGGGGATACCTGGTTGCCGGTTAAAACAAGGTCCTTCCAGCCGTCATTGTTGAGGTCAGCAATTCCGACCCCGGCCCCGTTATAGATATACTCGAAATTGATGAGGTGGAGGGTATCCGATTCTTCCACGAGGTTTACAAAACCAACGCCAGTCTGGTCGGAAGAGAGCAATTCAAATCTTGGCTTTCTGGAGCAGGAGAATATGGAGAGTGCCAGGAGGAATAGCAGGTATGTATGCTTGAACGACCGCATAGTAAGGATACATCAGGTAGGTAAAGAAACAAAAAAAAAGGATTGACACGGAGGATGCAGTTGCACTTGAACGAGATACCGGATCCTACCTGTTTTGCACGAGACTGCCATGGCTCAGATCGATCTGCCGCTGCGGAATGGGGAAATTTACATCTTCCTCTTCCACAATGGCTCCCCCGTAAAGGGATGAACCCCATTCCATGGTTTTTTCATAGGAGAGGATCCTGTTGAGTTCTGTGAGCACCATTCCCCAGCGCTGCAGGTCGTAATACCGGTGACCTTCCATGCCCAGTTCAAGTTTACGCTCAAACCGGATGGCTGTGAGGGGGTCGACTTCACCCCAGTTTTCTCCATAATTCCCCATGAGGTAGTTGGCAGCAGGGGTAACTCCATCTGCTTCGGTTACAAAACCGGAAGTGTTGGCTGCGCGGGTCCTAATGGCATTGACCTCGCCCAGCCCAAGGTCCTCTGTTCCGGATTCTGCTTCACATTCAGCTTTTAGCAGCAGCACATCGGCATACCGGATCATCCGGTAACCATTGGCTGTAAATCCGTTGGTCCAACTGCCCGTTTCCGTGTAGATGCCTTCCTGCGATTTCTTGTATACCTGTTTTTTAGGACTGTAAGGTCCTGCGTAGGATTGATCCCTTATCCAGTCAGAACCGGTGTGTTCACCCCAGTCCCAGTATGGGATGCCCCTCCGTCCCACGGTCCAGTCCAGCCTGGGATCCAGGGTGCCCTGGTACTCCAGGAAGGGATCATCTGGCTGAAGCCCCTGGTCGTTGGTCACTTTTCCTTCATTGTAGCTCTCCAGGAAAGGCAGGCCCTCCCCGTTGGTTCTGAAAGAATTGACCAGGTCCTGGGTTGGCTGGAAAAATCCGCAGCAACCGGCTGGGGAGGCGTCAGGCCTGTAGGGGAAATTAAGTACCTCTCCCCAGCCGCCATTGTATCCTCCGGAACCATCATTAACCGAATACTGTACCGTATAAATCGACTCGGTCCCATTCCGGTTTTCAAGGTCGAATATATCTCCATAAAGGGCCTCAAGTCCGGCTTTCTGACCCACCGGATTGGTACCTTTATCTGCCACCTCAGTGAGCAGGGGGAGCGCTGTTGCAAAATCCCTGTACATCTGCATATGTGCCTTGGCGAGGAATACCTGGCAAACGCTCCTGTTGAACCTTCCAACCTGGCCCATATCAGAGGGAAGCAAGGTGCCTTCGGACAGGTCTTCGATGATCCGGTCGCGGATATCCTCCAGGTTGTTGATTTGAGTTGGAGAACTGTTTTCATCCGCATAGGGAACATATATTCCGGTTTCCATGTCGGCCCAGAGCCGCCATGCCTCGAAATGGTAAAAACCGCGCAGCGCCCTGGCCTGTCTTACGAGATGAAGATACTCCTCCATTGAAATGTTACCAAGGTCCTTTGCCGCCTCAGCTGCTGAGAGTGCCTGGTTACAACGGGAGACCGATTCATAGATGGCCCTCCACTTGGTATTCAGGTAGGGATTGGTGGCTCTCTCTGCGAAATTCTGGATGGCCGGGATGGGTGAAGAATCGCCTGAATCGGTCCCCATGTTGGCTTCCACACCTCGGATACTGCCATAGATCCAGCCTGAGGTGGCAGCTTCCCAGCCAAATTCAAAGCATACCCCGTCCAGCATGGAATAGGCCCCGATCAGCAGGGCGTCCACCCCTTCGTATGTAGCCAGTACCATTTCGTCCAGTTCACCATTCGGAGTAATCTCAAGGAACTCCTTGCTGCATCCCCCCAGGTTGAGCATGGCTGCCCCAACAAGGAAGGAAGTGAGATTAGTTTTCACCCATGAAAAGGAATATACCATTGGTTGGGAGTATATCCGGTTTAATGATATGAAAAAAGAGGCTGCTTCGGATGAAACAGCCTCTTTTATATTAGAAGGGAGATTCCTTACCTGTTCTGCACCAGGCGTCCAAGCATCAGGTCGATCTGACGCTGCGGAATCGGGAAGTTTACATCTTCTGCTCCGACCTGGGCGGTTCCGTATAGCAGGTTACCCCACTCCTGTGTCTTTTCATAAGCCAGGATCCTGGAGAGTTCGCTCTGTACATCGCCCCAGCGCTGCAGGTCATAAAAGCGGTGTCCTTCCTGCCCCAGTTCCAGCTTACGCTCGAACTTGATGGCAGTCATGGCACTGGCCTGGTCTGAGAACTGGCCGGCGTCATAGAGCCCGATCAGGTAGTTGGCTGCCGGTCCGGACCCGTCATCTTCCATGACGAAGCCATCGGGATTGCCTGCCCTTTCGCGGATGGCATTCACCTCCCCGAGGCCTAGATCATCCGATCCGGTCATTGCTTCGCATTCGGCTTTCAACAGCAGCACATCGGCAAAGCGGATCATCCTGTAACCGTTGGCGGTCCATCCGGAGGTCCAGTTCCCCACCTCGGTGTAGGAACCTTCCTGGGATTGCTTGTATACCTGCTTCTTCGGGCTGTAGGGTCCGGAGTAGCTCTGGTCACGGATCCAATCCTGGCCGGTATGAATACCCCAATCCCAGTATGGGATGCCACGGCGTCCGACGGACCAGTCGACCCTTGGATCAAGCAAACCGGCATATTCGGTATAAGGAGCATCAATGGCTACCCCCTGGTCGTTGGTTACTTTCTCATCATTATAGGAATTATCCAGGAAAGGTAATCCCAAAGCATCCACCCTGTGTGAATTCACGAAATCCTGGGTGGGATTGAAGAACCCGCAGCAACCGCCGGGAGAGGCACCTCCTTTGTAAGGGAAGTTCAACACTTCGCCCCATCCGCCATTCCGGCCCCCGGAGTTGTCGTTGACGGAATATTGGACGGTATAAACCGATTCGATGAAGTTCCGGTTTTCGATATCAAAGATATCACCGTACTTTTCTGCCAGGCCGATATCATCCCCATTGGGTTTCTTACCTGAGGATTCAACCTCGGACAGAATGGTAAGAGCTCTCCCGTAATCCCCGTACATCTGCATCAGGGCTTTTGCCAGAAAAACCTGGCAAACGGTCTTATTGAAACGCCCGATGGCTCCCATGTCTAATGGAAGCTTTACTCCTGACTCCAGGTCCGATATAATAAAGCCCCTGATGTCAATATCATTCGTCAACTCATCCTGGGAGGTATTCTCATCCACATACGGGACGTACATTCCGGTGCTCATATCGGCGAACATCCGCCAAACTTCGAAATGGTACCAACCGCGCAGTCCCCTGGCCTGGTTAACAAAGGAATCATACTCCTCAGCAGTAATGGCACCGTTGTCAAAAGCTGCGAGAGCTGTAACAATCGTAGAATTGCACCTGGAAATCCCTTCATAAGTGGATCTCCATTTGAAATTCAGGTAGGGGTTGGTCGGTGTCTCAGAGAATGTTTGAATCGGGTTGATGTCTGGCTGGTCGCCGGCATCTGTTCCCTTGTTGGCCTCCATTCCGCGGATGCTGCCGAAAACCCACCCCGAGGTGGCGGCTTCCCATCCGAAAGCATTGTCTATACCGTCAATCAGGGAGTATGCACCGATCAGCAGTGCATCCACCCCGTCATAGGTAGCCAGCACTGACTGGTCCAGGGATCCGTTCGGCGTAATCTCCAGGAACTCCTCACTACAGGCATTCATCAACAGAAGCCCGGCAGTGATGGCTATGACTGATAAATATTTAAACTTTTTCATATGATTTTGGAGTTTTTTGCTCGTTAATACTAGAATCCGATGTTGACTCCCACAATAAATTGCTTGGCCACTGGCAGGTTACCCTGGTCGATGCCAAACACGGTCTCATTGGGCTGATACAGCTCCGGATCCAATCCTGAGTATTTGGTAATGGTAAACAGGTTGGTTCCCTGAACATA
>Ga0209536_100007514_pt1 | contig 16515 bp, 14 predicted proteins | sample DeeMarSeWOR28_12_FD_187461 | JGI IMG/M metagenome (GOLD analysis project Ga0209536, IMG submission 187461) | Marine sediment microbial communities from White Oak River estuary, North Carolina - WOR-2-8_12 (SPAdes) (version 2) | ecosystem: Environmental > Aquatic > Marine > Intertidal zone >... | reverse complement strand
AATGGAACAGGTCGCAAACGAGATGCTCTACGGATATGTCACGCACTACACCATCGGCGTGAGCCTCGCGATTCCATATGTGCTCGGTTGGGATCTGTTGGTCGGAGGGCCTGCATCACCGACATGGGCCGTTGCCTATGGCGTCGCGACAACTGTAGCCGCCTACTTCTTCGTTTTGCCTTCCATGGGGTTGGGAGTGTTTGGCAGGCTGTCCCCCGAGGGCCTCAAGCTTCCTCTTTCCAGTCTGGCCAACCACCTTTTCTATGGCGTGGGTCTTGGGGTCGGAATCGCAGTGGCGTGAGTACCGGGCAAAGCAGAAGGCGCAGGGCGGATCATGCGCCATCTAACCCGCGCATGCAGCTGCGGAGGCATTAGCCAGCGCCTGCGGTGACTCGGAGACAGTATCTATCGGCTGTTGGACTCTCGACAAGGAGAAGAACAACCATGCAACGTCGTCGTCGTATCGCGGTCGTGTCCGCGGTGATTGCAGTCGTGGGTTGCGCTCCGGCGGCGCAACCGACGGATCCAAACGAAGTGCGAGAACAACTCGACGCGTACCTCGCATCCTACGAGGCAAATGACGCAGCGGCCATCAGCGCGTTCTTCGCACCCAACGTGGTTCTGATGCCACCTGACACAGTGGCTACGTCAGGTGCGAGCGCGTTTGAGGCCGGGTACGGCGCTTTCGTCGAGGCGAATGACTTTGTTTTGACATCAACGATTGAAGACCTGCAAGTGTCTGGTGACCTGGCGGTGGCGCGAGTGACATTCGAGCAAACGATCACTCCGAAGACGGGAGCGGCGGGATTCACGGAAGCCGGTTCGTGGCTCATTGTATGGGGCCGTCAAGCGGATGGGGCTTGGAAGATCACGATGGAGATCTGGTCCGCGTATCCGCCGCAGTAGGCGGGCGCCCCAGGTTCTCGTCGGCGGTGGAGCGACCCTTGACGAGTCGCCCGCCGGCGATGGGCACGGTATTAGGCAGCTCCACATTCAGGACGACGAAGGTCGGGACCGGATCGTTTTTGGGCGCGCCGATGCCTGACGGCCGCGGCTACGTTGGGATGAAGATCCCCAACGCGGACGGTGTCGAGCAGTGCGGACTCTGGAGTGGAAGCGATAGTTGCGCGAAGACCCCGGGGAGCCGCCAACGGTGCAGCCAGCCAACTCAGGAGGACACCGATGAGACAACTACAAGTGGGCATCTTCGTTCTGGCTCTGGCGGCGTTTATTATTGCGCTGTTCTTCATCGGCTCAGACACCGGCGATGCTTTGTGGCGAGCCGGGGTGGCAGGCCTCCTCCTCGATATCGTTGCTATCAAGCTGTGGCCGGCTCATCCAGCGAAAGCGAGCGCGCCGGGCCTGCCGTGACGGACTGCCCAACAGGCGCATGCAGCTGCGGAGGCGCAGTACGCGCTATGGGGAAAGCACCACTGGACGCTAGGCTCACCTTGTGAACACCAAGGGTGGCGAGATGGCATTGGGGGAATGGGGCTGGGACGACCATTGGGCGCAACACGCTGCACGGCAGGGTGTCGATTCCTCAAAGGCGGCCCGTGTCGTAGGTGAAGATCGAGCGAGCTGGACCTTGCGCACGCGTTCGGGCCAGGTGACGGCGCGAATCCCGTCTGCTTCATGCCATGACTATCGCCCGGCAGTCGGTGACTGGGTCATCGCCGAACCCGGTCCGATGCCAACCGATCCATGGTCAATACTGGCAGTGTTTCCTCGCCGATCGTGGATATCCAGGGGCGTGGCGGGCACTGGCAAAGCAGAACAGGTGCTCGCCGCAAATGTGGACAAGATCTGGGTCGTACACGGTCTCGACCTGGAGCTGAACCTGAGGCGCCTGGAGCGCTATCTGGCCGTCGTGTGGGACAGCGGTGCCTCTCCCGAGATAGTACTCACCAAGTCCGATCTGGCGCACGACCTGGATGCGTGGGTATCGCGGGTTGACGCCGTCTCGGGCGGCGTGCCTATCAGGGTGGTAAGCGCCATGGATAGCGAGAGCGTCCACACGCTTCGAATCACTCTGAAACCGGGCTCCACGGTTTGCCTGCTCGGACCATCGGGAGTAGGCAAGTCGACCCTGGTCAATCTGCTTTCCGAAGCGACCGTTGCCGGGACCGGTGAGGTGCGACGCAGTGATCGACGGGGGCGTCACATCACGACGCGGCGCGAGCTGTACAAGATCCCTGGCGGAGCACTGCTTCTTGACACACCCGGCATACGAGAACTGCGCGTCTGGGTATTGGAGGACGGATTGGACCACGCGTTCCCGGACATCGAACGTCTTTCCCATGGCTGTCGGTTCCGCGATTGCCGACACGAGGGGGAACCTGGCTGCGCAGTCCAGGAAGCCTTGGAACGTGGGCAGCTGGACCCGGCCCGCTTGAGCAGCTTCAGGAAACTCCGGGCTGAAGCCGCGTACGAGATGCGGAAGGCCGATCCCCGCGCTCGCGCCGCAGCCGTATCTGAGTGGAAGACCGCGATGAAGACGCTGAAGCAACACCCGAAGTACAAGGACCGTACGTGACGTTCTTGATTCGCGCGGCGGTCTTTGGAGCGCTCTCAATACCGATCGTGTGGGTGTCGAGGCGGTCGCTTCGCCACCCGAAGTCGCACGGCTTCTCTCGCTTCTTCGCGTTCGAGGCTATCCTCGCGCTGGTCGTACTGAATGCCCCACAGTGGTTTGCCGACCCGTTCGGTGTGCGCCAACTCGTTTCATGGCTCCTGTTGAGCGTCTCCTTGGTCTTCGTCATTTGGGGCTTGGTGCTCTTGCGCAGCCTCGGGGGCTTTGATCCGGCGGCTGAGACTTCGCCGGCGTTCGAGTGGGAAAGTACCGATCGCCTGGTCACGAGCGGTATCTACCACTACATCCGGCATCCCATGTACTCGTCGCTCCTATTCCTCGCCTGGGGAGCATTTTTGAAGTCAGTCACTGCCAGTACGTTTGTCCTCGCCGGAGCGGCGTCTCTCGCCCTGGCTGCAACAGCGAAGGCTGAGGAGACGGAGAATCTCCTTCGGTTTGGCCGGGAGTACCGAGACTATATGCTGCGGACTCGCCGATTCGTGCCGTTTCTTTTATGAGTCGCGGTCCAACCGCGAATCGGATGGCGGCAAGCCGAGGCCAGCAATGCATGTGACACACGGACTCTGCCTGGCGTTGGCAGCGCTCATGGTCAACGCGTGCGTGCAGGGCAACGTCCGCGTGCCGGAGAGCGCCCTGGTGGTGCGGAACGGTACCGTCATCGATGGCACCGGAAGACCGCCGATCATCAATGGCCTGGTCATCGTTCAAGGCCAGCGAATTGTCGCGGTGGGAGAGGCGGTCGCCTTCGACGTTCCCGAGGGCGTCACCATCGTCGACGCCGGCGGCGGTACGATCCTGCCCGGAATCATCAACTCCCACACGCACAGCACACACGATCCCGCCGTCCGGCGCGCATTCCTGATTGACGGCGTCACGACCGTGTGCAACCTCGGCACCAGCCTCGACCGACGTGCGCTGCTCGACAGCGCCTCGGTGCCCGAGGGGACCGCAGCGCGGGTCTATTGGGCCGGTCCGATCGTCACCGCACCCGGCGGCTACCCCGGACCTGTCTATGGATCGCAGTTCAACTACGAAGTGGGGTCCCCGGAGGAGGCTCGCGCGGCGGTGGCCGATCTGTTGAGCCGCGGTGCCTCCATGATCAAGGTCGCGCTGGCCCCCGGGGACCCGCGCGACCCGTGGCCCGTCCTCGACTTGGCACGAGTGCAGGCGATCGTCGCGGAGGCCCACGCACACGGAGTGCTCGTCCGAGCCCACGTCTTCGAGCCGTACCTCGTGGAGGAAGTCGTGTTTCCCGCCGGGGTAGACGTCATCGAGCACCTGCCGATGCCGGTTCTCACCCCTGACGAGGAACGCCGCGTCCTCGGCAGCACCGGGCCGGCCGCCCTCCTGTACGATACGGTCGCGACGGGATTCGTGGCGATGCTCGAGCGGATGGTACGCGAGGGCATCGTGATGGTGCCGACCCTCGACGGAGGCCTTGGAACGCTGTTCGCCAAGCCGCAGCGCTCGGAGGCGGAGCAGATCGTTCTCGATCTGCACCTCGAGGCGGTACGCCGGTTCCACGCCCTCGGCGGAGTGGTTGCCCTGGGGAACGATTTTGGCGGCGTTCCCAATGTGGCAGCGGGCATGCCTCTGATGGAGATGAAGATACTTCTGGCGGCCGGGCTGACACCTTTGGAAGTCTTAGAGGCAAGCACCCGGCACGCGGCCACTGCGTGTGGGCAGGCCAGCCGCCTCGGCACGCTCCAGGCGGGCCAGCTTGCAGACATCATCATCGTCAACGGGGACCCGCTAGCGGATCTGTCGGCTATGGACAGTGTGATCACCGTGGTCAAGGGCGGTGAGGTCGCGTTTCGAGCACGCGAGCCCCGGAGGTGACGATGACCCTTGAACGCGCATTCGAGGCGGCATTGGCAATGGATGACGCAACCTGGCGTCGCCACGCCAATCCCTGGAGTGCCTGGACGCGTGCTACGGTTCTGCCGCTCGTTGTCGTCGCCGTCTGGAGCCGAGTGTGGCTCGGACTGTGGTCATTGATCCCCGTCGGCATCGCCATCCTCTGGATGTGGCTCAACCCCCGCGTGTTCGCGGCCCCACACTCGACGGACAACTGGGCCTCTCGCGGCGTCCTGGGGGAGCGCGTGTGGCTCAATCGCAAGAAGGTTCCCGTTCCACGGCACCACCGCGTGGCTCCGCACATTCTGAACGCGATCACGGCGTTGGGAACCGCCTTCGTCATCTGGGGGCTCGTCCGGCTCGCCTTCTGGCCGACGTTGCTCGGCGCCGCGCTCATCTTCTGCGGCAAGCTGTGGTTCCTCGACCGGATGGCGTGGCTGTTTCGGGACATGCAAGACCATGCGGAGTATCGCGCGTGGCTGTACTGATCCGCCAAACGACTGATCCGCTTCGGTGGCCGGCCCGACGCCTGACAGGCGCTTGCGGCGGAGGCGTGGGGCTAAGACCGGCTTCACAGGAGGGACCATGCGGAAGACGCTGCTCAATACCATCTTGATTGTTCTCGCGGTTCCGGCGCTGCCCAAGTTGGACGCTGCGCAGGCCGACGCAGATGCCTCTGCCGAGGTCGAGAGATGGCTCCGCCAACTGGTGAACGCGCAGGAATCGTACTACGTCGATCACGGAACCTATACGACTGACTTGGCAGCGCTGGACCTGCTGTCGGCAGCCCGGCAGGATTCCGTCTGGATCACCGTGGTCCAGGCCGGCGGCCGATACTGGACCGCGACCGCGGGGCACCGGTCGGCGCGCGGTAAGAGCTGTGCCATCTACGTCGGCCTGACGGACGAAATCCCCGCAATGCCCAAGACGTCCGATGCAGAGCTCAGTCCCAAACAAGAAGCTGTGCCGGTCTGCGACGACTTCTGAAGCACGACGCCACCCAACAGGCGCATGCACCTGCCGAGGCGCAGGGGCGTTGGGCGGCTTGAGATGACCGAGGAGGGACCCATGGACGCCGACCGACAACGCTCGCTCATCGACCACTACCTGGCTGCCTACAACGCGTTCGACATCGACGCAATGATGGCGACGATTCACTCTGACATTCAGTTCCAGAACGTGTCGGGCGGCGAGGTCACCGCGACGGCTTCGGGTGCGGAGGAGTTCCGGCGGCTGGCCGAGCAATCAAAGAAACTGTTTTCGTCGCGGCATCAGACGATTGCAGCGTTTGCGTCGGACGGAGAGAAGGCGGTCATCGACGTGACATACGAGGCCGTACTCGCCTCGGATTTGCCGAACGGCCTGAAGGCAGGCGAGACACTTCGACTCAACGGGCGCTCAGAGTTCGTGTTTCGTGACGGGAAGATTCGCGAACTGTCGGACTATAGCTGAAGGGGGCGGTGCCGGCCGATTGACACGAGCATACGCCCGCTGAGGTGTTGCACGAGCTGCATGCTCCGCGGGGGCATTTGGGCAACCGTGGATGGTGAACTGGCAGCGTGAACCGGGAGCCCCGGCATGGAACCGGAACGTGAGTGCACACTGGCAGAGGGATTCAGTGTCTGGGAAAAGGCCTGGGCGCAGCTGTCGTTTGCGGTCATGGGGGTACTGGGTACCGTCGGTATTGTGCTTACTGATTGGCCCTGGGTCTTTCCGTACGTTCTGATCTACTGGTATGGAATCCCAGGCGTCGTGATGAGGCACTTGGTCTGTCCAAGATGCCCCCATCTTCATGTGTACGGCGACTGCCTTCAGGCACCCACGAAAGTGACGAGGTGGCTCGTCAAAGAGAGGAAGGGCACATCCCTCAGCAAGGTCGAGAAGTTCCTCTTCTACAGCATATTCATTCTCATACCGACTTATCCACTGTTTTGGCTGGTGTCACACCCCGTCCTTCTCGTCGCATTTGTTATCGCCGCTGCCGCGTGGTACTCGGGCCAGTTCGTTCGCTTCTGCAGGCAATGTCGAGTATACAGTTGCCCCTTCAACCGCGTTCCTTTGACACGGCAGGTGAAGAGCGCATGACCACAGGACGGACCGTCGCCGTTGTGGCGGTGCCCAACCGACACGACGCCGGCGTCACCGAAACGGGCATCAATGTCTGGTACCCAGGTCTCATATTCAGCATGTGGCGCTCAGGCGTCACGGAGCGGGAGCTCGTGGAGATCGCTACGCTCACCGATTCGTCCATTCGTCTGCCAGGCACGATTGGCGTTTCGCGCACGTCGCCTGCGGAGCTGCGCACGGTACCGGGTGAGCCCAACGGCCGGAGCCAAGTAGCTGATACCTTGGTACTTGGCTACCTCTCGCCTGCGAGCGAAGCAGACGAGTGGCTCTACTTCCACTTCGTCGCGCAGCCCCTGCGCCTGGCGCGGTGGAACTTCTCTGTAGACTGACAGGGCCACCTCGAGGGCGGATGGCGCCGCGCCACGAGCCCCTCCCCTCCTTGCACGACCTTAACAACATGCGGTACAACGGTTTACGGTGTCTGCTACGACCGTCCGATTCCCCCTCTCCTGCCCATTACTTCATGAGTGCACTCATGTTTGCTTGACGTCGCCTCTCACCCGCGTTAACATGAGTACACTCATCTTTTGAGGCCCCCGGCGAGCGAGTGATCATGCCAACGCCAACCAAGCGCCAGCCACGCAAGAAATCGACGCCCAGCCGAAGCACCAAGAAGGCTCCGGGGAAGCGAGCGAAGAACAAGGAGCAGACCAAGGCGAGGATACTCAAGGCCGCACTGGAACTGTTCGGGGAGAAAGGATTCTACAAGACCACCACGAAGGAGATCTCCCGCAAGGCCAGAATCGCCGAGGGCACGCTCTTCAACTACTTCAAGACCAAGGAAGATCTGGCTCTGTATTTCTTCGAGACGGAATTGCAGAACTGTATCGAGTGGTACTACCAGGATGACTACGTGCGGGCCGCCCCCCTGCCGGAGAAGCTGTTTGGCCTCGTGCAGCACTACCTGGACCGCGTCGAGCCCTACGAGGAGTTCATCGGCGCCGTGTACTTGCGGGCCCTGCAGCCTCGCTCGAGGCTGAATCCGCTCAGCCTGGAGGTCCAGGAACTCCGCCTTCGTGAGCTCATGTTCATCCGTGACATTCTGGAAGAAGCCGAGGAACGAGAGGAAGTCCCTCCGCTCGGCGAGTTCGGGGTGTACGCGCTGGGTCTTGGCTTCCTCGCCGTGGTGACCTACTGGCTGAACGATCGGTCGGAAGGCAAGGAGAACACCATGGCCCTGCTGGATCGCGCATTGACGCTCGGAAGCCACGTGCTGCGTCAGGGAGGCTGGGAATGGTGAAGCGGAGCCAGGCAACCACCAAGGCCCGCCGCGCGCTGAAGGTGGGCGGCCTGGGCGTTCGTATCGCGGGGAGCTATCTGGGCTACCAGATGCAAAACCTCTTTCTGGATACCCCCGCGCGCGCGGAGAACAAGGCGAGCTTCCAGCAGAAGAGCGCGCAGCGGGTTCGTGAAGAACTACAGGAACTGCGCGGGCCGGTCATGAAGCTGGGGCAGACGCTCAGCATGCAGGGGCACCTCATACCGGAGGAGATTCTCCAGGAACTGACAGACTTGCAGATGCACGCTCCGCCCATGCACCCGACCCTGATGCGGACGCAGTTCAAGAAGTCGATGGGGGAGTATCCGGAAGAGGTGTTCGCACGGTTCGATATGGAGCCGTTCGCGGCTGCCTCCCTGGGCCAGGTGCACTTTGCCATGACGCCCGGCGGCGATGAAGTCGCCGTAAAGATCCAGTATCCAGGCATTCGAGAGGCGATACGGAACGACTTCGCGCTCTTGCGCACGGTGACGTTGCCGGCGCGGTGGGCGAAGTACGTCAGCGACGAGATGATCTCGGAGGCCGAGAAGGGCTTCATCCTGGAAACCGACTATCGGAACGAGGCCGCGAACATCGAGTTCTTCAAAGAGCATGCTCCGAAGCTGCCGTTCTTGCGCGTTCCGGCCGTGTACCGGGAGTACTCGTCCGACAAGGTCTTGACCATGTCATTCATGCGGGGGGAGTTCCTGGATCAGCGGCTCGAGCGCAAGCCCAGCCAGGAATGGAGGGACCGCCTGGGGTCGCGTCTGTTCGAGCTCTTCGTGTACCAGCTCTACGCGCTGAATGCGATCCATGCCGATCCGCATCCGGGCAATTACCTCTACGACGACGACGGAACGATTGCGCTCATTGACTACGGCTGCGTCAAGTATCTGCCCGACAACCTCGTGCAGGGCAGTCACGCGATGGCCGATTCTCTCTGGGAGGGGGATGAGGTGGAATTCGCTGAGGCCCTTCAGGCCGTGTTCGAATCCAGAATCGACTTCAGCGACCCCAAGGCCAATCCAATCCTGCAAGCATTCATGGAATACCTGCAGTTCCTGATGCCAAAGAAGGGCCGGAAGAAGGCGATCGATTTCGGTCAGGGCAAGGTGCTGGAGAGTCTGACGTCCCTCTGGGATAAGGTGCTCAAGACCTGCCCGCCCAACCCGGAGGTCTTCTTTCTCTGCCGCCAGGAATTGGGGCTCTTCAATGTTCTCCACCGGTTGGGCGCCCGGGTGGCCACGACCGAGGTTACAGGGCGCGTGAGAAGGGCCGTGCGCTAGCTGCGTCGGTCGTTACGGTGACCGGTCCAGCCGTGGGCGCCAGAAGTCGGCGGCGGTGGGGAAGATCTTTTCGGTGATGCGGACGCTCGCGGTCACGAACCACCCGTGGCCGCCGCGCACCGCGAAGTCCGGGTCACTGAGGTCGCCGAACCGGTACCCGCCGGCGACTTCCAGTCCCGCGATGGGGAGCAGCACCAGCGACGGAGCGGCATCCCAGCGGCGCGTATCGCTCGTGCGCTCCATGAGCAGACGCCCCTCGGCGCGCACCGCCAGCCAGGACAGGGCGCCGATCTCGAGGCGCCCACCCAGGTAGTCGGCCCACGACTCCAGGCGCTGCGTGAGGCTGTCGCTGATCAGGCGGTCGCTCTGCGTGTGCCGCACCGCGTAGCGAACTGCCAACTCGCTCCACCCGGTCGGAGCCAGGATTGCCTCGGCGGCGCCGATCAGGCGCTGCTCCTCGCCCTCGGTCGTCAACACGCCGCCGCCCAGCGGATTGCTCTCCTTCAGCCAGGAGAACTTCGCCAGCAGGTTGAGCGCGTCCGTGCCGATGGGCCGCAACGCCATCCCCCAGAGCGAAGCCAGGCGCCGGCTCAGCATGGGCTCGCCGCTGCGCTCCTGGTCGGTGCGGAGGAACTCCTGCCGGGTCAGCAGTGCCAGCGAGCGGTGAACCGCGATGTCGCCGGCAACCGTCACGAGCTGCAGAGAGCGGAGCGTGCCGTCACGGTACTCGCCGCGCGCGCTCAGGCGATACGGCGCGCCGTCCGGCATCAGCTCGATGCCGAGCCCGCCCGACCAATAATCCTCTTCCGTCTGGGCGAAGGGCAGCGCGCGCACCGGGTCGGCCAGCGGGGCCTGGCTGACACCCATCCGGCGTTCGAACATGGCGTTGATTCTCCATGGGCCGAACTGGAGCTGGTTGTTGAGGCCGACGACCGCCGCGTTGTGACTGCCGCCCGCCCCACCGGCGAGCTCGTACGAGCCGAACGCCTGAATGCCGAAGCCGAGGTCGCTGCGAACGCCCAGGTTGGTGATCTGATAGCGCTCCGTCCCGCCCGGTGGCAGGACCTGGCGGTGGCGCAGCTCCAGCGACACGTGGCGATCCACCTGCCAGGCCAGGCCGCCGCCGACGTGGTCGGGACTCACCAGGGTCCCGGTGTACTCGAACAGGTGACGACCCTCGGCCCAGAGTCTGAGCGACGGCACCGGCGTCCAGTGCAGCGCCACCTCACCCGCCTGGGACCGGTCGGTGGACAGAACGCTCTCGAACCGCTCGGTGCTGTGCATCGCGTCGAACTGCAGGTTGGGCCCGATGGACTGCACGATGCCCGCGCGCGTCTGCTCGCGATCGACCCCCTCCGCGCCGAAGGACTGCCGCGAGTGCTTGAACCGCAGCGCGGTCGGTCCGACCTTCACCTCGGCTCCGACCATGATCTCGTCGCTCACGCCACGGAGCGCCGTGTTCGACGGGTTGCCGAAGCCTGAGCCCACCTTCATCCAGCCCGCGCTCAGGTTCAGGGCGTCGCGGAACAGATGCAGGGAGCCGTCGATCCGACCGGCGAGGCCGGAGGAGTCCGGCGTCTGGGAGTACGAGACCTCCGCGCCGAGATCCACCAGCCCGGTGCGCAGCAACCGGAGATCGGCCCCGGTCAGGTACTCCCCGCCGGTCGGCTCGTCCGCGTAAATGCCCGTGACGCCGAGCTGCAACGCGTCCCGGTAGCTGGCACCGATCAGGCCGCCGGCGTCGACGGTTCCCCGGATCCCGCCGACGAGCCGCCGCTCGCCGCCGCCGTCGACTTCGTACGTCACCATCAGGAACACGTGATTGTCAAACGCGTCGCTGGCCGGGATCGGGCGCTTGAACAGGAGCGTACCGCGCTCGTAGTCGATCTGATAGTCGACGAACCGCACCAGCACCTGTCGGGAGACGATCCGCTCGGCGTTTTCGAAGGCGCGTGTCTCAATCACGACCTGCTCGGTGCCGGGGATGACGTCCGGGAGCAGCTCGTACGGCCCTGAGGTGCCCGCGCCGCGAATCTGTACCTGCTGGAGATTCTGCGTCGTGAGGCTGCCGAACCCCTTCCACACGACGGGGCCCGTCGTCACGTGCGCCGCGCCTCCCGCGAGAGAGCGCTGGTAGGTCGTCAGCCGCAGCCCGCTGGCGAAGTCGCTGGTCGAGATATCACCCAGGGCGAGCCAGTCGAGATCCCGCTCGATGCGCGCCGCGAACGCATAGCGGGAGGCGCTCAAGGTACGCTCCTGGCTCGCGTCGCCCATGATCGGGTACCGCGCCTCGTCCAGCGGGTCGAAGGTCCGGCCGAAGGCATCACGACCGGCGTCCAGGTTGCGGGAATCGTAGCTGAGGACGATCGAGGTGCGTCTGTCGAGACGCCCCCGAGCCGTGATGGCCCCGAAGGCCTCCGGGCTCGCTCCGAACCCCAGCCGACCCACACCGGTGAGCATCAGGGGCCGGCTGGCCGCGAGCAGCTCGAGCGCCACTTCCTGGGTCGCCTTGCCGGACTTGAGGCGCAGCGAACCGTGCCCGACCTCGCGCCCGGGCTCGAGCACGACGGTGAGCCACCCCGCCGCGTCCGACTGTACCTGCGTGCCGGCCGACGAGGGATCCGCGTCCGCGCTGGCGATTGCCGCGCCCTCGGCCGACACGGTGACGTTCGTGGGATGGACAACCGGCACGCCCCACTGGTCGACGACCCGGATACGGATCTCCCGTCGCGTGTGGCCGTCAGCGGTGAGCTGGATGCGCTCGGCGGGCGCGACGAACCGCGCGGCCAGGCCGGTGACATGCACCGATACGCTGTCCCAGCGTTCCTGCTGCCACGAGTTGCGCATCCGCACGCGCAGCCGGTGCGGCCCGCGAGACAGTGGCACGGCGATGAAATCGTAGATGCCGTCGACCCGCAGGTTGACCTCGGCGAGGAGCGAGTCGCCGTCGAACAGCGCCACGGGCGCGCCCGCCTCGCCCTGCACGCCCACGTAGGTACGGTCGCTGCGAAGCACCGTCCCATCCTGCGGCTGGAGCACCTCGACGCCGGGGCCTGCCAGGAACGCGCGCCCCTTGTCCGCCTCCCGGTCTTCCGGCGACCGCAGGGCCGGCACGGTGACCGGCTCGACCGGCGCGGCGGCGCCGACGGGGCGGAGATGGAGCGAGACCGGGGCCGGGGAGCGGCCCTCGAAGCTCCAGCTGAGGCTCGGCTGACCGGTGCGATCGCGGTCCGTGGCGGGATCCGGCGCGGCGGCATCGCCGAGCCGCGAGGTGCCGTCCACGTAGTCCCACCCGTCGGGGAGCAGATAGACCACCGTGGGCCAGCCGCTCCGGGACGGAGCGAGCACCAGTTCCACCGTCTCACCGACCGGGACCGTCTCCGGGCTCGGCAGATCGCTCATGAGGGCCCGCACCCGGCTGATACCCTCAACCGGCATCAGCGGGTTGTGGACCGCCGCCATCAGCTGGTGGGTGAGGACGCCCGTGGACTCCAGGGCGACCGCGGCCGAGTCGCCGTTCGGAGTGGTCCAGGCCCGGACGATCAGTTGGCTGCGCTGAGCGATTGACGGAAGGGCGATGCCGCCGCTCGAGTGCCGGGCGATCACCGAGTCGCCGTCGAGCACCTGTGCGGAGTCGGCGGTCGGGTGGAACTCAGCCTTGAGGCCTTCGAGCGGAATGTCGTAGCTGTTGGTGACGACGAGTTCGTACTCGACCACCGGCTTCTCGGGCAAGTACTCTGCGCAAACGAGCTGTACCTCACCGCGCCGGTTGAGCCAGAGCGACTGACGGTCGCGCCCGTCCATCAGCGGCTGTGTCGACCCGTAGGCCTCAGTGGCGACCTGATCCTCGGTGATCCCGAGGGCCTTCAGGTAGAAGGCGACGGAATCCGCCCGCGCGGCCGAGAGCTGCCAGTTGTCGTGGAACGGGCCGCTCGTGACGCGCCGATAGTCGGCATGCCCGCCGATCTCAACCCGACACTCAGGCCGCTCGGCCAGGGTCTGCGCGAGCATCAGCGGAAGGAACCGGTTGCGGAAGTCCAGGATCGGCCGGCTCTCATTGGTCTCGAAGCGTGCGAGCGTGGTGCGCTCGGCTCCGGTGCCACGGGCCACGGCCTGCGGCTGCTGGCGAAGCGGCCGAGCCGTGAACTTGTAGGAGACGGGAAGGGAGACTTGCTCGACCGTCCCCGTCGACGGAACGACCCGGAAGTTGATGCGTGGCGTGGTCCAGCCGTCCGCATCCACCACCACGAGATCCTCGGAGGAGCCCGTGCCGGGGAAGCGGTGCGACACCGGTACCGTGGTCCGATCCAGGCGGAAGGCGTGACGGCCGGGGCGCACGTTCTGGAAGGAGAACTTGCCGTCGCCGTCCGTGGTGGCCACTTGACCGTCTTCGGTCCAGATGTCGACGCCTGCGACGCCAGGCTCGTTGCCGTCCTGCCTCCCGTCGCCGTCGAGATCCACCCAGACCTTACCGATCGCTGCCCGCGTCTCCATGGGCGCCGTGCGGCGGACGCGGACCCATGCCACGGCCTCTTCCGACCGCACGAATTCGTTTTCGGCGGTGGCGTAGGCGCGGTTGGTGAGCACCTCGCTCTCGGCGGACACGATGGCCACGGCGTAGCGGATCGTGAGGGTCTCGCCCGGAGCCAGCGGCCCCGGGATGTACAGCGTGAGCTCGCGCCCGTTCACCTGCACCGAGTCCACTCCGATGGCGCTTCCCTTGGCATACCGGCCTCCCTCCGGGAGCAGATCGTGAATCCGCACATCCGCGACCGACACGGCCCCGGTGTTCTCCAGCGTGAGGGTGTAGGGCACGGTCTCGCCGAGGCCGACTTCCAGCGCGTCAACCGACTTCTCGAGGGCGAGCTGGTCGGCCAGGACGCCCACCAGTTCCACGTCCGCAGCGCGCCCGAGCTCGGCCGCCGCGTTGAGCGCGGTGAGGACGGCCACGTTCTGGACCCGGACGGTGTCGCGTATGGTCGATGCCACCCGTACCGTGACCGTCACCTGGCCCGAGCCTCCGGGCGCCACGTCGGTAAGATCCCAGGTCACGATCTGGCCGGTCACCTGAGCCGTCGGCTGGGAAGAGACGTACTCCAGCCCGGCCGGCAGCGTATCGCTCAGGCTCGCGGCGATGGCCGGCACGGTGGCCGACGCGTTCTCGTAGCGAATCGTGTAGGTGATCTCGTCGCCGATCCGTACCGAGGTCGGCCCGGTCACCAGCTTCTCGACCGTGAGATCCGGGAAGACGAGGTTCGTCAGGACGGTGTTGGTCCCGACCGAGTCCGTCCCGCCGAGGGTCTCGTACGTCGCAGCCGCCGTGTTGCTGACGACGGTCTGCGCACGGAGCGACGTCGGCGCCAGCACGGCTGCGGCGAGCACACACCACCGCAACCACGCGCGCGGGCGGGCCGCACGAGCGCGCAGCGCCCGAGGGGCAGGGCGGAGATCAGCCGCCGACGCGGACCTGGAACGTGACCGTTCCACTGTCTCCCCCCGTTATGGCGCCGATGATGAACTGGACCCGATTGCCTGCAACGTCGAACAGTCCGGCGTCGTCGCCGCCCGCATCGGTCAGCGGCGAGCCGTTCCAACGCAGCGAGCCGGGCACGTACGACGTTCCGATCGGGATCGGATCGGTGATCTGGAAGTTGTTCGCGGTGTTCGGGCCGCTCGCGGTATAGGTGATGGTGTAGGTGAGGATGTCCCCGATCGTCGCACTCGGCCGATCGACGCTCTTGTTCAAGCTCACGAGGATCCCGACATCCTGGATCTGCAGAACGTCCTGGAGCGCGTCGAACACGGATCCGTCGAATAGGCTCGTGGCGACGAGATCCAGGGTCTCGGTCGTGCCGCGGACGGTGGCCGATCCCGGAACGTCGACCGCCACCAGCAGGCGAGCCGTATCACCCATGGCCAGGGTGATGGGGCCGGTCACCAGTGGATCGCCGGCGTTCAGGCCGCCGCTCGCGTCCGCATCGAGGTAGAGGCGCACGGGCCAACCCAACGGTGACGTGACACCGCAGGTGATGCTGTCGGTCCCGTTGCCGATGTTGGCCAGCGTGTGATTGAAGACCACGGTGACGCCAGGGTCACCGACCGTCGAGCGTGGCGGCTCGAGATCGACACCGGCCACTTGGGCGACGGTCATGACGACCGCTGCGGACTGCGCCGTGTACACCAAGCCAGCGGCTGACTCGTACGTGACCTCGGCGATTGCCGAGACCTGAGTCCCCGCCGGCGTCTGCGCCCGCCCGGCGGTCGCGAGGAGGCTGAGGAGGAGCAGAGAGCAGAGAGACCAGCGGGCCGGGTGACCGCGCCGGGCTCTCTGCCCATCCGTTCCAAGCGCTACGAGGCGCTGCATGCCTAGCCTCACGCCCCTCTAGTTGATCTGGACCCGCAGCCAGAAGAACCGGCTGGCCGAGGGCGCCAACGTGCCCGCCAGATCAGCGTCCACGTCGTTGCCGACGATGGTGAAGGTCCAGCCCGCTGCATCCGGGGTGTTGGCGTTGTACGTCACCTGGCCGGGCAGCGTATCGTCGATGTGCACCGTCGACGCGTCGGCGTCACCGTTGTTGGTGACCGTGATCAGGTACTGGATGAACTCGCCTGGCACCACGGTATTGGCGCCGATCGGCGTGGCCTGGTCGTCGCGATACGCGACCTTCGTGATGCTCACGCTGGGTCGGATCACGGTGAGATCCGCGAAGCCGTCGTCCAGCGTTGCCGGCTGCGACACGGATCGCGCTCGCAGGAACAGCGTGTCGACGCTGCCGGCCGCCACGTCGCCGACCGAGTAGATCACGTCGATGTTCGTCGAGGCGCCCGAGGCCAGGCTGATTTGCGTGCTGTCTCCAGCGTCGCCGTTCACCGACACGACTGTAATCACCGCGCCGGGGTTCGAGGCCAGCAGGTCGAAGTCCTCCGGCCCGTCACCGTTGTTCTGCACGGCGAAGGTGAACGTGTAGTCCGTGCCGTTGCTGGGGAGCCGCTGCAAGTTCTGGCCCCCGTCGGGCGTGACCGCCACGGCGATCGACTCGCTCGGCGTCACCGTGGTCGCGTCGGCGTCCGACACGCCCCCGTCACGTCGCGACGTTGCGGTCAGGGTGTAGACGGTCGACTGGCCGCCTTGGCCGGCGATCACGTCGTAGACCACCTTGATGGTGATCGTGTTGCTCTGCGCCTGCTCGGGCAGCGCGGCGTTCAGCGCCGCCAGCGAGGCATACGTGGTCGCGCCGTACCGATAGCCGGTGACCGTGATGATGCCGCCCACCGAGATCCCCTCGGAGATCGTCACGGTATCCGCGCCGTTCCCGATGTTCTGTACGTCGAAGAACAGCGTGTCGCCCGTGCTGGGCGACGTCGGATTGACCGTGGCCGCGGCGGCGACCACG
>Ga0209536_100007513_pt1 | contig 16516 bp, 12 predicted proteins | sample DeeMarSeWOR28_12_FD_187461 | JGI IMG/M metagenome (GOLD analysis project Ga0209536, IMG submission 187461) | Marine sediment microbial communities from White Oak River estuary, North Carolina - WOR-2-8_12 (SPAdes) (version 2) | ecosystem: Environmental > Aquatic > Marine > Intertidal zone >... | reverse complement strand
GCTGACGCCGACGCTGTCTACCCAGGAGGCCCGGTCGGGATGCGCGGCACAGCGAGTGGGCTGGAGGTCGGTCTTGTCGCGCCATCAATCGCCGTACCGACGGGTCCCGCTCGCGAGCAGGTGCGTCGCGACTGTGTCTCCGCTCGCTAACGCGGACGCGGAAGCTCCAACTGCGTGAGGATGAAAGCGTAGTCGAATGCCGTCTCTTTCAGGTAATCGTACCGACCTGACGCGCCACCGTGACCGGCGTCCATGTCGATCTTGAAGACCAGCGGGTTGTGATCGGTCTTCCGCGCGCGGAGCTTCGCCACGTACTTAGCCGGCTCCCAGTACATGACCTGGCTGTCGTTGAAGGACGTGCGAACGAGCATCGGCGGATACTCGCCTCGATGGATGTTGGTGTACGGACAATAGCGCTTGATTCGAAAGTATGCGTCTCGGTCGTTCGGGTTTCCCCACTCCTCGTACTCACCGACGGTGAGCGGCAAATCGTCGTCGAGCATGGTGTTGAGCACGTCGACGAAGGGCACGAGCGAGACGACCGCGCCGAAGAGATCCGGACGCAGATTACTCACTACGCCCATCAGAAGGCCGCCAGCGCTGCCGCCCTGAATTGCGAGCAGCGAGCTCTTCGTATAGCCGTTCTCGATCAGGTGCTCGGTCACCGAGATGAAATCGGTGAACGTGTTCATCTTGTGCGCCATGCGGCCCTCGTCGTGCCACGGCTTGCCGAGCTCGCCCCCGCCCCTGACGTGCGCGATGGCGTATACGAAACCCCGGTCGAGCAGGCTGACGCGCGCATGGGAAAACGTCGTCGGATAAGCGTAGCCGTACGCGCCATAGCCGACCAGAAGCATGGGCGCGGCCCCCCTGTCGAGGGTCCCTGACTCGAAGACCAGCGAGATTGGGACCTTCGTCCCATCCTCGGCAGTCGCCCACAGCCGCTCCGCGCGATAGTCGGCCGGCTGGTACCCTCCGAGAACTTCGATCTGCTTGACGAGTGTTCGTGTCCTTCGGCCGACGTCGTAGTCGAACACCGAGTCGGGAGTCGTCAACGACTCGTAGCGAAAGCGGTACACGCTGGTGGAGAGCTCCTCGTTGTCACCCGGGTAGATGGCATACACGGGCTCCTTCAAGGCGATCCGATGCGACGCGCCACCGTCGCTCTCGACGACCCGAAGGTGCGGCAGCCCCATTTCCCGCTCCAGCACCACGTAGAAATCCTCGAACACCTCGAGCCCCTCGACCATGACGTGGTCCCGATGGGCGATCACTTCCTGCCACGACGCGCGGCCTGGAGCGCCGAGTGGCGTCCGAACGACGCGGAAGTTGCGGCCCCGATCGTTCGTACGGATCAGGAGCTCGTCGCCGCGGTGCTCGACCTCGTACTCGTGGTCCTGCTCCCGTGCGGCGACGAGGCGCCAAGGCGCCTGAGGCTCGCTAGCAGGAACGAATGCGATCTCGCTGGTCGTGTGGCTGAACGCTCCGCGGAACACGAGCTGACCGCTACGCGCTCGCCAGACGGCAACGACGAACCTCTCGTCGTCCTCTTCGTAGAGGATCTCGTCTTCAATGGGGTCACCGAGCCGATGCCGGAGGACCCGATAGGGGCGCTTTGTCTCGTCGTCGATCGTATAGAACAAGGTCGCGTTGTCGCTCGCCCATGCAACGGAGCTGACGTTCTCGATGCGTTCAGGGAGCAACTCGTCCGCGACGAGGTCCTTGACCTCGAGTGTGTAGTCCCGAAAACCCGTTTCATCGAGCGAAAACGCCAAGTAGCGACCGTTGGGGGACACCTCGAAAACCCCCAAGCCGAGGAAGGATTTGCCTTCCGCCAACGCGTTCATGTCGAGGAGGGTGACTTCGGTTTCCGGCCTTCCAGGGTCACGCCGGCAGTAGATTGGGTACTGCTTTCCCTGCTCGGTGCGGTGGTAGTACTCGAATGCGCCCTTTCGATAAGGAGCGCTCTGATCGGTTTCCTGAATGCGGCCCACGATCTCTTCGTAGAGGGTCTTCTGAAGCTCCGTGGTCGGAGCCATGAAATGCTCCGCATACGCGTTCTCCGCCTCCAGATACGCGCGCACCTCCGGGGCGCCTTTCTCCCGAAGCCAAAAATAGTCGTCCACCCGCGTGTCGCCGTGAAGCGTGACTGCGTGGGGCTGCTTCGCAGCGGACGGCGGGGGTGTGGGGCTGTCGTGTGGGGTGGCAGAGGGCTTGGGGGAGCACCCCAGCAAGACCACGAACACGAGAGGTGTGAAGCGCATGGAGGATGCTTAGCAGTGTCGGCGCACCTGCACCGCCCCCAACGCCATCTCGTTCGCTACGGGCTTGCACTCACCGCGTAGTCTGCGAGCGCTCGGACGATGTCGTCGGCGAGGCCGCGGGCCTCGTTCTGCCTGCCGGCAATCCCATTGGCCAAGAAGCTGAAGGCGACGGAACGCTCGGGCTCGCCGAAGACGTAGCCGGACAAGGCGACCACATCACGGAGCGTCCCCGTCTTGGCCCGTACCATGCGTGCACGCGGCAAGTCCTCGAGGCGAGACTTCAACGTGCCATCCGATCCGCCAACCGCGAGATGCGCCACGTACTCCGGACGAATCGACGCATCACGGTACGCCGCGAGCAATGTCTGCGTCACGTGTCGCGGCGAGACGCGATTGCCTTCGAACAGCCCCGAGCCGTTGACCATCACGAGACCTGCCGTGTCGACACCATGCTCTTCGAGCTCTTCGAACACGATGGTCACTCCCCGAGAAGACGTTCCGGGCCGCTCTGCCTCGGCCCCCATGATCTTGATAAGCATCTCGGCAGTGAAGTTGTCGCTCCATTTCCCTACGCCCGTGAGAAGCGTGCTGAGCGGCGGAGACGCCATCTGGCCAATCAGAGGAAGACCGTCGGGCGCCACGCCGTACTCGGCCGCGAGGTCCCCACGAAGACCGGCCTTCTCGAGCGCGCGCACCAACAGGCGCGCCGCATACGTCTTCGGATCCGGCACGCGGCGGCGATAATACAGGGTCCGAGCTTGCTGGGGGATGTTGCCCTCGACGCGGACGCTGAGGTGCCCGCTTTCGGTGAGCGCGTGATCGATGCGGGGCGACGGTGGCCCGCTCGCAGTCGTCACGCTGCGATTGTCGATCTGGACATACTGGTCCGCCAGCACTCGAACGCGAGCGGGCTTGCCAACCTCCGGCCCCGGGCCGATGTGCACGACGTAACTGTTGCGGTTGACTGCAAAGGCCGAGATCGCGGCTCGGAACGAGGCGGCCTCGTTCGGCTGTTGATCGAACGCAGGCGGAAGAATGCGATCGTCGAAGTAGCCGTCATCGATCACGATTCGATCGACCGCGTCGACGCCTCGCAAGCGCAGGCTCTCGGCAAACGATGCGAGCTCGGGGTACCCTAGGCTCGGATCACCGGAAGGGCGAACGACCAAAGTTGCGACCTGCCCGCGATGGATGATGCCCTCGATTCGCGTGTCGGCCTGGAAGCCGGGTCCGAGGCGCCAAAGCGCGGCGGCGGCGGTCAGCAGCTTCTGATTGGACGCAGGATTTCGGGGGCGCTCGGACTGATTGCGGTAGAGTTCCTCCGCATCATGCAGCCGAACGACGTGAATCCCGATACCATCGCCGAGACCGGCGTCGAGCACGAGTCTCGCGATCGTCTGGGCCAGAGGCCGCGCTTCGCGGGCCGCCGCGTCATGGCTCAGAACCAGAAGGCCAGTGATCAGGCAGAGGAGAAGCGCTCGGTGCGCCATTGGCCGAAGCCTAGCAGCGGCCTGCTCTGGCTCCTAGTGATCGGCCTCGGGTGCGCGCGGGCCCCGGAGCGAGATCCGGATGCGTTGGTGATCATGCTCCCCCGGGACGCCGAGCAGCTCGATCCGAGGTTCGTCGGCGACCCCTACGGACTTCGCGTCTCGCGGCTGCTCTTTTCGTCGTTGGTGACGATCGACCCGAGGACACTCGAGGTGGTTCCGGACCTCGCCGAGTCTGTGACGCCGAAGAGCCCGACGGAGTTTCTCGTGAAGCTCAAGCCGAATCTGAGCTTCAGCGACGGAAGCGCACTCGATGCCGAAGACGTCGTGGCGACCTTCGCGGGCGTCGTCGACCCCGCACTCCAAAGCCGCTACGCGCACACGTATCGGCGCATTGCGGAGATGCGGGTACTGGATCCGCTCACAATCGTCTTCGTGCTCAGCGAGCCTCATGCCACGTTTCTGACGGATCTCGAGCTTCCCATCGTGCGGAGCGAGGACGCACACCGCCGCATCGCGACACCCGAAGAGCCATTGCCCATCGGCGCAGGGCCGTATCTTCTCGTGAAGCGCGATCCAGGGGTGCTCGAGCTGCGCGCGAATCCACGCTGGCACCGCGGGACCCCGTTTCAGCCAAGCCTTCGCTTCGTCGTCATCCGGGACGACAACACGCGCGCGCTACGGATGTTGGCGGGAGAGGGCGACCTGGCGATGGCCTCGATTCCACCGCTGCTGCTTCCCATGTTCGAGGACGACGATCGGTTCGAGATTCGGAGCGCCCCGGGGATTTCCACCATGTACCTCGGCTTTCAAACTCAGTCTCAGAAGCTCTCGGACGTGCGTGTGAGGCATGCAATCGGGCATGCCATCAATCGCGAGCTGTTGGTGCGCACCAAGTACCACGGGCTCGCGCAAGTGACCGACAGCTGGATTCCAATCGGGCATTGGGCCGCGGTCGACGGGCTTCCGACGCATCCCTTCGATCCACCGCGGGCGAGGGTGCTCCTCGACGAAGCGGGGTTCATCGATCCCCCCGGCGACGCTCCGCGCATGAGCCTCGTGCTGCGCACGACATCCGAGCGGTTTCGTCAATCCGTGGCACGAGCCATCGCTGCCATGCTTCGTGACGTGGGCATCGAGGTCGATGTCAGGCCGTCCGAAGCCGCGACGCTGATTTCGGATCTCAACCGCGGCCGCTTCGAGATGACTTTGCTTCAGGTTCCGGAGGTCATCGAGCCGCACGTCCTCAGCTGGTTCTTCGACTCGTCGCGCATTCCAGGTCCGGAAACCGAGGGCGCGAACCGTTGGCGTTACAGCGATCCGTCCCTGGACGCGCTATTCGAGCTCGGAAGGACACGAATCGGGCGTGTGGAACGCCGCGCAGCGTACGAAGAGGCTCAACGGGTGCTCGCCCGTGACCTCCCGGTCCTACCCCTGTGGCAACCCGATACGGTCGCCGTCGTGCGACACGGCTCCGACTTCGACGTGCCGCGCGACGGTCGCTTTGGAACGCTGGCGTTCTGATAGCGCAGTGGTAGCGTTGCGGGGTGATCCTGAGGGACCCGGTCCACGGTTTGATTGCCTTCGACGGCATGGCGGAGCGGGTCGTCCGATCACTCCTCGACACCCGCGAGGTGCAACGCCTACGCCGTGTCCGCCAACTCGGCCTCGCATCGCTCGTGTTCCCCGGCGCCGAGCACACGCGATTCTCACATGCCGTCGGCACCGCGCACGTGATGCAGGCGCTCCTCGACCGTATCGACGCGTGTAGCGACGAGCTGCCGGTGGACCAGAAGCTCGACGACGAAGCCAGGGCCGACGCATTGGCCGCGGCACTGCTGCACGACCTCGGGCATGGTCCGTTCTCGCATCTATTCGAAGAAGTCCTTCCTCACGCCAAGCACCACGAACAATGGACTCAGGACATTCTGCGCGAACCGTCCACCGAGGTACATCAGACCCTGGAGTCGATATCGAGCGGCATGGCGGGGCGAGTGGCCGGCTTGCTGAGCGGGGACTATCGCCTCGGCTACTTGAGCCAGAGCGTGAGTGGCACGTTGGACGTCGACCGCGCGGACTACCTCCTCCGGGACAGCCACATGACCGGCGTCCGCTACGGGCTCTACGACCTCGATTGGCTCCTCCACGCCCTGACGTTTGCCTGCGTAGAAGGACGTTGGGTGCTCGCCGTGCAAGGCAGGAAGGGTCTGCCACCCGTCGAGAGCTTCTTCCTCGGGCGGCACTTCATGTACCAACAAGTGTACCATCACAAGGCCACACGTGCCGCGGACGCGTTGGTACGCGCGATCTTCACACGCGTGAGCGAGCTGATCTTCGAAGGCACACCCCCGGACCCGCTGCTGCCGGCGTTCCGAGCCGCAGCCCTGGGTGAGCCGATTGCCGTAGAGGAATACCTGCGGATGGACGATGCCGAGCTCCTCACCTGCCTGAGCGCATGGGAGCACGGCAACGATCGGACGCTCGCGTCCTTCAGCGAGAGCCTCCGGTGCCGCCGGCTCCCGAAGACGGTCCCACTCCCCGACCACCGTCGAAGCCTTTGGGCCGAGGCGCACGCGCGAGCACAGGAAATCGTCGGCGCTCATGGGGAGCGAACGGACCTAACGGTCTGGCTCGACAAGGCCGAGGACGTTCCTTACCCGGAGCCCACGGACGGCAGCACGGACGGCCTCTGGGTGACGCTCCGCCATCAGCCCCTTCGACGCCTCGGCGACGCCTCGTTCATTCTGGGGCAGCTCCGAAACAAGCGCATCGAGCGACCGCGCCTGATCTTTCCCGGAAGCTACCGGGACGAGGTCCTCGCGGCGCTCCACGACGTGCTGGACTGACTCCGCCGGGCACGAAGCGTCGATTTGCGGTAAGGTCGACCGAGACGGAACCGGTTGGGGGATGGCCAGGATTCTCATCGTCGACGACCAAGACAACGCGCGAAGCATGCTCGCTGAGATGCTTCGATTGGAGGGTTACGACGTCGACGAAGCGGAAAATGGCGAATCAGCATGCGAAAAGGTCGAGGGTAACGGCTATGACCTCGTGATCACCGATCTGCGGATGGGCGATGTCGGCGGGCTCGAGGTCCTTCGCCGGACGCGGGAAGCGTCACCCGTGACGCCGGTCATCGTGATGACCGCGTTCGGGACAATCGAGGACGCGGTCGAGGCGATGCGGTTCGGCGCGCAAGACTTCGTTCAGAAGCCGTTCGTCGAAGAAGAGCTGATGACGAAGGTGGCACGCGCGGCGCGATCGCGCGCCCTTGGTGCCGACGCGGAGTCCGACGGATTCCGCGACCGTTACAACTTTGGCAACATCATCGGGGACTCTCCGGAGATTCGCGACATCCTAGGTCGCATCGTTCGCATCGCGCCAACCGATGCGACCGTTCTCATCACTGGCGAAAGCGGCACAGGCAAGGAGCTCGTCGCCCGCGCGATTCACGCCAACTCGCTTCGCGCCGAACGGCCCTTCGTCTCGATCAACTGCGCTGCACTCACGGAGACCCTGCTCGAAAGCGAGCTCTTCGGCCACGTTCGCGGCGCGTTTACGGGCGCCGTCCAGATGCGCAAAGGGCTTTTCGAGGAAGCCAACGGCGGCACCTTCTTTTTCGACGAGATCGCGGAGACGCCGCCCTCACTGCAAGCAAAGCTGCTTCGCGCGATTCAGGAGGGCGAAATCCGTCGGCTGGGAGACAACAAGCCGATCAACGTGGACGCCCGCATCATCGCGGCGACCAACCAAAATCTCCGCAACCTGATCGCGGAGAAGCGCTTTCGTGAAGATCTATACTACCGCCTCAACGTAGCGCGCTTCGAGCTGCCGCCGCTGCGCGAGCGCAAGGAGGACATCGCACCCATCACCGAGAGCTTTCTCGAGAAGTACGGCAAGAAGATGGGACGCCAGGCGAGACTCGGCGCGGGTGTGCTCGACTACCTGATGTCTTACGATTTTCCGGGGAACATTCGCGAGCTCGAGAATCTCATCGAGCAGGGCGTAGCGCTCGCACAAGACGGTCAACTTCACTTGTCCGACATCGCGCCCAACTCGAACGGCAACGGAGGGAGTGCGCACGAGCGCCAGTCGTTGGCCGACCTCGTACAGGAAGTGGAGCGCAACGCGATCATCCGGGCGCTTCGGCAGGCCGAAGGGAACAAGGAACGCGCAGCGGAGCTTCTGGGGCTCAGCCCGACGACGCTCTGGCGCAAAATGAAGCGTCTGCAGCTCGCATGGCCCTAGGCGGCCGTGGGAATCGCTACTTCGTCTGTTCCTGGCGCGCGGTTTCCAAACGGTCCTCCCGCGCATAGGAATGCCCGACGACCCCCTCGAGCGAGTCGACGACGGCCTCCGGAACCTCGGACAGGCCCGCATCCTCTGGAGGCGGCTCGGTCGCATCATGCACCTGATCACCGATGCGCTTGGCGATGCGCTCCGTCACGGCGCTGACCTCCCGGCCGAGCTCCTGGGCCTCGTCGGTGTTGATGACCCGTACTAGGTGGCCAAAGGCGGAGCGTTCTCCGAGCTGCACGAAAAACAGCAAGTACGCCACGAACGCCAGAACGGCGCCCGTCCACACCAGCCTAATCGAACGACGGATCATGCCTCTGCCCGACGGATACCATAGCTCCGCATCTTCTTGTGAAGGTTGGTGCGTTCGACCCCCAAGATCGTCGCTGCCCGCGAGATGTTCCAGCCGACCTCCTCGAGCGTCTGGAGGATGTACTCCTTCTCGGCGCGCCCCCTATACTCCCGTAAAGTCAGCCTTTCACCGCTCTCGTCCACGGGGCTCGGGAAGCCTGAGGGCGACGCGGAGTCGCGCCGCCCCTGACTGAGGACACCCTCCGCGGGCAGATCGTCGAGGGTGATCCGTTCGCCACTCAGAATCGCCATGCGCTCGACGACGTTACGAAGCTCGCGGACGTTGCCTGGCCATGGACGATCCGCCAGCGCATCCAGCACCGCGTCGTCGATGGGCTTGCAGCGTGCTCCGTTCTCCGCGCAGAAGTCCCTGAGAAACCCCTTCGCGAGCAGGGGCACATCGCCCTTTCGCTCTCGAAGCGGCGGGCTCTCGATCGGAATGACGTTCAGCCGGAAGAAGAGGTCTTCCCGAAAACGGCCTTCCTGGACCTCGAGCTCGAGATCCTTGTTGGTCGCTGCCAGCACGCGGACATCCACGGCGATCGTCTTCTCGCTGCCCACGCGAGTGATCTCTCCGCTCTGCAGTGCGCGCAGCACCTTGGCTTGCGCGCTCGCGCTCATGTCGCCGATTTCGTCGAGGAACAGGGTGCCCCCGTTGGCAAGCTCGAACATGCCCTTCTTGCGGCCTTGCGCCCCCGTGAAGGCGCCGCGCTCGTAGCCGAACAGCTCGCTCTCGATGAGCTCTGCGGGAATCGCCGCGCAGTTCACTTTGATGAAGGGCTTGTCCGCGCGCGGGCTCAGTCGGTGAATTGCCCGCGCGATGAGCTCCTTACCCGTGCCGCTCTCCCCGAAAATCAGAACGCGGCCATTGGTTGGCGCCACCTTCTCGATCTGCGCGAACAAGGCCTTGATCACGGGACTCTCTCCGATCATCTCGTAGCGATGCTCGACGTCGGCCCGAAGCTGCTCGACCTCCCGCTGGAGCAGCCAGGTCTGCAGTGCATTGCGCACGCTGACGAGCACGCGATCGCGGTCGAGTGGTTTCTCGAAGAAATCCGTCGCGCCGAGCTGCACGGCTTGGACGGCTTCGGCGAGAGACGCATGGCCGGAAACCATGAGCACGGGAAGGCTCCGCGTCTCCGGCTTGCTGCGAATCTTGGCGAGTGCTTCGATTCCGCTCATCTTCGGCAAGCGCACGTCCAGGATTACCATGTCGACTTCGTGACCCTCGAGTTGCTCGAGACACTCTTCCGCCGAGGCGGCCTCGATCGTATGGAAACCAGAGCCTTCGAGCACCATGCGTAGTGTGCGGCGGATGTTTTTTTCGTCATCGACGACGAGGACCGTGGCAGCCATGCAGACCGGGTATATCATGCCGGATTCGACGAAACCCAAAGAGTGATACAGTAGGGCGATCGTGACGGAGCCACCGGCCGACCGCGAGCGTTTTCGACTTCTGCTCGACGAGGCGCGACCGCCCACCGGCGGTGTCGCGCTCGACGCCATCGAAGCGGAGGTCGCGCCCGTGCTCCCTTGTGTCCGAGAGATCCCCGCTGTGGACCGCGCTCGTGGCGATTTCGAGTCCTTTCAGTTTCGCGAGTGCTTCACCGTGCTCACGCTTCTCGGGAGGCGGCTCGCACTTCTCGATTTGACACCGACCGCCGCGATTCAGATCGTCGATCTCGCGTTGGCCGCCATCGACGACGCCGACGACCCCCGCACGGAAGCCTTTCGGAAACGCGCGGAGACTGCCGCGATCGAGGGGTTCGTGCGGGGAAGGGAGGAGCGCGTCACTGAAGATGCTGAGGTACGCGCCTCACGATACGTGCGGCCTCTCCGCATGAACGACGACACGTTCGCATTGATCATTTCAGGCGTACACGAGCCCATGGCTCTGCGCGATCACGTCGATGCGCTCGGTCGCGCGATGCTGGACGCCGACGCAGCGGTGGCCATCGTCGACCTCAGTCAGCTTGGCGAGCCCAACCGGGAGCGCGCGCGCGCGATCTTCGCCGCCGAGGAGGTCGCCCGGATGCTCGGCGGCGCATGCATCTTCAGCGGCGTCGATCCGCGGTGGCAATCCGCAGCCGCCGACGCACGCATTCACGTCGACGAGCTTCGACGCGTCCCCACGCTCTCGAAGGCACTCGAGCTAGCGCAGACGCTCGCGAGACAAGCAGACGCGGCGGCCAATCCCACGTGGCGTTCGCTCCTCGACCGACTGCGCCGCTAGCCGAGCCGCACGACGCTATTCGGCCTGGAGCTCGCTCAGCGCACGTGCGGCGCGATCCTTGGTCTTTGGATGCAATGCCGCCCTCTCGAGCCAACGGCGCGCCTCTACGACGTTGCCGACCGCCTGGTAACAGCGACCGATGGCGAGCGCGTCCTCGGGCGCGATGGGCTTTGCTGTGCCTTCACGGGCACGGCGCTCGACTTTGGCCAAGCGCCTCGCGCATTCACGCGACGCAGCCTGCGGCTCGGCTCGGGCGCCGGGCGCGCTGCTGTCCTCTGCCGAGTCGGCCGCGAGCCTCGCTGGGCCCTGGCTCGCGGCGCCAGCAAACACTTCGCGGGCTGGTGACCTCGCGTCACGGACGGCGAGCGCTTCGTGCTCCGCCCGCGCAACGGTCCTCGGCTCGGCGTTACGCTTCTCGGGCCCCCGGGCCGCGATCGATTTAGCCGCCGGGGAGGCTTCGACTTCCGCGGCGTCGCCTTCCTCCGACGAAGCATCCCCCATCGCCACTTCCTCCATCGCGATTTCTTCGCCTTTCGGAACGGCCCAAACGCCGATCCCGACGGCGAGGATCGTCGCCGCGGCCACTGCCCACTGCGTCGACTGGAGCCATTTGCGTCGGCGGGAGCTGTCCTTCGCCACACGGTCGCGAGCGGCACGCAAGATCGCGACATCAATCTCGGTGGGTGGCTCCTCGCTCGGAAGCCCGGCGACGCCCGCCAGCGCCGCCTTCATCTCGTCGAACAGCGCGCGACACTCGGGGCAGCGATCCAGCACTTCGTGCACCGCTTGCGGATCGACCGACTCGCGCTCGATCAATTCGAAGACCTGCTCCTGGCACTCGTCACAGTTCATCGTGTTCTTCCCAGTCGCGTAGTGTTCGCTGAAGCCGCTCGAGGGCATACCGCATTCGGCTCTTCACGGTATTGGCCGGGACGCCGACCACCTGGGCGATCTCGTTGAACGCCAACCCCTGAAGGTGCCGCAGCAAAAACACCTCCCGCTGCTCGTCGGGCAGTCCCTCGACCGCGCTCGCGATGCGATCCCTCAGCACGCCACCCATCGCCAAGGCCTCCGTGGAGGGGCCTGGGTTTGGCGCTCTGTCGGCGAGCGTCTGACCCGAGCCGGCCTGCAACTGATCGAGCGATGCGTGTCGGCGGAACCTCATCTTCCTTTGGTGGTCGACGCAAAGATGCCTCGCGATCGTGTACAGCCATGTCGAGAACTTGGCGTCTCCTCGGAAATCGTCGCAGCGTTCGATGACCCGCATCCAGACATCCTGGTAGATTTCCTCGGCCGGCCCGCGGTCGCGGACCGATCGGAGCACCACGTTGAAGAGCGGGCCGCGGTAGCGTTCGAGCAGCGTCTCGAACGCCGCGGCATCCCCAGCGCGGTAGGCTGTAAGCAGCAGCTCGTCGGACCGATCGCTCAAAAACCCCCACCTTCGCCGTGTTCTTCACCCGTCGGTTCTGCACATGACGATCGACGGCTGAGAGCAGCGGAAGATCTACCCGATTGCACCCCTGCAAGTGAAGGACAATTCACGGGTTCTTCCGAGCCAGAAAGCCCGACGGAGAGAAGGGGGCCAGATTGACCGGCCCGATGGCGCTGCGGTATAAGCGCGGAGACCAGCGGAGGCAATTTCGCTTCAGATGGTGGCCACTTAGAGGGGAATCGCGATGCGGAGGACCGTTGCGCTCTCAGTCGTAGCAGCGTGCATGTGGGTAGGGGGAGCCATGGCGGCGACCCAGCTAGGCGCACAGCCGCCGTCGGAATCGCCAATCGAGGCCGGAGGGCCGACACGTCGCGCGCCGGCCGAGCCGGTCGACGCTGGGACGTACGCCGTGCGGCTCGGTGACCTCGAGCAGAGGATCAACGAGCTCAAAGAACAGATCTTTCGGTCGAAGGCGCGGCTCTCGTTGCTCGCCGAGACGGTGCTCGAAGGGGTCGTTGGCGGGGGCCAGGCGTTGATCATCCACGAGAACCGGATGTCACAGTCCTACAAGCTCGTGCGTGTCGTGTATGCGCTCGACGGCGCACCCATCTTCACCAAAGCAGACGAGGAGGGCTCTCTCGGCGACCAGAAGGAATTCGAGATCTACAACGGGAGCATCGTGCCGGGCGAACATACACTCACGGTCAACCTCGAGTACCGCGGCCACGGGTACGGCGTCTTCGCTTATCTCAAGGGGTACCGGTTCAAAGTCCGCTCCACATACACGTTCGCCGTTCCCGAGGGACGCATATCGACGGTGCACGTCGTGGGTTACGAAAAGGGTGGACCGACGACGCCTCTCGAAGAGCGTCCCGCGGTGCGATACATCGAACGCGTCGAGCGACAGACTCGACCCGAAGCCATCGGTGAGGGCAGCCAATAATGCATCCTCGTGGGGCGACAACGTCGCCGCCCACACCGACACTTGGCAGGGGGCGAGCGAGCGGGCGCTGGCTGGGTTTGGTCCTGGCTGGAATGCTCGGGCTCGCGATCCCAAGGGCCGCTGCACAGGATCTCGGCCGCGTCGACCAAGAGCTCTCTGACCTCGAGTCGGATACGCAGCGCTTGCTGCTGCAACCCGTACGCACGCACGATCTGAGAAGCGACACCTTCGTCGAGGAGCGTCTGACCGACGGAGAGCTCTACCTACGCCTCGGCGACCATCTCCGCGCCGCGATCTTGTTTACCGACATCGTCGATCACCATCCGACGCATCGGGCCTATCCCGAAGCGTTGTTCTTGCTCGGCGAGTCACTGTTTTTGGCGCACGACTATTTGGGCGCACGGAAGCGGTATGCGCAGGTCATCGAGCGGAGCGGCGACCCCGCATTCTCGCCCTACGTACAGACGTCACTCAGCCGGCTGATCGAAATCGCCATCTACACTGGGGACTTCCGCGACATGGACGGCTATTTCGCCCGTCTGGAGGCGTTGCCCTCCGCGTCGCTGTCGGTGACCACAGCCTATTTCCGAGCGAAATATCTCTACAATCGCGCGGTGCCTGTGAATGACGTGCTCAACGCGCCGCCAACCGCCGCCATCCGAGGGCTGGACCTCCCTCGTCTCGAACAATCGCGCCAAGGCTTCGTCAACATCCCGAACGGCACGGAGTTCTCGCTTCGCTCGAAGTACTTCGTTGGCGTCATCCATACGCTGCGTGGCGAATATGCGGACGCCATCGGGGCATTCCAAGGGGTGTTGGGGCAAGCGCCCGTCAACGACCAAGAGAAACAAGCGCTCGAGCTGACGTACCTCGCGCTCGGTCGCCTCTACTACGAGACCAACCAGCTCGAGCAGGCCGTCGAGGCGTACCGAGCAGTGGGGCAGACGTCTCCCCACTTGGACCACGCGCTCTTCGAGCTGGCGTGGACATACATACGAATGGGCGATGCCATCCAAGCGGAGCGCGCCCTCGAGGTCCTGTCGGTGGCGGCGCCAGACAGCGCGCTGAACGCGGACGGCCAGATCTTGCGCGGCGATCTCCTTGCCCGTGTAGGCCGCTATGACGAGGCGGAGGTCGTCTTCGATGAGGTGCGCGATACCTTTGGCCCGATCCGCGACGAGCTGGAACGCCAGCGGCGCGAGCAGGGCGACCTTCACGCGTATTTTCGGGAGGTTGTTCGCGAAAACCTCGACAACTTCGACATCGACGACTTCCTTCCGGAATCGGCGCAGCGTTGGATCGAGCTCGAGAGCGACCACGGGCGAGCGCTGCGGGTGCTGGCCGACCTCAGCGAGGCGAAACAGCTCGTGCGCGAGACCGACGAGCTGGCCCAACGGATTACCGCAGCACTGAGTGCCCCGAACCGGGTGAGCGTGTTCTCGAATCTTCGGCGACAGCAAGAGCGGGCGACGGGCCTTCGGAACCGGGCGGCCCAGACGCGCGGCGCGCTCATCGACAGCGAGGCCCAGTCCCTCGGCAGTGGGCGCGGAGGGGTCGGAAGCGCCCGCGCGCGCCGGCGCCAACTTCAAGCCGACGTGATGGACATGCCGGTCGATACCGAGGATTTCATCGAGCGCGACCTGGACGAGCTCGCGCAGTATCGTGCGGCAGAGGGGGAGCTCCAGAACCTGCGAGTCGAGATCCTCGGGCTCGAGGCGCGCATCGTTGCGTCCCGTCGGGGGCTCCTGGCGATCGACCCCGAAAAGGCCGATCCCGCCGCGTTGCGCGTCACGCTCGCCGAGCACGAGGCGGAGGTCCGCGAATACGAGCAGAAGCTAACTTGGATTCGGCGCCGGCTGGAGGTGGGACGCCTCCACGTTGGGGTCGGGGACAAGCGATACCAGGCCGATGACGAGAAGCGCGACGCCTTCATCGCCGCCGTGACTCGAGAGCGCGAAACTGCAGGCTCGGCGGGCGCGTCGTACGACGCGGGATACCGCCGCATCGCCGCCGTCGAAAGTCAGCTCGACAGGCGCGATGCGGAGATCGCTGCCGTCGTACGCCAGCGCGTCGCCGAGATGCTGACTGTCGTCGATGAGGAGACGGCCAATCTCGCGCGGTACCGGCTCGCGCTGAGCTCGCTCGAGGGGGAGACCGTCGACGTCGTTGGAGCGATTACGTATCTCAACTTCAACCGGATCCACGAGCGCTTCTACGACTTGGTGCTACGCGCCGACGTCGGAAAGATCGACATTGCATGGGCGCGGCGCGAAGACCGTCGACTCCGAATCGATGCCCTGACACGCGAGCGGGCGCGCGAGCTGCAAGCGCTCGACGACGAGTTCCGCGACGTGATGGACGAGCCACAGAGCGGAGGCGCGCCGTGATCCGGCGTTCGTGCCGTGCATGGCTCCTCACGGGCGCTTGTTTCATCGCGCTCGGCCTTTCTCCTGTGTTCGCCCAAAATGCCGAGCCGACGATTGAGCAGCCAGCTGTTCCCTGGGATGGCGCGACCGACGTCACGCTGCCGCCATTCCTCCGAGACGCCGACCGGCGCGTCGAGGACGAGCGGCCGGGGCCAACGGAGGCGCAGCTCGAAGCCCTCCGTCAGCTCGAGGCTGAAGTCGCGCGCTTCAGCGAAACCGGGGAGACATTTCGCTCGACGGTGAACTCGCTCGTCCGCCGCCAATATCTAAAGCAGCGCCGCGAGCGTGATCGATGGTACGGGGAACAACTCGAGACCGAGGAGAGAGCTTTCGAAGAAGCGCGCGAGGAGTCGATTCGCGTTTTCGAGGAGTTCATCCGGCGCTACCCCGATCACGCGAGATACACGCCCGATGCGATGTTCCGCCTCGGCGAGCTTTACTTCGAGCGAAGCGCGATGAGCTTCCAGAAGCTCTACGACGATGCACAAGCCGCACGCGAAGCCGGCAACGTCGCCGCCGAAGACAGCCTTCCGACGTCGCCTGACTTCACGCCGACTGTTGCGCTCTACAGAGAGCTCGCGAACCGGTTCCCCGGCTACGAGCGCTCGGACGGCGTGTACTACTTGATCGGCTACACGCTGAACGAAATGGGCAGACCAGAAGAGGCCGTGGCTGCGTGGCTCGCCCTCGTCTGCGCCAACAAGTACGAATACGATCCCGCATGGCAGCCTCCTCCGCCGGGCGCCTCGGCCGCGGCTCAGTCCAGATATCCCGCCCTCACGCTCGACGGCAGACCGCTCGGCGCTTCGGTCGGTGGCACGTTCGTCGATCCGTATGAGACCTGCCGTTCGATCTCCCCCCAGGCACGCTTCGTGAGCGAGACTTGGTTCCGAATCGGCGAGTATCATTTCGACGACTTTGGCGGCGAGAACGCCCTCGATCTGTCGATTGCCGCATACAGCCGCATCCTCGCCGACACCGATGACCGCAACTACAACCTGGCACTCTACAAGGTCGCCTGGGCGTACTACCGAGCGAGCCGCTACCCGGAGGCCATCCGGCACTTCGCGAAGTTGGTCCAATG
>Ga0209536_100007512_pt1 | contig 16516 bp, 9 predicted proteins | sample DeeMarSeWOR28_12_FD_187461 | JGI IMG/M metagenome (GOLD analysis project Ga0209536, IMG submission 187461) | Marine sediment microbial communities from White Oak River estuary, North Carolina - WOR-2-8_12 (SPAdes) (version 2) | ecosystem: Environmental > Aquatic > Marine > Intertidal zone >... | reverse complement strand
GGTCTCAGCATGTCGGGGCAGTTACCGTCGACCATAAACCGGGCCATGTATTTTCCGGTGGCGGCACAGGATTTAAAGCCAAAATATCCCCATCCGCAGTTCATGTAACAGCCCTCAATGGTATCATTGCCGTCAATTATGGGCGCCATATCCGGTGTCATATCTGCCAGACCGGCCCAATGGCGCATGAACTTGACCCCTCTCAGGCACGGCAGCATCTCCGCGAGCGCTTGGGCCTGGTGTTTGATATAATAGGCGGTGGTCTGGGTGGTATAGTTGGGCCAGGGGTCCATGTGGGCGCCGGTGGCTATTTCGCCTTTCAGGGTCTGATTGGCATAGGCGTGATAGGCACCCGATGATATCACGTGATCCAATATGGGTTTAAGTGGCTGGGTCACCATGGCCTGGATGGTCAACACGCTTATGGGAAGCTCAATTCCCAGCATTTCATATGATATGGCCGCAGAATACCCGCCGGCCGACAACAACACCCGCGGGGTATGGATCTTGCCGTGCTCGGTCTCCACCGAGACGATTTTGCCGTTTTCAACCCCAATGCCGGTGACAGCTGTCTGCTGATGAAGGTGCACCCCATGTTTGGCAGCGCCTTTGGCCAAGCCCCAGACCACGGCATCGTGGCGCACAATGCCGCCCGGTGGATGGAACATGGCGCCATGAACCGGAAATGTGATGTCCGGTGATATGTTAAGGGCCGGCACCAGTTCCTTGCACTGTTTGGCATCAATCAGGTGGCTTTCGACCCCGTGAAACTGAGCCGTGGCGATATTCATGCGGGCTGAACTCATCGCGGCTTCACTGTGCATCAGATTGAGGTTGCCGCAATTAAAAAACATCAGGTTGTAATCGAGTTCTTTGGTCAGGATAGGCCAGAGCTCAAGCGCTTCTTTATAAAGGGGGACATTTTGCTGGGTTCTTTGGTTGGCGCGAACAATGGCCGTGTTGCGGCCGGCGCCTCCAAAACCGATAAAGCGTTTTTCAAGCACCGCAACATCGCTAAGACCATGATCCCGTGCCAGAAAATAAGCGGTGGCCAAACCGTGCAGCCCTCCGCCGATAATGACGGCATCATAGCTGGACTTGAGCCGGGGTTTTGGGCCCCACAGGGGCTTGTATCTGCCGAACATAGATGCTTCCTTTTTAGATGAAGAGCCTCAAGGGTGTAACCAATAATTATGGTCCTAACCTTAAATATGGGTTTCAGGTGCCAATATTCAGGGGACAGAAAGCAGAAAACAGATGACAGATACCGCTGCTTCTGATCTCCCATCTGTCTATCTCGCAACACGCAACTCGAAACGCGTAACCCGTAGCACCTTATTCGAATGAATTAAATCCTGTCAAGGAAAAATTGCCAAAATGATATGATTTCTTTCAAAATTAGTTGACAACTGAAAAAATATGGTTGATATTGCTACAATTTCAATGAACTTGTATTTTTCAATTACGCGCGAAACAGCTTGAAATAAGTATTTTCGCGTATTTTAAGCTCTCAGCACGAATAAAATTTCTGAAATTCTTCTGAAATTCGCATCGGGATGATCGTCTGGTTTCGTTGAATGGACTTAGTGCAGATCTACCGATCAGGGCCCGGCTTCTGGATTTTTTCAACCGAAATAAGCACTAATTTGAAATATTTAATCTCATTTGAATGAAATCATTTCATTTGGTCATAAATCAATAGAGATAATTTCCCATGAGCGATCAACACTCACACCCAACCATTAAAGGCATCGTCGAACAGCACCACTCCCTGACACCCAAAGCCCGGATTTTAAGCAATTATATTCTCAAAAATCCCCGCAAAGCGGTTTTCATGACCACCAAGGAGCTGGCAGAAACATGCTGCGTCAGCGAGGCAACGGTGGTTCGTTTTGTCAGCCAGCTGGGCTACAAAGGCTACGGTGCTTTCCAGCAGGCCTTAAGAGATTATGTGGACACCGAGCTGACCCTGCTGGATCGTACCGATATGTCCGGGTTGAAAGGCCCCGGTACGGACCGACTCAGCCGCGTCGTGTTCGAAGAGATGGACAACCTGAAGCAATTCTATGAAACCGTCGACAGGGATGCGCTCGACCGGGTTGTGGATTACCTGGCCAAAGATACGCCGGTCTATGTCATGGGATCCCGGCTTTCATACACCTTTGCCTATTACCTGGGCTGGTCGCTGACAAAAATCCGCCAGGATGTGCGCATTGTTAAAGGCAGCGACAGCACCGCCATTGACTGGTTGACCATCGCAGCCCCTGATAGCCTTGTGATCATCATCGCCACCACCCGCTACCCTAACGAACTGATCCGGCTGGGTAAAATGGTCCGGCGACTCGGCCACACCCTCTTGGTTATCGCGGACAGCGCCCTTTGCCCGTTGAATCATTTCGCCCATCTGTCGCTCATTGCGCCATCGAAAAACATTCCGTTTATCGGGAATCCGACAACCATTTCCTGTATCATTAACTATCTCGTTCTGGAACTGGCCAGCCGGGACGGGGCCGAATTGAAAACGCACCAGGAAAAACTGGAACAGGCTTATCGGGAAAATGATATTTTATTCAACCTGGACAGGGAGGAAATCGGCTTATGAAAACACATGCGAGAGTCGTCGTGATCGGTGGCGGTGCCATCGGGACCAGCATTCTGTACCATTTGGCCAAATATGGGTGGCAGGACGTTATGTTATTGGAAAAACACGAACTTACTTCCGGATCCACCTGGATGGCGGCCGGCAATTGCTCCTTTTTTCACGGCAATTACTATTGCACCCGGGTCAACATGAAAAGCATTGAGATATACCAGGGGCTCGAGGCGGAAACCGGGCAGTCTCCCGGATGGCACACCACCGGATCCATCCGTACGGCTGACAATCCGGATCGCATGGATGAACTGGGCTATATGTACAGCATGAACCGCTGCCTGGGTTTAAACGTGAATTGGGTCACCCCGGAAGAAATTGCCGAACTGCATCCGATGATGAACGTCGAAGGGCTCATGGGGGGACTTTACTGGCCGGATGATGGGGATGTGGATCCCAGCGGCATAACCCAGGCGATGGCGCTGGGCGCCAAGAAACTCGATGTGGAAATCAACCAGCATACCCGGGTTACCGGACTGACCCAGAAAGCCAACAGTGAGTGGATCGTCCATACCGACAAAGGGGACATTACCTGCGAATGGGTGGTTAACGCGGCCGGATTATGGGCCCCGCAGGTAGCTGCCATGGCAGGGCTGGAAATTCCGTCCATCGCCGGAGAGCACACCCACATTTTGTTTGAGACCATAGATGATGTCGTCAACCGCGACAGCATGCTGCCGCTGGTGCGCGATCCCGACCGATCCATTTATATCCGCCAGGAAATGGACAGTCTGATTCTGGGCTTGTACGAGAGCAAAGTAAAACAATGGTATCCTGAAGGGGTGCCCTGGGAATATGCCCAGAGCGAACTGCAGCCTGACATCGAGCATGTGGCCGAATATATCGAACACGGTCTTTATCGCTTTCCGATTATGGGCGAGCACGGTTTCAAACACGTCACCGTCGGCCCCATCACCTATACGCCCAACGGTGATCCGCTGGTCGGCCCGGCCTATCCGCTGAAAAACTATTTTCTGGCCTGCGGCTACAGTTTTGGCATCACCCAGGCCGGCGGTATCGGGCACTATATTGCCGGATGGCTCATGAACGGCGAACCGGAAATCGACCTGTGGAGCGTGGACAGCCGACGTTACGGTTCCTATGCCAATTGGGCCTATAACCATGAAAAAATTGAAGATACCTATCCGCGTCTTTACAGCATCATTTTTCCCAACGACTGGCGCGAGGCCGCACGGCCCAATCGTACCAGCCCCATTTATGAATATCAAAAAGCGGCCGGCGCATCCTTTGGCGACTATTTCGGCTGGGAATGCCCCAACTATTTTAGCGATAAACCCGCCGATCGCAACGAAATCCCGAGCTGGCGCCGCAACAATGCCTTTCCGTATGTGAGCCGGGAATGCAAGCACGTGATGGCGCATGTCGGGCTGTTGGATCTGACACGATTCGCCAAAACCAGAATCAGCGGACCCGGTGCCGAGCAATGGCTTAACAAAATGACCTGCCAGAAAGTTCCGGTAACCACAGGTCGCATCGTGCTTTGCCCCATGCTGGATGAAAACGGCGCTTTTAAAACGGATATGACGGTCACCCGGGATGGAGACAATGAATATTTTTGCGTGACCGCAAGCGTTGGCAAACGTCACGACCAACACTGGATGATGCAACATTTACCCGATGACGGCTCGGTGCAAATGGAAGATCTGACCTACCAACAGGGCTGTTTTATCATTGCCGGGCCCAGAGCACGGGACCTGCTCGCCAAAGTGGCTTACGGTGACGTATCCGATGAGGCGCTGCCCTTCAGCACCAGCAAAACGCTTTTCATCGGCCGGATCAAGTGCCGGGTCAACCGCATGAATTACGTCGGGGAGCTCGGCTACGAGATTTTCCATCCCATCGAAAACCAGATCGCCGTTTTTAAGACCCTCATGGCCGGCGGCGAAGCGTTCGAACTGAAAATGTTCGGTATGTATGCCATGGACTCCATGCGGCTGGAGAAAGGCTACCTGGCATGGAAATCGGAAATGAACGTTCATCACACCCCTCTGGAGACCAATGTGGCCTGGACGGTGAAGTGGGACAAGGACTTTATCGGCAAGCAAGCGCTGGAAAAGGCAAAAGGCGCCGGCTTACAGCTGCAGCTGGTTTGCATGGAAGTAGCTGCCGAGGACGCCGACACCTGGGGTTACAATCCAATATTTAAGGATGAACAGCGCGTGGGGATGACGTCTTCGGGCGGCTACGGTCACCGGGTCGACAAGAGCATTGCCCTGGGCTATGTCCCGCCGGCGTTCAGCAGTCCCGGCACGACACTGGAAGTCGAGGTGCTGGGCAAAAAGCTTGCGGCCGAAGTCGTGGCCATGCCCATGTATGATCCGAAAAACATCCGTATGAAAAGCTAAATCGGGCAAGCCGTGAAAAAACAAATCACAAATCGCAAATAACAAATAATATCCAAATGACCAAAAATTCAAATCCCAAACATTTGAAAATCGGAGAAATTCGTTTCGGTCATTGATATTTTGAATTTGGAATTGATTTGGAATTTGGTGCTTGTGTTTTGGAATTTCGCAAGAATAATTCGAAAGATATTTTCCAACTTATTACAAGGAGTACGCATGTTAATTGTGGGAGAATTAATCAACGCCAGTCGCAAGCAAATCCGGATGGCCATCGAAAATCAGGACGGGGACACCATTCAGCAGATCGCCAGGGAGCAGGCTGCCAACGGTGCCGATTACATCGATGTCAACGCGGGCGTATTTGTGGGTAAAGAAGCGGAATATCTAAAGTGGCTGGTAACAACTGTCCAGGAGGCGGTCGACACACCCTGCTGTATCGACAGCCCTGATCCCGGGGCCATTGAAGCCGCCCTGTCGGTTCACCGGGGCACGCCCATGATAAATTCCATCTCCATGGAAAAAGAGCGCCATGACGCCCTGATGCCGATCATCGCCGGATCGGATTATAAAATCGTGGCCCTGTGCATGGGTGATGCCGGCATGCCGGAAACGGCCGATGCCCGTGTTTCCATCGCCGAAGAGCTGGTCAGCAACCTGGAGAAAAATCAGATTCCGCTGGACAACATGTATGTCGATCCGCTGGTGCAACCGCTTTCAACCAATGACAATTATGGAACTGAATTTTTAAATTCGATTGAACGCGTCAAAAAACAGTTTCCCGGTATCCATACGGTTTGCGGGCTCTCAAACATCTCCTACGGTCTTCCCGAGCGTATGCTCCTGAACCAGACGTTTATGGTAATGGCCATAACCAAGGGCCTCGATGGTGCCATTGTAAACCCTCTTGATAAAAAGATGATGGCGGCCATCATCACGGCCGAAACTTTAGCCGGCAAAGATGAGTGGTGCGCCGAGTACCTTCAGGCCTATCGCCAAAAAAGATTTGAATTTTAGACCAAAATCACCTAAAAGGTAACTCCCCCATGGGGCCTGGTTTCTCCAATACATTCTCGCAAAGGAGACAACGATTATGAGTGAACTATTCGGAAAAATGGCTGAGTCTTTGATCGCCGGCAAAGTGGACGAGGTCGTGGGTCTGACAAAGGAAGCGGTCGACGGCGGGTCATCCCCCCAGGATATTCTTGAGCAGGGTCTTCTTGCCGGAATGGATGTGGTGGGGAAGCGCTTCAAGGCCAATGAGATGTTTATCCCGGAAGTGTTGCGCTGCGCCAAATGCATGCATGGTTCGATGGAGATTTTGCGCCCGCTGCTGGTGGAAACCGGGGTGAGGACGGCCGGCACCCTGGTGCTGGGTACCGTTAAAGGCGATCTGCACGACATCGGCAAAAATCTGGTGGGCATGATGTTTGAAGGCGCCGGTTTTGAGGTGGTGGATCTGGGAATCGATAAGGAACCCCAGGCTTTTGTAGATGCTATAAAAGCGCACAACGCCAGTCTTTTGGGCCTGTCGGCCCTTTTGACCACCACCATGCCGAAGATGGGTGAAACCATCAATGCCATCAAAGAAGCCGGCATTCGGGATCAGGTTAAAATTATGGTGGGCGGCGCCCCGGTAACGGCGGAATTCGCCCATGAAATCGGGGCCGATGCCTACGCTTCCAATGCCGCCAGTGCCGTCGATAAAGGCAAAGAGCTGCTCGATTTGTAAATGTAACCGATAGCATATTTACCCGGAAGCACCAAAGCGGCAAAACACATAAGGTCATAAAAAAGGTTCGCACCATCCAGCTATCGTGTTTTCATGGAATAATCCTCACGCCATCATGGGTAGAAAAAATGAATATGTCATCGGTATCGATACGGGCGGTACCTATACCGATGCCGTGCTTCTCGACTATCATTCACGCAAAATCGTCGCTTTTAGCAAGACCCTGACGACAAGGGAGAATCTCACCCGCGGCATTACCAACGCACTTGAAAATCTGCCCATTAAAAAAACCGGCAGCATCCGGCTCGTAGGGGTTTCCAGCACCCTGGCAACCAACTCCATCGCCGAGGGCAAAGAACGCCAGACCGGGCTCATTCTCATCGGATATGATCGCGAGCTGCTGACCGCCTATCATCTCAGCGCCAAATTCCCCACCACCATTTGGGCGAACTTTAGCGGCGGCCACACCACCCAGGGTCTGGAAAAAGAGTCCCTCGATGTGGAGGGCATCCGGCAGTGGGTGCGTAATAACAGCCACTTGGTTGATGCCCTGGCAATATCTGCATACTTCAGCCCTTTGAATCCTGATCACGAAGAGCGTGCGCTGGGAGCTGTTCGTCAAACCTGTGCGCTGCCGGTGGTGCTGGGCCACCATCTTTCGACCAAACTCGATTCAATCAAACGAGCCACCACCGCCTGCCTGAATGCCTCCCTGGTAGCCGTTATGCAGGAGTTTATCGAAGCGGTGCGCAAATCCCTGAAAAACCGCGGCATTTATGCCCCCTTGATGATCGTTAAGGGAGACGGCTCTCTGATATCCGCCGTCGAAGCCATTGACAAACCCGTGGAAACCGTCCTGTCCGGACCGGCTGCCAGCGCCATCGGCGGACGCTTTCTGTCCGGGCAGGGCAATGCACTGGTCATCGATGTGGGCGGTACCACCACCGATATGGCCCTGGTTGACAATTTCAAGGTAACCTTAACAGAAGATGGCGCACGGGTGGGAAGGTTTGAGACCGCCGTAAAGGCGGCTCGTATCCGGACGACCGGCCTTGGTGGTGACAGCCGCATCGCCATCGATACCGACAGCAGGGTTCGGGTGGGACCCGAGCGGGTCGTGCCGCTGTCGCGATTGGCGGCGGAATTCCCCGAGGTAAAGGATGAAATTGCCGGACTGATGAACAAGCGTGAGCTCGACCGACGACCTTCCGACTTAGAATACTGGTTTCTATACAGGGGGGATAATACGCCGCCCGTCTCCGATAATGCCCGTCTGCAAGAGCTAATTGAGCTGCTAAAGGATGGTCCCCTGAATCTGACCCTAATTCTGCAAAAGCTGAACATATATCATCCCTTGCAATTGAACGCGGGCGACCTGATTCGCCGCGGTGTGATCGAACAGGCGGCATTGACGCCCACCGACCTTTTACACGTAACCGGCCGGATGGATATGTGGGATGCAACTGCAGCCCGCCAGGCCCTGGCCTATGCCGGTGAATTGTTTGCTCTGGATCCGGACACCTTCGCAGAAGAAACCCTTGATCTGATAGTGGCCCGGATGTTTCAGGAGGCCATTATCTTTTTAGGGCGCCAGACCATTAAAGAGAAGCTGCCCGGCAATATTGACGAAGCGTGGGGTCGCTGGCTTGTCAATGAAGCCGCCTCGCAGAAAAACCCTTATCTGGCGGTTACCCTTGCCAGCCGCTTTCCAATTATCGGTATTGGGGCGCCGGCCGATCTATTCGTCAGGCGTTTAGCTCGATTGCTGCATGCGGATTTTATTCTGTCGGATCATGCCCCGGTTGCCAATGCCGTCGGTGCGGTGGCCGGATCGATTATTGTGGAAGAAGAAGCCATTGTCTATGCACGGGAGCATAAGGGCACACTGGTCTACGTGGCGCAGATCGGAGAAGATAAGGCCGACTTTGCGAACGATGGCGAAGCGGCAGTTTATGCAGAACAGACAACGAAAAAGCTGGTGCGGGAGAGGGCTCTTGCAGCAGGAGCAGTAAATCCCCAGGTGACGGTTATCATAAGCAGCGAAGGGCATCTGCAGCGCATTGTGGCCCGGGGCATCGGGAACCCGAAACTGTGAACCCGATTGCCAGGATATGGCGCTGTTATGGTGGGTTCAATTAACGATAATCAGGTTAACTTTTCTATGAATTTCAGCAAGTCTTCATCCACATCCGCCGGTAAAGGCTGCGCTTCATGGGTTTCCAGGATCTCTTTGTACTTTTTGTTGGCCCTTGCAACGCTCTGGCGAGATCCACTCGCCTGCCAGGAGAAAAAGTCCTCCCGGCTGGACAGCTGCGGTTGATAAAACTCAGTTCGAAAATGATCAAAGGTATGATCCTTGTCCAGGAAATGACCGCCGGGGCCCACTTCCCTGATAAGATCGAGCCCCAGGGTATCCGGATTGACATCATAACCCTTTTGCATCCGTTTTACCATCCCGCACATTTCATCATCGATGATAAATTTCTCATAAGACATGCAATTGTAAGAATCCAGAATACCGGCGCTGTGCAGGACAAAATTGACGCCGCTGAAGCGGGCTGTCAAGAGGCTCATCATGGACTCGTAGGCGGCCTGGGCATCAGGGTATTTGGCATCGCAGACAGCACCCCCGCCCCTGACCGGCAAGCCATAGAAACGTGCCATCTGGGCGGTTGCGGCTGTGTTTAACGCCATTTCCGGCGACCCCGTGCTAAGAGCCCCGGTATGCATGTCCGCGTTGGTCGATGCCCCGGCCATAACCACCGGTGTGCCTTCACGGATCAGCTGCGCAAGGACAATGCCGGCAAGCACTTCGGCATTTTGGACGGCCAATGTTCCTGCCAGGGTTGCCGGTGATGTTGCGCCGGCGATTGCCAGAGAAGATATCAGCTGGGGTTGTCCGGCCCTGGCATATTCCATGATCGCCCCCAGCATCCGTTCATCATATACCAGAGGGGTCAGTGAACACAGGATACTGATCATCCGCGGTTTTTGGGAAAGCTGGCCCTGACTGCCAAACACAATCGAAGCCATCATGATGCTATCCATTGCGCCCTGTACGCCCATAGCGCTGCCCATGATAGGCTTGGCGGAATTTTTCATCGCCGTGTAAATCATCTGCACGTGGCGAATTTCATGGGGCACGTCGGAGGGTTCGATAACCATGCCGCTGCAGATATCCTGGTAAGGGCTGGCGTCTGTTAATTTGACAAAGTTTTCAAAATCATTCAGGGTGCCTTCACGTCGCCCATGATCCAGGTCGGCTACAAAAGTTGCGCCATAGCCCGGCGTAAATACCATATGCTGCCCGCCGATTACCACGTCGAAGTCTGAATCGCGTGCATGCAGGGTGAACTCGGCAGGTGCTTTTCTGATTTGTTCCTCGACCAGCCCTGCAGGCAAAAACACCCGTTCACCATCGATCCTGGCGCCGCCTTTTTTCATCACCTCCAGCGCCGGCGCATAGCGAAGATCAATTCCGACGTTGGCCAGGATCCACATCGAGGCTTCATGAACTTGCTCAACCTGGGGTTGCGTCAGAAACTCATACCATTGCATCTGGGAAGATTCCTTGTTTATGAATGCTTCTCAATGAATTTCAGCAAATCTTTTTCCACATCCGACGGCAGCTCGGGCACTTCATAGGTAGCCAGAATTTCTTTGTATTTTTGGTTGGCCGCTGTCAGGCTCTGGGGCGATCCGTTTTCCTGCCAGGAAACATAATCATCCCGGTTGGATAGCTGCGGCTGATAAAACTCTGTCCGGAAATGATCGAAGGTGTGATCCTTGTCCAGAAAATGACCGCCGGGGCCGACTTCCCTGACCACATCAAAGGCCAGGGTATCCGGATTGACCTCATAGCCCCGTTTGATTCTTTTTATCATGCCGCACATTTCATCATCGATGATAAATTTTTCATAGGACATGCAGTTAAAAGACTCGAGGATTCCGGCGCTGTGCAGCACAAAATTGATGCCGCTCAGCCGGGCCATTAACAGGTTCATCATGGACTCGTAGGAAGCCTGGGCATCGGGTAACTTGGCGTCGCAAACCGCTCCGCCGCCTCGTACCGGCATCCGGTAATAACGGGCCATCTGGGCCGTCGCGGCTGCATTTATGGCCATTTCGGGTGATCCGATGCTCAGCGTTCCGTTGCGCATCTCGGCATTGCTGGAGACACCGCCAAATATTACCGGCGTGCCTTCGCGCACCAGCTGGGCCAACACGATTCCGGCCATAACCTCGGCATTTTGGAGCGCCAAATTACCGGCCATTGTAACCGGACCGGTGGCACCGGCGATGGCCAATGAGGCAATTATCTGCGGTTGACCGGCAGCAGCATATTCCATCAGGGCCTCCAGCATCCTGGCATCGTATTTCAGCGGTGTCAGTGCCCCGACGATACCGAAAATGACAGGCTTGGACGCCAGTGCCGCCTGACTGCCGAAAAGGATGGAAGCCATCTGAAGGCATTGTCTGGCGGCCTGCGCCCCCATTGTGCTGCCCATAAAGCATTTATCGGAGTATTTTACGGAGGCATACAGCATCCGGGTGGGCCGAATCTCAGCGGGGATATCGGTGGGCTCGACAACCGTGCCGCTCAGAAGATCCTGATTGGCGCTGGCCCCGGTTAATTTGACAAAGTTTTCAAAGTCTTTCAATGTCGCTTTGCGCCGCCCGTTTTCCAGATCGGTGACAAACGGCGCCCCGTAGCCGGGTGCGAAGACGGTGTTGCGACCGCCGATTTTCACACTGTGCTCCGGATTGCGCGCATGCAGGGTAAACTCGGCGGGCGGCTTTTTGATCTGTTCCTCCACCAGAGCGCAGGGGAAAAAGACGCGCTGACCGTCGACTTTGGCGCCGCCTCTTTTAAGCACCTCCACCGCCGGTGTGTAGCCGAAATCAATCCCGATTTGCTCCAGAATCCGCAACGAGGTTTCATGAACCTTTTCAAGCTGGGTTTTGGTCAGAATCTCAAAGTGATGCATCCCTTTTTTCCTTCTCAATAGACATAACCTTCAGGGCTATTATTGACTATTGTGATTCAAGTCAAGCAATAAAACAGACCGCCGCGGTTCGGTGAAAAAAGTAATCGGGCGGCCAATTTGACAAGTAATATTACATGTTATAGATAAATGCTTACTTTTATAAAAAAGGAGGTTTCCATGCAACAGCTTAATTTCTCAATTAACATAAATCTATCGCTCACCCTCAAAGAAGATACGGCGAGCATCCATATTGACAATGTCGATCTCGTGCCGGCGGTCGTTTCATTGCCGGTCCGCGCCGGCTTCCGCAACAAATTAGCAGCACCCAAGACCCCGAAGAAAAAGACGATCCACGATATCATTTTACTGACAGCAAAAAAATGTGTGATCGATACCGGCCAGAATAAATTTACCGGCGCAAAGCTCTATCATTTGGCCCGGCTGAACAATCCCGGATTAAAACGGAATACATTCGCAGCACAGGTAATTGCGGCCGCACCCGATCACCCGTCGCACCGGCATTATCCGAATCCAAAGGATTATTTCGTCTACCTGGGTAAAGGATACTATAAACTCAACCAAAAGTACTTGGAAATTAGCGAGGACAAGATAGCGCGCCCGTCAGACCGTGTGCGGGAGCATGTCAAAAGAAAATACATTGATCCTGCCAAAAAAGAGGGCAAAAAGTCCCTGTCCATACGGGCCGGCGAAATTCACCGGGAACTTGGATTTACCAGACGCATTCCGGTGGTCTGTTCGGCGCTCAGGTCCCGCAAGCTCCAAAAAATTTGCGACATCGAACTCACCTATGTCGGTGGCCCCAACAATAGCACGACCACAACATTTGCCTACAAACTTAAAAAGAATTAGTTCCGCATACCGGAATCACTGCCGGTCACCGCTGTTCAGGTGCAAACCAGGCTGTCAGCCTGATAGGACCCCTTTCCTCAAGTTTTGACGCATTTCAGCCGATAATCTATCTACAATTTTTAAATGACAAGCTCACCATACCTAGCAGCGGAAATCAGTACCAATGGACAACATCAAGCAATGGTTCTGGAATGTGATCTCCTGCGGCCTGCCTGCAGATGAGGATCTGGAAACCCTTCGCAAGGTTATTTTGCTGAACCTGATGTTTGTTTGCGGGGGATTTTTCCTTGCCCTTCTGTGCGTTGTCGCCTTTTTTCAGGGCGCCTATTTCTTAGGCGCCGTTGATTTAATGGTTTTAAGTTTATTGTTGGGGCTGTTTTTTTACTTAAAAAAATCCATTAATCACAAACTGGTCGGCACCACCGGCGTCATCGCCATCGGCCTGTTTTATTTTTGGCTGATCGCCTATGGCGGCGTCAGCCAAACAGCCTATATCTGGTCGTTGACCTACCCGCTGATTGCGGTGTATCTGCTTGGCAATAGGCTAGGATCTGTTTTTTCGCTGGCGCTGCTGGCCATGGCGAATGTGGTTTTCGCGCTGGGATCCAAGATTGATTTTTTTACCTTTTACAACCTCGATCTCATTTTGAGGTTCGTGCCGGCCTATAGCATCATTTACCTGTTCGCCATCGTCATGGAAAAAGTCCGCGAAACCATCCAGTTCCGACTAAAGACATCCAAGGCAAATCTGGAAGGTACCTTTCATGAGGTTCAGCAACAAACCCTGGAACTGGCAAAATACAATCAGGAACTGCAGGCTGAAATCTCCGAACGCAAGCGGGTCGAAAAAGCGCTGCGTGACAGTGAAAATTTTTTGGATGATGTCATTGAAAGCATTCAGGATGGCATCAGCGTACTCAGCCCCGATCTGACCATTAGCCACACCAACAGTGTAATGACCGAATGGTACAAGGATCAGGTACCGCTGGTCGGCAAGCAATGCTATGAATGCTACCAGAACCGATCCCGGCCCTGCGATCCCTGCCCCACCCAGAGATGCCTGCAAACCGGTCAGGCCGAGCGCGAAATCGTACCGGGACCGGGGGCCCCTATTGATTGGATTGAGCTCTACAGCTTCCCGATTAAAGATAAAGAAACCGACCAGGTGACGGGGGTGGTTGAATTCGTGCGCGATATCACCGAACGCCGACGCCTGGAAAACCAGCTGGCCCAGGCCCAGAAAATGGAAGCAGTCGGCACGCTGGCCGGTGGTGTGGCCCATGATCTCAATAATATACTATCCGGTATCGTCAGCTATCCGGATCTGTTGTTGATGGATCTTGCGGAAGACAGCCCCCTCAGAGAACCCATTAAAACCATGCAGGCCTCGGGCAAAAAAGCGGCGGCGATCGTGCAGGATCTGTTAACGTTGGCACGCCGGGGGGTGTCGGTTTCCGAAGTCGTAAATTTAAACGAGATCATAAATGATGACCTGAACAGCCTCCAGATGGAAAAACTGCTCACTTTTCATCCGATGGTTGAGTTTCAAACCGATCTGGATCCTGAAATATTGAATATCATGGGCTCGGCGGTCCATCTTTCCAAAACGATAATGAACCTGGTTTCCAATGCGGCGGAAGCTATGCCGGACGGAGGCAAAATAAGCATATCCACTGAAAATCGTTACATCGATCAGCCCATAGCCGGTTATGACGATGTCGAAGAAGGGGACTATGTGATCCTGACCGTAGCCGATGGTGGTATCGGAATTCCCAGGGAAGAAATTGGCCGGATTTTTGAACCCTTTTATACCAAAAAAGTCATGGGCCGCAGCGGAACCGGTCTGGGGATGGCAGTGGTCTGGGGTACCGTCAAGGATCACAAAGGCTATATTCATATTGAAAGCCGGGAAGGAATCGGAACTGCGTTTAAACTCTATTTTCCGGTAACCAGAATGCAAAAAAACGGGGAAGAAAATTCAACCTCAATCACGGATTATAAAGGCAATGGCGAAACCATCCTGGTGGTCGATGATGTGGAAGAACAGCGCATTATTGCCTCCAAACTTCTGAGACACCTGGGTTATGATGTTGAGACGGCTTCAAGCGGCGAAGAAGCTGTCGACTATATGAACACGAACCGGGCCGATCTCGTGGTCCTGGATATGATCATGCCTCCCGGCATGGATGGTCTTGAAACCTACCAGAAACTGATCAACAGACACCCTGAGCAAAAAGCGATCATCGCCAGCGGCTTTTCTGAAACGGAGCGTGTCAAACAAGCCCAGCACCTTGGCGCCGGCCAATACGTTAAAAAGCCCTATACCATGGAAAAAATAGGTCTGGCCGTAAAAGCCGAATTGGCAAAAAGCCAGCCGGCCCCCTGAAACTTATTCCCTTCATCCCTACCCCTTGATCTATTCAGACACCCTTATGCTATCCTCCGATCTAGTCTGAGCATGGCGCTCAGAGCTGAAAGCTCAAAGCAAAAGCTTGGATAGACAGATTTATAATCCAACCTGCCGAGCCCTGTAAAAGCTGAAAGTTGTTTCAAGGCCGCTGTTTTTCCATTGAGCTTTGGGCTATAAAACCACTTTTCAACATTTTCTTGACAAATAAGCTGCACTTGTTGAAAACACCGTTACGATAAAAGATGGAGCGCTAATCTTATGAACAGAGCACTATTCAATCTCGACAAAGCCGCCCTGGACAATGTCCACCAATACTCGCTGGACATATTGAAAGATACCGGTATTCGGTTTCCCAGCGAAAAAGCCCTGGCGGTATTCAAGCACAACGGCCTCCGGGTGGACGGGGACATGGTTTTCTTTGGTGCAAAAGATATCCAGATCGCCATGGATGGGGTGCCGGCGGCGTTTACCCTCGAGGCCCGCAACCCTGACCGCAGCATCCGGATCGGCGAAGACAACTATGTGATGGCCCCCGGCTACGGCCCGCCGTTTATCATCGAGCCGACCGGGGAAAAACGGGATGCCACGCGAGAGGATATGGCAGTATTTTGCAAACTGGTTCAGACTTCCAAATACCTGGACTTTAACAGTGCCATGGTGGTGCAGCCCAAGGATACCCGGCCTGAGACGGCCCATCTGGATATTTTGCTGGCGATCATGACCCTGACCGACAAGCCACTGATGGGAAGTTCAGCATCTCAGGCTGCTGCCAGCGATTCATTGAAACTGGCCAGGATGATCTGGGGAGCCCTGGACCGGCCGGTGATGCTGTCATTGATCGACTCCCTCTCGCCCCTGCAATATGCGCAGGACAGTGTCGAGGCGCTGATGGTATTTGCCGAGGCGGGGCAACCTGCGATCATCCATTCCGCCTGCACGCTGGGGTTGACGGGTCCCATTACCACCGCGGGCGCACTGGTCGTCTCCAACGCCACCACCCTGGCCGGGATCTGCCTGGCACAACTGATCAACCCCGGAACACCGCTGGTTTACGGCCTGGGCGGCAGCCCGATGGATATGCGCACCGGGGGGTATGTCAATGCGTCGCCCGAGGACGCCAAACACGTGGCCATCGCCGGCGCCATGGGAAGCTATTACCGGATGCCCTGCCGGGGGCAGGGTGCCCTGACCGAATCCTTCTGTCTGGATTACCAGGCCGGCATGGAATCGGCCCTTCTGATGACGGTGGCCGCCCTGAGCGGCATCCATGTCGGGCTCCATGCCTGCGGCACCTTCGGGTCGATGCTGGCCATGAGTTTTGAAAAATTCATTGCCGATGAAGATCTGTGCGGAGCCGTCAAGCAGTTGATGAAACCGCTGGAACTCACCGATGACGCCCTGGCGCTGGACCTGATCAGGCAAATGGGCACCTCCGGAGAATACCTCATGCAGGATCACACCTTAAACCGCTGCCGGACGGAATTTTTCATCCCGGATCTGGGC